>ENA-OSET01000370-OSET01000370.1-sediment-metagenome-genome-assembly--contig:-NODE-370-length-51127-cov-5.096513_pt1 | contig 51127 bp, 42 predicted proteins | sample MGYA00237882_ERZ534229 | MGnify/ENA primary metagenome ERZ534229 (study PRJEB26408, sample SAMN06266212) | sediment metagenome | isolation source: Hudson Canyon methane seep mesocosm | place: USA:Hudson...
ATGTTATGAGGTATTAATCCAAATTTCTTTGGGCTATCCCTCAGTTAAAGGTAGGTTGCATACGTGTTACGCACCCGTTCGCCACTCGTCAGCGAATAGCAAGCTATTCCTGTTACCGTTCGACTTGCATGTGTTAAGCCTGCCGCTAGCGTTCATCCTGAGCCAGGATCAAACTCTCCATTGTAATTATAACTTTAAGTTTTGTTGTGTACTCGGATTTGACTTTAATTGTGTAAAATTTAATTTTACGCTAGTTTCCTAATTTTTTACTTCAATACTTCAAAGAACTCTAATTCTATATAACCGCTTGATTTTCTAAGCGGGGTGCAAATGTAAATCTAATTTTAACAAGTGCAAATTTTATGTCAATTTATTTGAAAATAATTTCGATTTGTTTTTAAAGAATTTAGCTCGTTTGCCTTTTCTGAATTTAACTCCTCGTTTTCAAAGCGGGTGCAAATGTAAATCTAATTTTTATACCTGCAACTTTTTTTGTAATTATTTCAAAACTTTTTTTGATTGGCTTTACTTAAGCTCGTTTGCTATAGGTAAATGTCACCTCTCATTTTGAAAGCGGGTGCAAATGTAAATCTAATTTTTATATCTGCAACTTTTTTAAAAATTATTTCAACTCTTTTTTTTATTAGTCTTACTTAAGCTCGTTTGCTATAGGTAATTGATGACTTCTCGTTTTCAAAGCGGGTGCAAATGTATATTCTTTTCCTTTCTTAGCAAGAAAAAAACGACATATTTTAAAACTAATTTCAACTTCCCTTGAATATCAATATTTTAGGGAGTAGAATTTGAAACAGAAATTACCTTTCCGTTTATAAATCGCGACCCATTTAATGCAAAACTATATATATATTGAGCCATTTCTTTTGCGGAAACCGAAGCTTCATATCCAGGAAAAGCCTCATTCAGCATTTCTGTTTGAACTGCACCAAGTGCTAAACAATTAAATTTAATGTTTGATTCTTTATATTCTTCAGCTAAACACTCTGTTAAGATAGACATTCCGCCTTTTGAAGAACTATATGCAGATAATCCTGGAAATTTGACAGAGCCTTGAACACCTCCCATACTACCTATACTTATTACATGTGAATTATCCTCTCTAAGTAATGGTATAACAATTTGCATTAATCGAAACGGACCTAATACATTCACTTCATACATCCTTCGTAAATCATTTTCTGAAATCTGACCAAATGTCTCATTCACCAAATAACCAGCATTATTAATTAAAATATCTATGCCATTCTCAATATTAAGAAACGAATTTAATTCGACTATGTTTAACGATTCAAAATCAAATTGAAGGAATTTAATCCTATTTGAATCACCAACTTCATTTTTATATTTTTCAATTGGGTCTATGTTTCTACTCAAACAATACACATTATGTTGTTGTGAAAACAACTTTACTAACTCCAATCCTATACCTCTTGAGCAACCCGTAATAACAATATTCATTTATATAGTATAAAAAAAGCCACTCCTTATATAAAGAGTGGCCTCATATTTAGTTTGTAATCTTATTCTACTATTAACTTTTCCGTTTGAATAGTTCCTTCAGAACTTACTTTAATAAAATAAACCCCATTAGAAACTGAGCTTAAATCCACTTTCACTAAAGCTCCGGTTACATTATTGTAAGATGTTATTAATCTTCCTTGCAGATCAACTAATTCAACAGACACATTATTCAAACCATTAACAAGGTTAACTGTTACGCTATTAGATGCTGGATTTGGATACATTTCAAAGTAGATATTATTATCAATTTCTTTTACGCTTGTTAAACAAAACGCCGGTGTCTCAACTCCTCCATTTGGATCAAAACCATCCAAAGAAGTAACTCCTGTCCCAGTAGGATCTAACCAATCGCTTAATCTAGATGACGATGAACTAGAACCATTTCCAGTCCAAGACATTGAAAATTTACCATAATAATCATTAATACTATTACTGCAATTAGCTTGTCCACCGTGCAACTGTCCAACCAAATGATGATTCTCATCCCATAATCCAGATCCTGAAGAACCGCCTTCGGTTGTCGTATTTCTTTCCCAAGCTTCTATTCTCCATGAAGAGTTAGATATAGATAACCCTGCTGCACTTGTTAAAGGATCATCATCAAATGCTAATTTCTTAACATCTCCCGATGGATGATGAATACCTACACCTGTTTGCGGTGATGCTCCTCCATTTTCCCATCCTGCATAAAATACTTCATAACTTGCTGGTGGGATGGAATTTAACTCTATCAAACCAAAATCAGAAGCTGAATTACTCGCTTTATAAGTAGATCCATTAACGCTATTTCCATTAGTTGCACCAGCGGCATTAGCACTTGAACTTGAACAGTTAGTACTATGATAGTTAAACTTAAAAACTGCACTTCCCATAGATGATGGACCACAGTGATTTGCAGTTAAGAAATAAGGAGTACCATCCTCACTTGTATTATTTATTAAGGTTCCTGTACAAAGGCCTCCTCCATTTGCTATTCTCGCTACTGACCTTATTTCATCCAACCAACCGCAAGCATCCCAACAAACAACATCTTTATTGCAAGTTCCAGATTCACCTACTTTAACAGGGTACCAGTTATTAATATCTACATAACCATGTACAACCATTCCAATAAGCAACCTACCTTGACCTTCAACTTCACTCGGCTCAAAATACTCAATAACTACAGTTTCTCCCTTAATCAGGTCCGAACCTAACATATTATTTACATTATTATTGTTTGCTGTATAAGCCCCTACAACCATATCCGTTTCTTTATTATATAAATGAACAGAAGCTCCTTTAGGAATAAAGAAATCATTAAATATTACATTCATCGACAATGCGCCTGGAGATGACAATTTAATTTTCCAAACCTTATCTCCTTCATCCGTCGTTTGCCAAGTTCCAGAGTTTTGTAAATCAAAATTAGTAATATGTTCATATCCAAAACGAAAAGGACCTACCTTATTTGTATGGTTAATCAAATCTTCCCCCAATTGTTTTTCTAGATTAAAGACTGGCATGACATGTTCAATCATCTTACTGTCATCGGACAACAGGTTAGAAGTAAAAGACACGGGGCCTCCTACATTATAGGTTTGAGCCATTGTCGTAAAACTTAAGGTTAATCCTAATAATAAAGTAAATGCTTTTTTCATGGTTGTTTTTTAATTTGGTCTGTCAATATACAAAACAAATTCATGTCTGCCAATTAATTATCGAAACCTATAATTGATAGACATAGAGAAGCACTCTACCAGACAAGTATAATACAGTGTGTTTTTACTTAAAAAGGACAACGTTAAATTATGCTTCGTCGAAGTCTAGAACCACATTTTCGGATGCAGGATGAGCTTGACATGCCAGAACAAAACCTTCAGCAACCTCTTCATCACTTAATGCATAATTTGCATCCATTATCATTTTACCTTCAGTAACCTTTGCTTTACAAGTACAGCAAACAGCTCCTTTACAAGAAAATGGAGCATCTACATCATTTTTCATTGCTGCTTCGAGGACATTTTCCCCGACTGAAGCCAACTCAAATTCCGTTTCCTCATCGTCATATATCACCTTAACGTTAGCAATTCCCATAAATTCAGTGTGCTCACCAACACTGCCCTCCTTATCAATAACAGGTGTAGTAAACAATTCAAAATTTATTCTATCATCAGAAACACCTAAGTCATTAAGTGCATCTTTCACCTCCATTATCATTCCTTCTGGACCACACATATAAAATGCTTTCACTTGCGATACGGATAAATCCATCCCTAACAATGCTACGGCTTTACTCTTATTTATTCTACCTGAAGTTATTGGATTTGAAGTATCTTCTTTAGATAAAATGTGATGAACAGCTAATCTATCTCCTGCTAATGCCTCGATTTCTTTCTTAAAAATGATTGTCTCAGTCCTTTGATTACCATAAAACAATACAAATTTACTTTGACTCTCTTTTTCTAGTACAGATTTAATCATTGACCAAATTGGAGTAATTCCACTTCCTGCGGCAAATGCAACATAAGTATTCTGGCCGTGATCTGTCTCTAACAGGAAACTTCCATGCGGAGGCATTACTCCAATTTCATCTCCTATTTTTACAGAATCATTTAAATAATTGGAAACCAACCCATTTTCAACTCTTTTTACAGCAATTCTAATCGATTCATTTAAAAAAGGCGAAGAGCACATTGAATAAGAGCGCCGCACATCATTTCCATCAATATCGAACCTTAACGTAACATATTGTCCTGGGATATAATTAAATTTTTCCTTCTTATCTTCAGGAACTTCAAATGCAATAGATACTGTATCTGATGTTTCCTCTCTTACATCTACTACTTTAAGGTTGTGAAAATGTTTCATAATTATTTTTTTTTCAACTAATTAGAATGCAAAGTTAAAATTGCTATTCAAATTACCTTAACATAGTATCAGGTATTTTTCATTAAGTATTTATTGAAAAGATTATCAACTATATAACAGAATACTTTTACTTTTATGCAAATAATTTTTCCAAACAATGAAAACATACAAGAATATAGAATTTGAAATTAATGAAGGTATTGCTATAATCACTTTAAATAGGACTGATGTATTAAACAGCTTTAATTTTGAAATGGCAGATGACACAATAGATGCATTGACTTATTCAAGAGACGAAAAAATTATTAGAGCAGTTGTTTTAACTGCTAATGGGAAAGGATTTTGTGCTGGTCAAGATTTAGAAGAGGCCACTCGAGAAAATGGACCAAATATTGAAGAAATTGTTGAGCATACTTACAACCCTATTATAGGATTAATAAGAAATATTGAAAAACCCGTTATTTGCGCTGTGAATGGAGTAGCTGCTGGTGCAGGAGCAAACATTGCAATTGCATGTGACATAACCTTTGCTGCCAAATCAGCAAATTTTATTCAGTCATTTAGTAATATTGGTTTAGTTCCGGATAGCGGAGGCACTTTTTTCCTTCCTCGATTAATTGGACTTCAAAGAGCCACAGCTATGATGTTTTCAGGAAACAAAACATCTGCTATTGAAGCAAAAGAAATGGGAATGATTTATGAAACGGTTGCTGACGAACAATTAATGCAAGTTGTACTTGATTTTGCAAAGAAGCTTTCAAAAAGGCCAACAAAAGGATTTGGCTTAACAAAGAAGGCGTTAAACAAATCTTTTACTAATTCTTTGCAAGAACAATTAAGTATGGAAAAGGAATTACAAGCAATTGCAGCTAAAACTCATGATCACCAAGAAGGAATAAAAGCTTTTTTTGAGAAAAGAAAACCGAACTACACAGGAGAATAATTATTTTTTCAGGAAACGCTTATTATAGATAAGGTAACCAAAATTAAATAGGAAGCTCCATTGATTTTCTCTCGCTTCATAATAGTTCGCCGATAGCGAAATCGGGCCAAGAGGACTATTATACACTAAGCTTCCTGAACCTATATAATACCTAGTTGACCATGCGTTATTGATATCATAAAACGGCAAATTAAATTCATTTGCTAATATCTCAGTGTAAGGCTGAAATACAAAACCCTCAACTCTTAAGTCCAAAGAAGACCGAATTGAAAAGATTGCTTTCACTCCTCCGGCAATATAATCATGAGAGGCATGCTCTGAAATGAAAAAAGTTTTACTTTCTAAAGTAGGATAATAAGAAGGCGCTTGTATCATAGCAGCAGTGTAATTATCCAAAAAATTATCCACCACTAATAATACCCCTTCCATTTCGCCTCCTAATTTTATATGTTTTGATAGTTTAAAATACTGTTCCAGCCTTCCCTTAAACAAATACCAGGTATGATTAATGTTTTCAGCTGGAGAAACCAACGGAGATGTACTTCCGGGTATGCTATTTTCTTTTCCTAATATATAATTCGCTTGTAAATGCACCAGACCTCCTTCAGTAGCGTACATTTTACGATTAAGTGTTGATTGCTTATAATTCACCCCTATTGATTGCGCTTCAAAATTTGTTGCATCCGCAGTATCTGATGCTGAAAATTGTTCAGTCTGATAATAATTATTCTCGGTCAATCCAATATCATACGACATTGATAGCTTACCAAAATTGGAAATAGGAACCTGTAAATCAATACCTGCATATCTTTCGTTTTCTACTATATACGATGGTTTTACATCCTCAAAAAAAGTTGCAAAACTTTTAAAGAAGTCCCATCTACTTATATATCCATACACCCCTAATTTAATTGGCAATCTGTAATTCGCTTCTACATCGACTCTCCCTCCAACCGAACCATAGAACTTCCCAAAATAGGAATTTGCGGAAAATTTAAACGCAAATTTATTTAACCTCAAATAATCCATACCAAGGTATGCTGTATTAATCGGTCTAGATGAAAACAACCCACCAAACTGAATATTGAAAGGTTTTTCTGGTTTAACTCGAATTACCAACACATAGTTCCCTGTTGTCTCATTGTACTGTGCAAGAGGATATATATTCTTTACTTTTTCATCCTCGGCCAATCGAAAAAATCTTTTTTGTAATTCTTCGAGACTTATCAATTCCTTTTTCCGGATTAACGCTGACTTTATATATTTTGCTTGATTTTCTGTAACCCCCTCAACTATAACTTCCTCAAAATATATTGGCTTTAATTTTTTTCTGAATTCGATTCGTTTTTGTAACAATACGGAATCACTAACCCTTACCTGAATTGCGCCTTTGATGCTATCCATTAATACCATTGTTGCATCATATCCTTCTTGAACAATTTTCTCTGCTTTTCCAAAATCAAAAACACCTATGCTTGCTTTAGGTTCTATTAAAATTCCATTTTCACAAATTATGGATGTTTCAGCTCTATTCAATATCATAGTTTTTAATTGAGATATTGGATCATCTTGATCAGGAGGAGCTGCAGTATCAGTAAAATTAACCCCTATAATTATGTCTGGCATAAATTCATCATACATAATATCAGATGGAAAATTATTGTACAAACCACCGTCAAACAACAGTTTACCATCCACCATTATTGGTCTAATATAACCAGGGTAAGTCATAGACGCTCTAACAGCTTGATTCAAGTGACCTGTCCCAAAAACAACTTGCGTTTTTGTACTTATATCTGAAGCAACACATCTAAAGGGAACAAACAAACTATCAAAATTGTAATTCGCCTGTGCTGAAATATTAGAATACTGTTTCATGTATTCAAAATCCAGGGAAATAGGGTTTGTTAAACTTGTCGGCAACGATTTAGTAACATTAAAGTCTTTAGAAAATCTAATGTTTACTAGTGATGCATCACTTTCTGTTTTCCTGAAAAAATATTTATATTGGGTTTCAATAGCGCCATTAGACATTAACTCAAACTTATCATCGAAAAACAAATACTCCATTTGCTGCGGCGATATTCCTGCTGAATACATGCTCCCTATCATAGCACCTGCACTGGTCCCTGTGATATAATCAACAGGAATATTATTTTCTTCTAAAGCTTTTAACACTCCCACATGCGCCAAACCCAAGGCTCCACCACCACTTAATACTAATCCAACTTTTTGCGTATATCCAAAAAAGCTCAACAATAAAAATAGAAATAATATGATTTTTTTGCTTATCAAATTTAGAATATTGTATCTACAAAGATTATGAATTAATTACATCTATTAAAACATTTAATAAACCTAATTATTATATAAGAGACAATCGCGTCTAATTTGGCCGTATCTTTTAAACCTAAAATATTGAAACAACGCAACTCTTCATACTTGACCAAATGCACTATTTAGGCGGGCACTTTGATTAATTCTCCTTAATTGGAATATCTTTCAATACATCTTTTAGTAATGTCCAAAACTTAGCAACCGTGTCAATTTTTACTTTTTCATCCGGAGAATGCGGATTTCGAATTGTCGGACCAAATGAAATCATATCCCAATTTGGATAAATTTCACCTAAGATCCCACACTCCAAACCTGCATGACATGCCATCACTTTTGGATCTTCATTATAAAGGGTTTTGTATTTTCCTTTCATCAATTCCAAAATTTCAGAATTTGAATTTGGATCCCAGCCAGGATAAGAACCCGTATGTTCAACATCACACCCCATTAATTGAAAACTTGCTGCGACTGTATGAGCAACATCCATTTTGGCGGTCTCTAATGAACTTCTTTGTAAACTCTGGGTATTAAATTCTCCATCTTTCACAATAACTCTTGCCAAAGAAGAGGAAGTCTCAACCAAACCTTCAATTGTCATACTCATTCTATAGACACCATTATGCAAAGCATATATTGCATTCGTAAGGTTAAATACATCCCTTTTGGACATTACTTTTTTCGGTAAGTCAACAGCAGTGATTTCAATTATTAGTCCATCATCTGAAACAGAAAACTCTCCTTTAATTTCTTCTACCCTTTTTGAAAAAATATCTAAATACGAATCATCCTTTACTGTAATAGTTGCAAAAGACTCTCTTGGAATTGCATTTCGCAAACTACCTCCATTTATTTCTGCAATTCGCAGTTCGTATTCTTCGCAATTCCATAGTAAACGGTTCATTATTTTATTTGCATTTCCTCTTTGTAAATGAATATCCATTCCAGAGTGACCGCCTTTTAACCCTTTTACTGTAATCGCATAAGCAATTCCAGAAGAAGGTTCTTCTGTATAGTTGTATTTCGTATTTGTATCAATACCACCTGCACAACCTATTGAAAATTCATCGTCGTCTTCTGTATCTAAATTCAATAAAATATCTGCTTTCAAAACTCCAGCTTCCAGCCCAAAAGCTCCAGTCATACCCGTTTCTTCATCTATTGTAAACAAGGCTTCTAATGCAGGATGAGCAATATCAGTAGATTCTAGCAAAGACATTATAGCCGCTACCCCCATTCCGTTATCTGCACCTAAAGTGGTTCCATTAGCAGTAACCCAATCACCATCAATTAACATCTCAATACCTTGCGTGTCAAAATCAAATTCTGTATCTGAATTTTTTTGACAAACCATATCAAGATGTGATTGTAAAACAACCATTTTCCTATTTTCCATACCTACGGTAGCAGGTTTTGAAATTATCACGTTACCTACTCCGTCAACATAAGTGGGTAATCCTAGGTTCTCTCCAAAATCTTTTGCAAAAGCAATTACCCTCTCTTCCTTTTTAGAAGGGCGAGGAACACTATTTAACTTTGCAAAATTGTTCCAAACTGTTTTTGGTTCTAAGTCTCTAATTTCCATGAAAAATATATTTGAGGCGAATATAATAATATGAATGAATATTTTACAACACAATTAAAGCTCTTTCTTGTAATCCAATATCTTATCTTTACAAAATGGATGATTTTTCGGATACTCCCAAATTAGAACCAGATGATTTTTATTGGTCTGAAGATGGGTATCGTGTGTTTACAGAGAAATATCATTTAAAAAGAGGGCGCTGCTGTAAAAGCGGATGCAAGCACTGCCCTTATGGTTATGATAAAAAGACCGGAATAGTTAAGGGAAATGGGAATAATTAATACCCAGTAACCAATATCTCTACTCGTCTATTCAATGACTGCTCTTCTAAAGTGCTAGGTATTGGATATAACATTTGAGTGCAATTAAATCCTTTAATAGTAATGCGTTCAGAATCGATTCCTTTTTTTATTAAAAATGTTTTCACAGTGCTTGCCCTGGCCAAAGAAAGATCTTGAGTTGATGCTATTCCACCAGGGCAACCATTGGTGTGTCCATCAATCCTTACCGTAAGAGATTTATTCCTTTTCATTAACTTTAATATTCTTTTAAAAGTAGGTATTGAAGCAGGCAAAGCTCTAGGAGAACCACCAAAAAAAATTATATTATTTAAAACTATGTTCTTACCTTTCTTTAATGTAGGTAAAATGACATTTATAGGGTCAGGAAAAGTTTCAGAAGTAATTTTAATCATTTTCTCGAAGAAAAAATGATTATTACTTTCAACAGATAATGTATAATCTCCAAGACTTGAGGTTTTCAATACAGGTGCATCCAACTTAAATTCCCCTGTAGTTTTATCTGCTATTGTTTGCGCTAAGAGTTCTCCCGTTGTACTTTCCCATAGAACTTTCACTTCCTCATTTATCAAATTATTCTCGTCATTTTTTATCACGCCCGTAATCTCAACTGTTTTGTAATAGTCAAACACCAATGAAAAACCAGCCTTATTTCCATATACGTTATCCAAAACTAAATAATATCGGTCTCCTTGTTCGATATCTATTGCTTTACTAAGATGGTTTCCTGGTCCAGAATGTACTCTTTCTTCATCAGCACCAAGCGAAAGACCAGTAACACTATTTTCCTCAGGATTATATCGAGATATATTGGTTCGAAGCGGTTTGATTTTCTTTATAACAATATTTGAACAAAAATATTCGTCCGTATACTTAAACAAAAGAAAATCAAAATCGGTAGCTGTATCTTTCGGAATAATTTTAAAAATCAAAATCCCGCTAGTAACAACATCAAACTGAAACCAAGCGCTGTTATGCTCGTTTTCAAAATACTGTAATGAATTACTTGCGTTTCCTGAAAACTCTAACTTCTCTCCTATTCCTTGCGGTGATTCATTAAACGTAAATTTTCCTTCAGCTGGAATTATAGGAGCATTAAAGCAATCCTGGACAAGTGGAGCCGTTTTTTGACAATAACCTATTATTAGAAAAAAACAGAAAAACGTGAATGACAGCAAATATTTATGTGTACTTCTCATAAAATGACTTATTAATGTTAATAATATAACGACACCTTAATCAATTGGTACAATAACAAATTCGGTAATTCATTTTTCGCTTGAAAATAACCGTGCTATCATGCTGTTTTCATCAATATGATTTGCAATGTTTTTAAAGAGTATTATAATAGGAACTGAAAGTATTACACCTGCAATACCCCACAAATAACCCCAAAAAATAAGGTTCACAAACACTACCAACGTACTCATTGCAAAACTCTTCCCAATATACTTCACTTCAATAAAAGTTCCCATCATCAATTGAACTACTATTAATATGGCTGCAAACAATCCTACCATAGGTAATGAATTAATTTCTAAAAAGGCTAATAACACTGGAAATATGGTTGCTATAAGAGAACCAACTTGAGGTATGAAGTTTAATATAAAAGCTAGAAAACCAAAAAACAGAGCGAAATCTACTCCAAATAAATAACAAACACCGCCAAATAAAATACCGGTTACCAAACTTACAAGCGTTTTAACTTTTATATAAATTCGTAAATCTTCTATCCAATTATTTACCACCTTAAGCAGCCCTTCCCCCTGCTTTTCACCACCTAAGTAACGCAGGTATTTTTCATAATTATACATACTTGCAAGAATAATTATTAAATAAATTAATATCATCAAGTACATCCCAACTACAGAGTTAAACATATCCAAAATAGGAGAAACCGAATCCATAAATTTTCCAGAAGACAATGCATCTGAAAACCTACTCCAATCAATATCTTTACCCAAATCTATTCCTGTATAATCGCCTATACTTTCAAAAGTTGGCAATAATTTAGTATCCACAAGAGAATTTATTTCATTCTTTTTTAAACTATATTCATAGTTCGTAAGTTGAATAATAAACCCGCCAACTCTAACTGCTCCAATTATTGCAGCGCCCACTATAAATATTGCTAGAACATTTGGAACTTTCCATTTTTTTAGTTTCATAAAAATAGGAACTAACAATGCGGCTAGAAAAATACTCATCGCCAATGGAATTATAACAAAAGCCATTTCTTTAAGTACAATTACTAAGATTACCGTTGTAATAATACTTAATAAGATTCTTATTAATTTAATATTTGATTGATCCTCCAAGTCTTCTGGTTTTTGACAAATATAACGAAACTGTATTTGCTTCCAACCTTAGGGTTGTTTACATTTGTCCTAATACAAACACTACCGCATTGTCAGTAGAATATTTAACATATCAAATTAGATGCAATCAACCACCATGTTAAGTTTTAAGGAAGAAATTATTGAAGGTATACCTAGTGAACTACCTTCAAAAAGAGAATATGATAACTCAGTTAGTCATGCTCCTAAGAGGAAAGATATTTTGACTGAGGAAGAAAAAAAGTTAGCTCTCAAAAATGCGCTTCGTTATTTCGATAAAAAGCACCATGCAGAACTAATTTCTGAATTCAGAGAAGAATTGGAAACTTACGGGCGAATTTATATGTATCGTTTCAGACCTGAATACACTATTTATGCTCGTCCAATAGATGAATACCCGGGTAAATCTGTTCAGGCTAAATCAATAATGCTAATGATCCAAAATAATTTGGATTATGCAATTGCGCAGCACCCACATGAATTGATTACATATGGAGGCAATGGTGCTGTTTTTCAAAACTGGGCGCAATACCTTCTAGTAATGCAATATCTGTCGGAAATGACAGATGAACAAACATTGGTTATTTATTCCGGACATCCAATGGGGCTATTTCCCTCTCATAAAGATGCTCCTAGAGTTGTTGTAACCAATGGGATGATGATTCCAAATTACTCGAAACCGGATGACTGGGAAAGGTTTAACGCTTTGGGAGTATCTCAATATGGACAAATGACCGCTGGGTCTTATATGTATATCGGACCTCAAGGAATTGTGCATGGCACAACTATAACTGTTTTAAATGGTTGTAGAAAAATAGACAACAAAGGAACTGCAGGAAAATTATTTGTTACTTCTGGACTAGGAGGTATGAGCGGAGCTCAGCCGAAAGCAGGAAATATTGCGGGAGTTGTTTCAGTAACTGCTGAAATAAATCCGGAAGCAACTTACAAAAGGCACGAACAAGGTTGGGTAGATGAAGTTATCTCTGATTTAGATGAGCTATGTTCTCGCGTTCAAACCGCAAAAGACAATAAAGAAGTCGTTTCAATTGCATACGATGGGAACATTGTGGATGTATGGGAAAAATTTGATACTGAAAACATATATATTGATTTAGGATCTGATCAAACATCATTGCACAATCCATGGGCTGGAGGTTATTATCCAGTAGGTATGAGTTTTAAAGAAAGCAATGAGATGATGGCAAACAATCCTAACCTTTTTAAAGACAAAATTCAAGAAACACTTCGCCGTCATGCAAAAGCAGTAAACGCACACACTGCAAAGGGAACATATTTCTTCGATTATGGAAATGCATTCTTACTAGAAGCATCTAGAGCTGGAGCAGATATCATGGCTGAAAATGGAATTGATTTTAGATACAATTCCTATGTTCAAGACATTATGGGACCTATGTGTTTCGATTATGGTTTTGGTCCTTTTAGGTGGGTATGTACTTCTGGAAAGCCTGAAGATTTAAAAATCACAGATGATATCGCTTGTGAAGTTTTGGAAGAGTTAATGAAAACTTCTCCGAAAGAAATACAGCAACAGATGGCGGATAATATCCAATGGATAAAAGGAGCTCAAGAGAATAAACTAGTTGTTGGTTCTCAAGCCAGAATATTATATGCTGATTCTGAAGGGAGAACTAAAATTGCTGAAGCCTTCAACAATGCTGTGGCAAGTGGCAAATTATCTGCTCCAATAAATTTAGGGCGTGATCATCATGATGTTTCTGGAACCGACTCACCTTACAGGGAGACCAGTAATATCTACGATGGTTCACAATTCACTGCAGATATGGCTATTCACAATGTCATTGGCGATTCCTTCAGAGGAGCTACCTGGGTGAGTATCCATAATGGCGGTGGTGTTGGATGGGGAGAAGTCATTAATGGTGGTTTCGGAATGACATTGGATGGGTCAGAAGATGCAGATAGAAGATTAAAATCTATGCTGTTTTGGGATGTTAACAATGGTATAGCGAGGAGAAGTTGGGCAAGAAATGATGAGGCTATTTTTGCTATAAAAAGGGAAATGGCGAGAACACCTAATTTGAAAGTGACTCTTCCAAACATTGTAGATGAGGATTTATTAGATTAATTAATCAATTAACAACATCTTCAGTTGATTGGATATTACCTCTGTTTTTAAAGGGGTAGTTCCTACATACTCGCCATCCATATCAATTGGACATGGATTATTTATTGCTGTTATTTCACATTTTTCCACAAATGAGTATTCTATCTCTTTATGAATCACTTTATACCCTTTTTTAATTTTAGGAATATTCTTCAGGTAATCATACAAACTAACTTCCCCAATGATAACCAACTGCATTTTCCCATCTGTTAAACTCGCATCGGGAGCAATACACATTCCACTTCCAAAGTATTTTCCATTTGCCATGCAAATACTCAACATTCTACCCGTCCAGTTATAGTCTTTGCTCGTCAATTGAACTTTTTGTTTTTTGTACTTAAAAAAAGATTGAATTAGCGCTTTTGTGTAGGTAAAATCAGCCCCTAATCTTTTTTTACTGTCACTAATTTTATTGGCTACATAACCTCCTATTCCAATATCAGCAATATTGATAAAATATCTTTTTCCAGGAGTATTATCAACATTATTATAATGCATTAACCCTACATCAATCTTTTTGAACGAATCATTTTTTACCAAAAAAAGTAACTGTTCTAAGTCATCCCTAACGCCCAAAGATTTTGAAAAATCATTCCCGCTACCAGCAGGATAGACTCCTAATATTACCTTTTCCCTTAGTTCTGAGTTGGCATCAAAATACCCATTCACTCCTTCATTTACACTTCCATCACCTCCAACTAAAATCAAATAGTCTACACCTTTATTAATCGCATTCGTAGTTAATTCTTGGAAGCTATTTTCCAAGGTGGATTTTCTGATCTCAACCTGAAACTCACTTCTAAAACAATGAATAATGGATTCTCGCAAAACTTTCATTTTACGAATCTTCCCATTAACTATAAAGGTTATTTTTTTCAAATGACAATTCCTATAAAACGAAGGTACTAAAAAACTTATCCAAACGCACTCAGCAAATATGAGCTACTCAACAATTACTTTTTTAGTTTCAGTAATGCCAGTTGTTAAGTTTGACATTGAAATAAAGTAGATACCACTCGGTATTTCCGACACATTCATTTCAAGTGAATTCGCAATAAACTCACATTTAGCAATTGCCTTTCCGGTTAAATCCAATAAGTTAATACTGTATGAACCTGTTTTATCTAGTTTTATTTTTAATACATCATTAACTGGATTAGGGTACACGGTAAATCGAGGTGAATTAATTTCTACATTCGACAAATTTGGGTTATAAATCAACTTCACAAAAGAAAAGTCAAAAACATTACCCGGCACCATTTTACTTAAATATCCCCCGCCAAAAAGATCTCCATTATTATAGGACAAATCCTCAATTCCGCTTTCATCGGAATCAAATGCTTCAAGAAAAACACCAGCATCTGCAAAGGATGAATTATACACGCCTTGTTCATTTATATTAATTACAAGGAACCCTTCTGAATCAATTGAAGGAGCAGTCAATTCCGTAACCGCATAAGCAGACACAGCGATTTCTCCATTTGTTGTTAGCTCCATGTCCTTTGTTTTCACAATCCAATCTGGAACATTAAAATTGGGAACAGATAATTGGGTGCCGGAAGTATCCTGTATAAACAGAGTTACATGACCATAGCTATTTCCCTCTACATTTATTAAAGAGTAAAGTGTATCATTATCAAAATAATTGGAGACGATTTCATTTTCATTGTTTGGGGATAATTCAAATACTCGGTAGCCCAATCCAGCATAATTTAGATTAATATCACCATTTTCTTTCACCATTATCATCAAGCACATATTGTTAGTCCCAGGTCTATAATTGCCCGTAAAAAAATAATTATTCTCTACTATTGTAATTTCATTAAGATACCCACCGGATCCATGCTTTTCATGTAATCCCGTTGCTAAGCTATCTACTAATTCCCCATTTGAGTCCCAAATTCTAATACCCGTTGTCCCAAATGTTGTATCCAAACTTCCGTTTGTCAGCAACCTTCCCATTAATGGATAATCCGTAAGGGTCATAATATTCTCAGATGCGCCACAAAATAAAATTTTCTCATTAGGTAAAATAGTTATTCCACTTCCCACGTCGTATCTACCTAAGTCAGGTGTAAAAAATCCGCTATCAGCAAAAGCCGTATCAATCTGTCCAGAAAAACTTATTCTTCCTACAAACAAGTTTAGCGTATCCTGCACACCATAATCTAATGAATTCCCAATAAAATAAATACCTGAATCTCCAATAGAAATATCTGTTATTGAGGAGTGATTATTATCAGGAAAATCAAAACGAATATATCCTGAATCATTAAATGTCGTATCTAAATTTCCCAAGTAGTCAATCCTGCCAACAATGGCATCGTAGTTTAAATCTACATCATAATTACCTGTATAACCAGCAAAGTAAATTACAGAGTCTTGTGCTTTTATTCTTGTTAAGTAATCATATTCATCAATGTCAATTTCGACTTTACCTGAATCTCCAAAAAACAAATCTAGCTCATTAGGCACTTGTGCATGAAACCCATGAGCTAGAAATATTAATAGTATTACTATATAGTTTATTCTCATTTACTCTGTAATCACAAGTCTTTTAAAAGTTACAGCATTATTATTTAATACGCGTACCAAGTAAATTCCACTTGGGTAATTTGAAATACTTAATTCAGTTTTCAGAGAAGACGGATTTAATGATTCAATCACTTTTCCATCTAAAGATACAATGATAATTTCTTGAGGAATTGATTCCGAAATTATCTTAACAAATGAATTAGCAGGATTTGGATATATACTTACACCTTCAGTTAACTCTTCTTCAATTGAATTTGGTGGCCCAGTATAACATGTTAAACCTCCTGGAGAAATTGAATTACCAGCATTTTGTATATCTGATTGAGAAACTACGCCATAATAAGAACCTGCCAAAATATATGGAAACTGTGGATCTCCACTATTATCAGTACTTAAAAAATAAGCATAAGTTCCCGTTGGATATTCCGGTGTATAGCAATATCTCCCATTGAATTCATCTAATGTTCCTGAACCCATAACATACTCATAATCCTGTACATAAGTTCCTAAGGGAAATGATGCCGAAACAGATGGTCCCGGAGGAGTAGATACTGAAGCATCTGGTAATATAGTACGATCAGTTATAGTTCTTAATTGATAGCTACTAACCATTCTAGTAACACCACTTGCGCTATTTGTTGCATTAGTATAACCAAAAGGTCCATAAATAGGAAAACCGTCAAAAGCATAACCAATAATTGCAGAATGTCCAGTTCCTGGATCTACATATAAAGTAAAAGGAGTTGCATGGTAATGATAAACACCTGTCATGGTAGCATGTCCACCACCTGATGCATCCATAGTTGGCCCTTCCGAAACCCAAGCATCCGTATCCCAATTTCCATCGCCATTCCCAACATTTGCTCCTTGTGCTGAACTATATGACTTCCCATCTCCATATCCAAACATTACAACACCATTAATAGAAACTGCCTGAGCTCCACCAAAAGGTGTATTTGTATTCGTTCCGGTTGCTTCTATTGGATTTCTGGGTATTTTAAAAACCCATTCTTGACTAGAAGGAACGTTAGGGTTCTGTAACCAAGGCCCCATAGTATAACTAGCTAAACCATTTGCTCTTACGTAAACATTTGTTGCGTTATAACAAACTGTTTTTACATCAGATGAATCCGTCAGCTGAACAGCAGATGTTGTTGGTGGAGGGCCAGGGTAAAATTCGTAATGTGCCATATCACCATCTGTATTCAACATCCAGGCTTCTATTTCAGGGCTTTGACCTGAAACGACAAAAGCTGTAGACACTCCAATAATTGTAAGTAATCTATTTTTCATATCGTTTAGTTTTCATTGTGTATTGTATAGATTAACAACAATTAATAATAATTTAACCCTACTAATGTATTTCAAATATAGTACGTTTTCAATTATTCTGAAGATGACTGTAGAATAATTAGCAAATTATACCCATGTACAAATCCTTTTTATTTATACAAAAGATTAGACTACATTTGTTCCCTGAGAAAATTTTTATGAAAAAATTATTACTTGGCTTAACACTAGCAATCTCTGCATCAATTTCTTTTTCTCAATCATATATTGACTTTGGACCTAAATGTTTTTTTGGGCCAAATGTTTTGATGAATTCAGAAATCATGAATTCTGGAGGAAAATACTCTATGAATCCAGCTTCATTTGGTTTTGGCGCCGGATTTAAATTAGCGCTTGATATTAATGAAACCATTGCTATTGTTGGAGAAATCAACTATTTTAGTCACAATCAAATATACGAGATGGAAGTAGCTGGTTTGGATAGTATAAATGTTAAATACGATAAAGAAATTTCTTATACGTCAATCGAAATTCCAATTATGTTCAGATACAATACAGAAACAATGAGTTACTTTGAAGCTGGATATGTTATGTCAATGACTTCAGAAGCTACCGAAACATTAGAAGGTCCGTATGCAGCTCTTGGTTCTGCAGACATTAGTGACCAATTGGCACCTAAAATGGGAGGTCTTGTATTAGGCTTTGGAAGTTATGTTTGGGGGTACAACAATTTTGGAATCTCAGCTGGATTGAGAGTTCGTTATGACTTAGACGATGCCTTTGCAAATGATAACGCTAAATATGAGTATTCTCCAAATTACGGGACGGATCTTGCAGTTACTGGTCCTACAAATCCCTTTTCAGTAATGTTAAACATTGAATTCAATTATGACCTTGGTTTTTATATGGCTAAGAGTCCTTGTACTGGAAGAAGATCATTAATTATCGGGAATGGAGGTGGAAGATAAAACTATTGCCATTATAGGCGCAGGAAACCTAGGAACATCTTTAGTTAATGGATTAATAAATTCCAATAAATTTTCAGCAACTAACTTTAGATTAAGTAAGAGAAAAATAACTTCTCTTTCTTCTTTCAGTGAAAAAGGGTGTGTTGTTACTAACAACAACCGTGAAGCTGTAAAAAATGCAAACATCGTTGTAGTAGCAGTATTACCGCAAAAAATAGATGAAGTTCTTGAAGAAATAGCTAGTTCTCTAAACGAAAAACAGTTAATAATCTCCTTGGTTACAGGTGTTAAAGTTCCAGAAATTCAAACCCAAATTGGCAAAAACATTCCTATTGTCAGAGCGATGCCTAATACAGCTATTGCCATTCGAGAATCGATGACATGTATCGCAACAACATCGGACTGGAAAGAGCACATTCCAATCGTTCAAGACATTTTCGAACAAGTTGGAGAAACTGTTATTATTAACGAAGACCAAATGACTTCTGCTACTGCGCTTTGTGCTTGCGGAATTGCATTTTTCTTAAGAGCAATTCGCGCCGCTACTCAAGGAGGCACTGAGATTGATTTCCATGCTTCTGTTGCTCTAAAAATGGCTGCACAAACTGCAAAGGGTGCTGCATCATTGTTACTAGAAAACGATTCTCATCCAGAAGACGAGATTGACAAAGTAACTTCTCCGAAAGGCTGTACAATTGCTGGGTTAAACGAAATGGAGCATACTGGTTTTAGCTCATCATTCATTAAAGGCATCACAACTTCTGCTGAGAAGGCTAAGGGGTTATATTAACTAAGCAACTCCTGTCTTTATCTTAAAATCAGTTAACTTTAGTTTACGAATATGTAAATATTGAAACGTTTTTTTCGATTACGTTAGAATTCATTTAAGAAATTGGAAACAGCAATTTTACTAAAACCCCTTTTTCGACATTAAACGTAATTGAGGCCTCTATTTGTTCAGAGAGATCCTTGATTAATTCTAACCCAGCACCTACTTGTGGTGAGTTTAAATCAAAACCCAAGCCATTATCACAAAAGGTTAGTTCTACTGTATTATCAGTTTGTTTTAAGCTAATTTCTAGCTTAGGAAATTGATTTTGATTATTGAAGGCATATTTAAACGAATTCGTAAGAATTTCATTAGCAATTAATCCACAAGGAATAGCTTTAGAAACATCAACCCGAACATTCTCCATTTCCAAATTAATTTCAATGCTTTTTTCATGCCCATAGGAGATATTTAGATTGGCAACTAAGCCTTCTAAATAGCTTCCTAAATTTATAATTTCAACATTCCCGTTATCCTGCAACTGTTCTTGAATCATCGACATCGAATACACTTTCCCTTTAATCTCTTCTAATAATTCTGAATGATAAGCATCTTTCGTTTTTTGCTTCTGTAAATTAATCAAGCCAATGATAACAGACATATTATTTTTGACTCTATGATTGACTTCTGCCATCAACACTTCCTTTTGGCTAATTATTCTTTCAAGCGTCTTTAACTTTTGTAACACCTCAAAACCACCCACTTTAGACATATTCAAATCACAAAGCTTCAAGTCGGAATCTGTTTTAGCCAACATATCTACTCTTTCCTCTCCTTCTTGAATCAAAGGATGTCCATAAACTTCTAATATTTCTGTTAACGTTTCAAGCAAAAGAAGATCTTTTTCCATAGTCAATAATTCACCCATAACAAATCAAAATAATTTAAGCATAAAAGTATGACCTTACATCAATCTTGACAATTATCAATTTCCAAATGCGGACATTGACTTCCCCAACGTAACCGAAGAGTGATTTATAAATATTTTTAAGATATATAACTAACAGCAAAGGCTTTAGCATAAAGAAAACCCTGATTCATTCCAACATTACAGCGACTATATTCCAAGGTTTTTGAGGAATTGCATCAAACATATCGTGTAAATTTTTGTATTTATCCTTCATGCAAATCAACACTCTTGGAGAGTTTCTTTTTTCGAAATGATAAATGAACTCACACCCGTTTTCTTGCAAAGATAAATTCTTACTAACCTCGATTACCTTTCATTTTTTTATTTTGATTAGCTTTGCTCGTAATGAGTCAGTTCACAAACAAAGTAATTTGGATTACAGGTGCTACTTCAGGAATTGGAGAAGCATTGTCATATGCACTTTCTGAAAAAGGAGCAAAATTAATTCTCTCTGCTCGACGAATAGGGGAATTGGAAAGGGTTAAGTCAAACTGTAAAGGTGAAGCTTTGGTTTTACCGCTTGACTTGTCTAAAATGGAGGAATTCAAATCATTAACACAAAAAGTAATTACACATTACGGAAGGATTGACTACCTCATCAATAACGGTGGAATTAGTCAACGATCTGAAGCTTTTGAGACGCCATTAGAACTCGATAGAAAAATAATGGAAGTCAACTATTTTGGGAATATTGCTTTAACTAAAGCAGTTCTTCCGCAAATGCACCAACAAAAAAGTGGGACTATTGTTCCAATTAGTAGCCTAAGTGGAAAGTTTGGTTTCTTTTTACGTTCAGCCTATTCTGCATCCAAATTTGCTTTGGTTGGTTTTTATGAATCACTTCGTTTAGAGGAAGAGAAAAACAATATAAAAGTATCTATTGTTTTTCCTGGATTTATTAAAACTGACATTTCTAAAAATGCGTTATCTAAAGACGGTGAAAGTACTGGTGAAATGGACAACAATCAAAACCAAGGAGTGACGGCTGAAAAATGTGCTCAACAAATTATTCGCGGCTTAGAGAAAAATAAATTGGAGATTAAAGCTGGAGCTGGCGAGCTAAAAGCAATTACTATTAAGCGGCTGTTTCCTAAACTGTTTCACAAGATTATTCGAAAGAAGAGTCCTCAGTAATTTAAGCCACCTTTTCTTTAATAGTATCTCTAAATAATTTAAATTCTTTAAAAAGTTGATCAAAACTTTCTAGTTCAAAGTAAAGTGTTTGCACAACATCCGTTTTAAACTCTGTATTTATAACTCGTTCTAAATCAAAGGGAATAACCTCTACATCTGTACTTAGGCTATGAATTGTTTCACCAAAAGAGGAGCAAATTCCAGCTCCGCATTAGGTTCTTAAGGTTGGATTGAACCAAATCGCTGCCATTGAAGGCATATGTGCTCTAATATCTTTTTTCCCTTGAAGGTGTATCAATCACGTTGCACAACATCATAGCCTACATAGCTAGAACGTCGTAATGTCTAAGAATTATCCTTATGATAATAGTACAAAAGGATGACCATCTAGTTGTCTTATTATTTAATTAATAATTAAATAGATACCCTTTCTTTAGATAGTAGTTTCATGATTAATTCTTGATTTTTTTTAAGGGAATTTTCATTTAATCCAGAATCAAACCAAGCATATTTTTGCCAATAAAGAATATTTATTTTATTTATCTCCTTATTATTTTCGTTGTAAATGTTAGTCACAAAATCTTTTTCAGATATTCTATTTAGGCTAGCATAATATAGATTAATAAAATACTCGTCTTTAAATAGCTCATGAGCAATTCTACCAAATTCATTTTCAGTGTCAGCCATAACTTGATCAATAAACAAAGTGATATAATTTTCACTAGCGAACCAAAACTCTCGTCCAATAGGCTCTAATTTATTAGAACTCGCATTTAATATATAATGTCTGTTTATATCAAGGTTTTGGTGGGTACTTTGAAATAAATCAGATAAAGCAAAAAAATATGCAAATTTTTCGAGATTTACATGAGGGTAAAGAGTGCTTAAATTGTTTAAACTATCGCAATACCTAATTATTTCTTTATTTGATTTCCTTGCTTTAAATCCAAATTCTGGACTAACTTTTTCTTCTATAATCCAACCAATGGAATCATTATTTAAACTTTTACTGCTAAAACCTTCTTCAAATAAATAGAGATGATTATCCCCGTTAACACACCCTTTTATTGGATACGTTTTAAGTGTTTTGATTTTAAAGTCTGCACATAAATAATTCGCAAAAATATCTACATGTAAAAAACGTGTTATAGGGTTTAAAAGAGTGAAATGACTCATCCCTTTATAATTTCCATTTTTAATTTTAATTCGAATTGAAAACGGGGATCTTCTTAGGTGATCAGAATAATGACCAGCAAGTTTAACCTTAGATTTATATCTGAAGTGGTCTTTAATGAATTTTGCTTTGTATTGTTTTTTTTCATCAATTCCCCAACATAAGTTATCTTCTAATATAATTTTTAAAACACTATCCTTTTCTGCAATTAATTGACCATACAATGAATCAGATAATTCAATAGTAATTTCATCTAAATCAGCGTATGCAAAATGATATTGTATTTTTTTATACTGATTAATTAGAGTGTTTCGTTGAAGTAGGCTAATGATTAATAATAATAATAATATAATTACAGCTGCTCTTTTTTTGTTTAATCTCATTAGGAATCATTTTATCTTATGGTAAAACTACAATCATTTATTAGAATATTCATGTTATATGTTATGGAATAAACTTTTTCAATAATAAAAAATTAGGTACTTTTGAATTAAGTTTTATGATGTTCAAATGTTTTATGGGCCGATTTATTTTTTATGTAACTTTGCTCTTGGGTTTCTTCTCTTGTGAACCATCAGGTAATAATACTATAACACCTGATTTCCCTATTTTACTATTAGATCAACAATTAAGTGAGATTTCAACAAAGGAAGTTATAGGGAGTAAAAAAAATCAAGAATATGCCATGATATTGACTAAAAAGGCTCAACATTGGCATGCCACAATTCATAGCAATTCTTTATTGTTTTCCAAAAAGGTTTTCAATCTCTTTCCTATCAACTCTCAACAAAAACAAAAGACTTTTGAAAATCATATTTATTTTCAGAAAATAATGAAAACCTCAGGACTTATTGGCCTTAAATCAAAATTCATTACTGTTCAAGGGAAAGATGAACAACAAGAAATGTTTTTTCAAGAAGGTTTCGATAAATATATATTAGAATCAAATAGGAATAGAGAAGGTGCAATTTATGTTTTTAATGATTCATTATCTTGCGTTTTCAATAGTGGAGTTAAGTCGAATAAAATAGCTGTTTCTACCAATGTGTTTGATTTTATTCAAAATGAAATAAATGTATATGAGGTGTTTGACATTCAAAAAACATCAATGTTTTTTGCGCTTATAGAATACTGGAACCAAGAAGAATTGTTGAAACATATAGCATGGTATCTTAATCCAATTTCGCAATTATTAGAACCATTTGTTTGTATGCAGGAGGAATCTGGGGATTACCAATTAATAAATACTTTGAAAAGCAATAATTTGGTTCAATTGATGAGTGCTCAAATACTTAAAAAGTATAAAAAACAAGAGGTTATCTCTAAAGAAGATATGCATATGTTTTTTTTACAGAATATAGATATGCAAAATTCAAAGATTCAGACTGACTCCATTTATTATAAATATTTTAAGCGTATTGGAACGGAGCATATTGAACTGAAACATAAATATACACAGATATCAGATGTAGTTATTATTCCAAATTACCATAATGTGATAATTCCAGAAGGGAGTGAGATAGATATAATTAAAGGTGGTGCGATAATTTCTTTTGCATCGATGCAATGCAATGGAACAATAGATAGTCCGATACATTTTATATCTTCAGATTACTCATCCATGGGGGTTCATGTTATTAACGGGCATTTTACCTCTCATATAGAAAATGTTATTTTTGACGGGCTGAATAGTCTAGAAAAAAATAATTGGAAAATGCCAAGTGCAGTAACATTTTACGAGTCTCCAGTTAAAATTAAGAATTCTGTTTTTAAGTCTAGTTTATCTGAAGATGCTTTGAATGTTTTTAGATCAGGTTTCAGCATTGATAACTGCTTATTTGAAAATACTTTTTCTGACGCTTTTGATGCTGATTTCAGTGACGGAAATATCAAAAATTCAACTTTCATAAATATTGGAAATGATGGAGTAGATTTGTCTGGTAGTAATGTTGATATTGATTCATGTATCTTTACAAATATTGGTGATAAAGGTATAAGTGGAGGAGAGAAAAGTAAAGTAAAAAGCAAAAACATAATAATCTCAAATGCTGAAATTGCAATTACATCAAAAGATAAATCTTATGTTGAAATTACAAATAGTAAAATGCAGAATATTAATTTGGTTTTTTGTGTTTTCGAAAAGAAAAAAGAATTTGGTGCTTCAAAGATAGTTGTCAATAATGTATGTATTGACTCTTGTAGAGTAAAATATTTACTTGAACAGAAATCAAGTTTATATATAGATAATGTTTTGCAGGACTTATTCTCCGAGAATGTAAAAAAACAATTGTATGGAAAAGAATTTGGGAAGAAAACTGTTAAATAGCGTTTCCTAAACTGTTTCACAAGATTATTCGAAAGAAGAGTCCTCAGTAATTTAAGCCACCTTTTCTTTAATAGTATCTCTAAATAATTTAAATTCTTTAAAAAGTTGATCAAAACTTTCTAGTTCAAAGTAAAGTGTTTGCACAACATCCGTTTTAAACTCTGTATTTATAACTCGTTCTAAATCAAAGGGAATAACCTCTACATCTGTACTTAGGCTATGAATTGTTTCACCAAAAGAGGAGCAAATTCCAGCTCCATAAACCTTTAAACCGTTTTCATAAATTAAACCAAATTCAATGGTAAACCAGTACAACCTTTGTAACTGAATAACAACTTTTTCATCATCAATAAACTCAACACCTAAATCACCAAAGTCTTTCATGAACTGAGCAAACTTTGGGTCTGCCAATAGTGGTGTATGGCCAAAAACATCGTGGAACATATCTGGTTCTTCCAGATAATCTAATTGATTCATTTTTCGAACCCAAGTAGAGGCACTAAATTTTCTTTGGGCTAAAAGCCGGAAAAAATCTTCTACTGGAATTAATCCAGGCACCACTTCTATAGACCACCCTGTTGACTCTGTTAACTTGGAATTCATTAGATTGAAATTAGGAATTTGCTTTGCATTTAGAACACCTTTCATTATCTCCAAACAAGATAAATACTCTGTACAACTCTTATCTTGTAAATTCTCTACTTGTCTTTCAAAAAGTGTTTTCCACACTAATTGATCTTCTTCTTTGTATAGATTGTACTCTTGTTTCATTTCGTTCAAAATTAAAAATTTTCTGCTAATGCCTTAACTTGTTTTAGTTGCTCAAACAACAGACTAGCTTCTACATGATTAAGCGTTTGTTGACCATCAGAAAAAGCTATTTCTGGGGTTTCATGTGTTTCAATAATAACACCATCTGCACCAGCGATAATTCCAGCCATAGCCATCTTTCCAACATGCTTGCGTATTCCAATTCCATGAGAAGGGTCAATAACAACTGGCAGGTGTGATTTCTCTTTTAAAATTGGAATTGCGTTTACATCTAACGTATTTCGATAGGCTGTTTCAAAAGTTCTGATTCCTCGTTCGCAAAGAATAATTTTTTCATTACCATTCGAAAAAACATATTCTGCACTTTGCAATAACTCATCAATAGAACCAGATATCCCTCTTTTTAACATTACCGCTTTATCTACTTTTCCCAGTTCATCCAACAAATTGAAGTTTTGTGAATTCCGCGCACCTACTTGAAATACATCTATATAATCAAGCATAGGTTCAATTTGAGAAACCTGCATAACTTCTGTGATAATTTTAATACCATTCTCTTTACAATGCTTATAGAATATTTTTAGCCCTTCTATTCCCAAGCCTCTAAAAGAATAGGGAGAGCTTCGCGGTTTATAAACACCACCTCGCATTATTTTAATTCCATTTTCAACCAAAAACTGAACAGTAGTTTCGATTTGCTCTTCACTTTCGATGGAGCACGGACCAGCCATAATAGCTAAATCACTACCTCCTATTTTAACACCATCTCCCAAGTCAACTATGGTGGGATTCAACTTCCATTTTTTAGAAACCAATTTATAATCATCGGTCACTCGATGAATATCTTTGATGCCCTCTAATGACCCTATATTACGAATATCAAAATCTGCTTTCCCTGTTGCGACCAAATAGTCTTGAAATTGCGTTTTAACAGGTGCCGTTTTGTATCCCAGATCTTGAATAATTACATCCAACTTTGTTCGGCTATCAGCTGTTATGTTTTTTTCTAATTGTATAATCATTGTAGTAATTCTTTATTCTTAGTGTTATTTTGAGCTAGTTTGTGTTATCATACTCTAATCTCTTCAACAAATGAGCGGATTTTATTACCCAATACTCCTTCTTTCGATATTGCTTTAATAAAAGCACTTCCTATTATTCCACCATTTGCAATTGCTGTAGCCGCTTGAAAAGATTTTGCATCATGAATTCCAAAACCAACTTGAATTGGGTTTTTTAAATTTAATGCTGCCAAACGGCTTCCGTATTCTGAAAGGTTATTTGCTGAATCTCCACCTGTAATAGAATGACTAGAAACTGCATAAAGGAATCCAGATGAAGCTTCATCTATTTCTCTAATTCTTTCATCCGTAGTAGAAGGTGTTACCAAAAAAGTACATGTTAATCCGTATTGCTTAAAAACAGGCACACATAGTTTTTTAAACTCATCCAATGGTAAATCTGGAAGAATTAGCCCATCTACTCCAACTTGACTTGCCTTTTTACAAAATGGTTCTAAACCATATTGAATAACTTGGTTATAGTAACCCATTAGCACCAAAGGGACTTGTGTTTTGCTTCGAACATCTTTTAACTGCTCAAAAAGAAGATCGAGGTTCATTCCATTTTTCAGAGCTGCAGTACTACTAGCTTGAATGACTGGTCCATCCGCCAAAGGGTCAGAATAAGGCATTCCGATTTCTATTAAATCTACTCCAGCTTCAGCCAAGTCTAAAATAATATTTTCCGTATCATTCAAATTTGGATAACCTGCAGTGAAGTAGATAGTCAGTACATCTGAGGGTTTATTTTTAAATAAGTTATCTATCCGATTCATAATTCAAAGTGTTTCATGTAAGTAGACAAATCTTTATCTCCTCTTCCCGAAAGATTAATAACTACAACATCCTCCTTCTCAAATTGCAATTGTTTTAATGATGCTAATGCATGAGCAGATTCTAACGCTGGAATAATTCCTTCTAATCTTGTCAATTCCAACGCTGCCTCCAATGCTTCTTTATCTGAGACAGCCACGAAAGAAGCGCGTTTCGTTTCAAATAAATTTGCGTGCATTGGTCCAATTCCAGGATAATCTAACCCAGCAGAAATAGAATAAGGCTCTACCACTTGCCCATCTTTGGTTTGCATTAATAGTGATTTACTCCCATGCAATACTCCTTCTGAACCGACAAAAGAGGTTGCAGCAGTTTTTCCACTATCGATTCCCATGCCAGAAGCTTCGCAAGCTATTAATCGGACATTTTCATCATCTAAAAAATGATAAAATGCACCTGCAGCATTACTTCCACCCCCAACACAAGCTATAATTGCAGTTGGCGTTTCAGAACCTGTTTTTTCTTTTAATTGAATTCGCATTTCTTGACTAATTACTGACTGTAATCTCGCCACCATATCTGGATATGGATGTGGGCCCACAACAGAACCAATAATATAATGTGTGTCTTGTGGATGATTAATCCAGTCTCTTATTGCTTCATTCGTGGCGTCTTTTAAGGTTTTACTTCCTGAAATTGCTGGAATAACTGTAGCACCTAACATTTTCATTCGGGCAACATTTGGAGCTTGGCGTTGAATATCAATCTCTCCCATATAAACAATGCACTCCAGCCCCATTAATGCACAAACTGTTGCGGTAGCAACACCGTGTTGACCAGCCCCGGTTTCAGCAATAATTCTTTTTTTACCCAACTTCTTAGCTACTAGTATCTGACCAATTGTATTGTTAATTTTATGTGCTCCTGTATGATTCAAATCTTCCCGTTTAAGGTAAATATTCGTCTGATATTGTTCTGAAAGATTTTGAGCTAAATACAAAGGTGTTGGACGACCTACGTAATCTTTTAGCAAGGCATCAAAGTCTGTTTTAAATTCTTCAGAGCCTAATATATCAAGATACGCCAATCTAAGTTCCTCCACATTATTGTGCAATAATTCGGGAATATATGCGCCACCAAACTTCCCGTAAAACCCTTTTTTATTTGCGTTATACATGCTTATTCATATTAATTCCATTTATAAATTCTCCAACTAAATCAATGTTCTTAAGTCCTGGTTTAATTTCAAATTTGCTATTGATATCCAACACTGATAATAGCGGATAACTTTGACTAATTTCTTGTAAGGAGCTTAAATGCTTCAACTCTAATCCTCCACTTAAAATAAAAGGAACAGCTCCTTTGTACTTATTAAGAACCTCCCAGTTAAATTGTGTTCCATTTCCTCCAGGGTTTTTTCCTTTGGTATCGAACAATAAATAATCACAGAATTGGAATGCATTCGTGTCATTCATGTCAAAAGAATCGTCGATTGAAAATACCTTGATTAGTTTTAATCCTGAAGCAATTAACTCTTTACAATACGCTACTGATTCACCTCCGTGCAATTGGACATAATCCAAACCGAAGTCATTTACTGTTCGCAGCAGCTTTTCTTTTGGCTCGTTGACAAACACCCCAACTTTTTGAGTCGTTCCCAACTTCAGATCTCTAACAACATTACTAGCCATAGTGCAATTACGAGGAGATTTATCATAGAAAATGAAGCCCATAAAATTAGGTTGAAGTTGTAATACTTCTGTGACATTGGAAACATCATTCAATCCACAAACTTTTACTTTCATGCTTCCTTTTTTTCATGATCTAGAATCGCGTCAATAAATGTTCGACACGCTTTAGATGGATTTGGAGTTTTCATAAATTGTTCACCAATCAAAAACCCATTGTATCCAACGCTTTTTAACAATGCAATATCTTCTGGAGTCTTAATTCCACTTTCAGCAACTTTAACAACTGAATTAGGTAGTTTAGGAAAGAGGTCAATTGAATTCTGAAGAGAGACTTCAAACGTTTCAAGGTTCCTATTATTAACACCAATTAACACCTCTTCATTTGGTATTTTCGCCAATTCCTTTTCATTATGAATTTCTAAAAGAACCTCTAATGAAAGCTTTTTTGCTAAATCCGAAAATCGAATAATTTCTTCTTTTGACAACACACTTGCAATTAACAATATTGCATCAGCACCAATCGAACGAGCTTCTATTATTTGGTATTCATCAATAATAAAATCTTTTCTCAAAATTGGACAATAGTTCAACTTCCGTGCTTGTTTTAAATCATTATCAGCACCACCAAAAAACTGTTCATCTGTCAAAACCGATAACGCAGAAGCGCCTGATTGCATGTAACCCAATGTTACCTCATCAACTTTTGCGTACTGATTTATATTCCCTTTGCTCGGCGACTTGCGCTTGAATTCAGCAATTACCCCTGATTTATCTTCACGTAACAAATAGCTTTTTAAGCTAACTGTAGGTGAGTTAAAATAGATGCTTTTTTCAAGAAGAGCTGTTGGAATCAATGCTTTTCGTTCACCTACTTCGGTTCTTTTTTGTGCTACTATTTTTTCTAAAATATTCATCTTTAATTCAATACCATTTTTAATTTATTAATCGCCTTTTTAGAAACGATTGACTCCCTTGCTTTTTCCATTGCAACTTCCAAACTCATTGTTGGTTCAAAACACTGAATCGCTAATGCTGCATTTGCTACAATTACATTGGTTTGTGCCTCTGTCCCTTCACCACTTAATATTCTCGTAAATAGAGAAGCTGCTGCTTGAATGGAATCCCCTCCAAACAATTCTTCAGGCCTCAAAACTTCAGAGTTAAAATCAGATGGATACAATTGTAATTCTTTGTTTGTTCCTAACACTCTTAATGGAGCAGTCAGTGTTGCTTCATCATAACCATCTATATTGTGTAAAACAGCGAACTGCTTCTGTTCTTCCTCCAGTAAATACTTATATTTTCTAGCAATTTTCAAGTTATACACTCCAACTAATTGATGAGAAGGTTGAGCTGGATTTACCAACGGCCCTAATAAATTAAAGAATGTTTTAACTCCTAATTGTTTTCGTATTGGCGCAACATGTTTCATTGCAGAATGAAACAATGGAGCATGTAAAAAACAGATTCCTGCTTTATCTAGTTTGGAATTTAGGTCATCTGACTCTGTAGTAAATTTAAATCCTAATTCTTCCAAAACATTGGATGAGCCACAAAGAGAAGAAACACCATAATTACCGTGCTTTACAACCCGATAACCGGCACCGGCAACAACAAAAGAAGAAATAGTAGAAACATTAAACGTATTCTTTCCATCACCGCCTGTCCCGCACATATCAATTGCATTTGATGCGTCGATTTCTACTTTAGAGCACAAGCTCAATAAAGCATCTCTAAAACCCTTCAACTCATCAAGCGTTATCTCTTTCATATTAAAAGCCGAGATAAATGCAGTCATTTCAATTTCAGAAATTTCTCCATTCCCCATCTCTACCAATACATTAAATGCTTCTTGATAAGAAAGCGGTATCTGATTGTATATTTTTTCTAAAATGTTTTTCATTTTACTTTTCGTTTAACCAGTTTTCAATCATCTTTTTCCCTTCAGGAGTCAGAACTGATTCTGGGTGAAATTGCACTCCTTTTACAGCATACTCTTTATGACGAATAGCCATAATGCAATCGTCTTTTGACCTAGCTATAACTTCTAAATCATCGACATTTTCATCTTTCATTGCCCAAGAGTGATACCTTCCAACTTCAGTTGGATTAGATATATTATTAAAAAGAGCGTCCTGTTTCTCAATACTTATTGAACTAGCCACTCCATGATAAACTTCATCCAAATTAATCAGATCACCTCCATACACTTCTGCAATTGCTTGCATTCCTAAACAAACCCCTAAAATAGGTTTCGAGCTACCGTAGTGTTTAATTACGGCCTTTATTATACCTGCATTTTCGGGTAATCCTGGCCCTGGAGAAATTAGAATTTTATCAAATGCCTTAATTTCCTCTAATTCAATTTCATCGTTACGTCTTACCACTACTTCACCCGCAGACAAGTCTTTTAGGTACTGCACTAAATTGTACGTGAACGAATCGTAATTATCTATTACTAATATTTTCATTTAATGTCCTCCGCTTTTTTTATGGCCATTCTCAATGCCCCTATTTTATTATCTACTTCTTTTAATTCTGATTCTGGAACCGAATTAACCACCACTCCAGCTCCAGCCTGATAATGTAACTCGTTATTTTGACTTAAAAAGGAACGAATCATTATTGCATGGTTTAAATTGCCGTTCAATTCTATGAAGCCAATCCCACCTCCGTAATAATTTCGAGAAACAGGTTCGTATTTATCTATTAGCTGCATAGCCTTATATTTTGGTGCACCTGACAAAGTTCCTGCTGGAAAGGTTTTACCAAAGACTTCTAATGGATTGTAACCTGCAGGTAATGTTGCTTCTACTTCAGATACCATATGAATGACATGGCTAAAAAACTGAATTTCTTTAAAGGCTTTTACCTCAACATTTCCACCTACCCTTCCCAAATCATTTCGAGCCAAATCAACCAACATTACATGCTCTGCGTTTTCTTTCTCATCTGCCTTTAACTCTTCTGCGGAGTTCAAATCTTGCTCCAGATTACCAGTTCGCTTATAGGTTCCTGCAATCGGATTTATTAAAGCTGTTCCCTTATCTATCTTAATTTGTGCTTCAGGAGAAGATCCGAATATTTTATAATTCCCCATATCAAAGTAGTACAAATATGGAGAAGGGTTGATAGACCTTAGTGCTCTGTAAACCTGAAAGTCATCCCCCTTGAATTTTTGCTTAAACCTCCTTGATAACACTAATTGAAAAACATCTCCTAATTGACAATGTTCCTGACCCTTTGATATTTGAGAAAGAAATTTTTCTGGACTAGTAAAACAATCCTCATCTTCGACTGTAGAAAAAGCGTAAGCCCTGAATCGTAAGGACTGAACGCGCTCTATTAGTTGCTCTTGTTCAGATTGTTGATTCTCTTGAACAAACTCTGTAAAAGTCAATTCATTGGTAAAATGATCAATTGCAATTACGTGTCGATAAAAAGAGTAACTCATCAATGGAATACTGTCATCCAATTGTTTTTCATCTAGCTCGAGTGTTTCAAAAACCGAAATCGCATTGTAGTTGGTATGTCCAAAAACCGCTTGAAAAGAATCCCCTGCAATTTCGAAAGACTTCACATATTCAGAGAACAAAGAAGGCGCCTTTTGAACATCCTTGCTTACAATTATTTTAGCTCCATTATCTGTTATTGCAACTTCATTATCTGTTACTGTAAAAGTCGAAATTGGACTAAGACAAATAAAAGAGTGAGACTTTTCTCGCTTTTCATTCAAATTACTCTCTAGCAGGATGGCATTCGGATATAAATCGCGAAGCTTTAAGTACATACTAACCGGAGTTAGTGTATCCGCTATAATTGTATTTTGTTTTGTTATTAGTTTCATTTTACATTTTCAAATTTTCGAACACAAAAAAAGGCTTGTCGCAATCGACAAGCCTTTTAAATATATAATATAATTAATAGCTTAGCCTATCTACGACACATTGTGTTTTGTAGACCACCACCAATAATTATTTAATTTCATGTTTCTCATTATGACTACAAAGTTAACGTACTTCAATTCCTATTTCCTAATTAAACCTTATAAAAATTTCATTTATGTTAATGCTACAACTAAACTTACTACTTTACTCTACTAAATTTCAATGCTTTAAGCATTATATTAGGCAAAGGTTTAGAGGGGTGTCTTTTTTCTACATTCAGGTTTATCCCCAGCTTTTCAATAATCGGAATTTTGTACACTTCAATCAATTCGATCAGCGTTCCATCAGGATCTTCAATATAGGTACAATGCACTTTTGTTGCATCTCCCATGCTCAACACATTTTTAGTGTCGCATGTAAAACCAAAACCAACTTTATCTAACTCTTCACCCAATTCTTTCATCCCCCTTACGTCAAACCCCAAGTGAACAAAACCTATATCTCCCCAAAGTCTACCATCGTAAATCTTTAAGGGTTTCCTTTCTGATAAATCTTGAACTAATTCTATGTAAGTCTCTCCTGATAATTTTGTAAAACCTCCTCCAGATGGATTGGATTGCGTTAAAAGTACTCTTCTAAAACTTCCTTCTCCTCCTGGTAATTTTGACCAATCTGCAAAAACTTCAGAAGTGTCATAAACCACTTTATCATAGCCCAAAACATTAGAATACAATTTCATAGCAGCAGTAATATCAGAAACTCCAATACTACATCCAGCTATTCCATTGGTCACTCTTCCGGCATTTGTAAAAGAGTGCTTTGTCGGAATTACTTGAAAATACTGTCCTTGAATATCTTTTACATAAAAAGTATCCCAACCATTTGGCATTTTTATCAGATCCGTAACTAAATCTGCATTATTTTCTTTAAAAAAAGCATAGGCCTTTTTGACATCTAGTGATTTAATAAAACCCGTATAGATTCCTAAATCGCCTATTTGAAAAGCCTTTTCTGCATGGGTGGCTTGAAATGTAGTTGGACAAACTACCTCCATAGCACAACCTCCTTGGAGGTTTAGAATCATTGCAGCTCTTTTAGTAATTGTCTTGTTTTCTGTATAGATATCCATCAATGGAGCTCCAGCTTCATCATTAAAAAATGGAATATCCATTCCAAAAAACTTTCTATACCAGGCCCATGCATCTGCATGCTGTGGCACACCAACTCCTAAATGTTGAATTCCTTGAACTGTATACATAGTTTGCTTTATTTTAGTCTCTCAGCGTACATACCTTTTTCGGTATCCACCTTAATTCTATCTCCAATATTGATAAATAATGGAACACGTATTTCTGCTCCTGTATCAATAGTAGCTGGTTTCATTGTATTTGTTGCTGTATCTCCTTTAACTCCAGGTTCCGTATAAGTAACTTCCGCTTCAATGTATAACGGTAAATTAACAATTAAAGGAGTTTCTTCATCGGCATTAAAAACGATTTGAACATTTGACCCCTCTACTAAGAATTCTGGATTAGCAACTAAGTGCTTTTCGATAAAAGTTTGCTCATAGGTTGATGTATTCATAACATGATACCCATCGTCTTCTCTATATAAATACTGATAAGTTCTATTTTCTACCCTTATCACATCAATTTTATGTCCAGACGGGAAGGTATGATCTACTACCCTACCTGTTTCAATATTTTTCAATTTCGTCCTAACAAATGCAGGGCCTTTACCTGGTTTTACGTGTTGAAATTCTATTACAGTAACGGGCTTTCCTTTATGTATCATACATAACCCGTTTTTTATATCTCCTGAAGAAGCCATATCTCTTTTTTTTGGTACCACAAAAATAAGGTAATATTTGACAAAACAACAAGAATCTATCAATGCCTAGGTGTTGCCTGACTAAATGCTTAAAATAACATTTATTAGCCTATTCGTCAAAAAATATGATTACTACATCTAATTTTTTACTAATTTGTAAATTAGAAAATAATGCGATTACAATTGAAAAAAGAAAACACAATACTACCTCCTTCAAAAATTTATGAAGATGCAAAGGTTTTAAGCAGCATTGGACAAAAAATAATTGCTTGTCTAAGTATCAATGAAATTATTTCTACAGTTTACGAGGAAGTGAACAAGGTAATGGTTGCGACCTCTATGAATTTAGGTGTTTTCAATTCCGAAAACAACAGATTGGAATTCCCTGGAACCATGGAAATGGGAGAAATGTTAGAGTTTCATTGGGCGACTTTGGACGAGACATATAAAATGCCAGTAGTTTGCTATACAACAGAACAAGAAATATTAATTAATGACATTGCCTCTGAAACTGAAAAATATACAGGCCAAGCTCCCGTAACACTTACAGATAACGGAAAAATTCCAAATGCTCTTATTTACATCCCTCTATATTCAAAAAAGAAAATACTGGCTGTTATTAGTGTTCAAAGCTTTGATAAAAACACGTATACTGAATACCATGTAGACCTTTTAAAAAACATTGGAAATTACATCGGAATTGCAATCGAAAATGCTCGAACCTATGAAAATCTTGAAAAGGAAGTAAAGGAAAGAACAAAAGAAGTTGAACAGAGAAAAAATGAGATTGAAAAAACATACCAGGATGTAAAATTATTAAATGAAATTGGGCAAAAAATCACTTCCTGCCTCTCTGTGGAAGAAATAATCGATGAAACCTATGATCAGATTAATAAAATAATGGATGCGAATACATTTACGATTGGATTATTTGATGAAAAACAACATTACTTAACTTTTCATGGTATTGAGGAAGGTGTTCACTTACCCAACTTTTCGACCGAATTAAATTTAAAAACGCCGGCAACAAAGTGTTTTCTCAATAAAATAGAAGTTATTGTACTAGATAATAAACCTGATACTAAAACCAAGAGACAAGTTGGCGCAGTGAAAGGTAAAATACAATTATCATTTGTATACTTCCCTCTAATTTTAAATGACAATTGTATTGGAGTAATCTCCGTTCAAAGTTCTAAACCGAATGCCTATAAACCTTATCAATTAGAGATGTTGAGAAACATCAGTGTATTCTCTGCGATAGCTCTTGAAAATGCTAATTCTTTTGAAAGTATTACGACCTTAAGTGAAATTGGGAACAAAATTTCTTCTTCATTGGATTTAGAATTTGTTTTAAGCTATTTATATAAAAAAGTCAATGAAATTATGGATGCTCCTATCTTTATGGCGACATCCTATTCTGAAAAAACCAAAGTTCAGGCATACGAGTTTTGTATGGAAAACCACGAACGAATATTACAAGGACACCAAAAGGAATTAATTTCAGAAAGAGACAGTCTTGCATCATGGGTTGCACATAATAAAAAAGAAATCATAATCCATGATCTTTTGAAAGAATACAAAACTTACATTGACAAACCAGTTGCTCAAAATGGAGGTTTACCAGTCTCTTTAATTTACATTCCGTTAATCGTTGAAGGCAGTGTAATTGGCCTACTTTCCATACAGAGTTTAAAGAAAAATGCCTATTCCAAACACCATGTGGAACTATTAAGGTCGTTAGCTTCATATGTCTCTGGGGCTTTTAATAATGCTATTATTTTCAAAGAATTAGAAGCTGCAAGACAAGAAATGGAACAACTTTCCATTGTGGCAAGTGAAACAGTCAATGCAGTAATAATAATGGACGAAAAGGGTGATTTCGAATGGGTAAATAAAGCCTATACAAAGATGACTGGTTACACCCTTAAAACCCTTATTAAAGAGTGCGGCAATAACTTTGGGAAAATCAATAACGAGATTACTAGAAAACATTTTGACAAAATGCTTTCAACCAAAAAAGCTGTGATATATGAACTAACTTTTTTAAGAAGAGACAGGTCAAAAATATGGATTCAGACCAGTTTAACACCCGTATTAGATTCCAATAATATAATAACAAAGATTGTTGCAATTGATACGGACATAACTGATAGAAAACAAGCTGAATTAAAAATTCAAAAAAAAAACAAAGACATAACCGACAGCATCAATTATGCTAGTCGAATTCAAAGAGCTATGCTTCCGAACATAGACGCAATGAAAGAAATTTTACCTAACTCTTTTGTTCTGTATAAACCAAGAGATATAGTTAGTGGCGATTTTTATTGGATGACAAAAACAAAAGATGGAGACACTATTGTTTCTGTTGTGGATTGTACAGGGCACGGTGTCCCAGGAGCATTTCTAACAATAGTTGGAAATAATCTATTGAATCAAATTATCAACGTTAACAATATTACCAACCCGAGTGAAATATTACAACTCATGAATCGTGAAATATTAAAACGATTTGAAGCGAGTTCTGGAGGATCGATGAAAGATGGTATGGATATGTCTATATGTAAAATCAATAGTGCAAATACTAAAATAGAATTTGCAGGAGCATTTAGTTCATTGTACCATATAAGAAATAATAACCTAACGGAAATTAGCGGTAGTCAATGCACTGTGGGTACTCTAGTAAAAAACAATCCTGTCTATAAATTACATACAATATCAATAGCACAAGGTGATTCAATATTTTTAAGCACAGATGGATACCAAGATCAATTTGGAGGGCCGAGGTTTAAAAAATTCAAGAAAATCAACTTCAATAAATCACTACAAGCAACATCTAAATTACCCATTCTGGACCAGCGCAATGCATTAAATGATATTATCGAAGAATGGAGAGGCAAGTATCCGCAAGTTGATGACATTCTCGTTTTAGGCATATCCTTTTAATTAAGTAAAGTTTCTTTTAAGAGCCCTTCCTTTAGTATCTTTACCGAATGAATGAATTACAACCAATTACAGATTGGCTTCCAATTACAAAAAAGGAAGTGGATAAAAGAGGATGGGAACAATTAGATGTTATTCTAATCTCAGGCGATGCTTATGTTGACCATCCTGCTTTTGGTGCAGCTGTAATTGGTAGAATTATAGAAAGTGAAGGGTTTAAAATTGCTATTGTTCCGCAACCGAATTGGACAGACGATTTACGTGATTTCAAAAAACTAGGTACTCCTAAATACTTTTTTGGCGTAACTGCTGGATGTATGGATTCCATGGTAAATCATTATACTGCAGGAAAGCGAAAAAGATCAACTGATGCTTATACCCCCGGGGGACTAGCCAATTTTAGGCCTGATTATGCAACTACTGTTTATACTAAAATTTTAAAAAAGTTATATCCAGATACACCTGTATTAATTGGCGGAATAGAAGCGTCTTTGCGCAGAGTTACGCATTACGATTACTGGTCAGATAAATTAATGCCAACTATACTAGAAACAAGTGGTGCTGATTTATTGGTTTATGGAATGGGGGAACAAGCGCTGCGAGAGATTCTACAACTTTTACAAAAAGGAGTACCTTTTCATCAGCTCACAATGGTAAAGCAAACAGCCTATTTAAGTTCTGAGAAGGATAATATTCCTAAAAACAAACATTGGAAGGACAAAGAATTAGTAGCTCATGAAACTTGCCTGGACGATAAAAAAATGTTTGCATCTAACTTTAAAATTGTAGAACAAGAGTCCAATAAAACATTCGCAAATCGATTAACCCAAAACATTGGAAAAAGGAGTTTAGTAATAAACCCTCCTTTTCCAACCATGACTGAAGATGAAATTGACACATCATTCGATTTACCCTATACAAGATTACCACACCCCAAGTACAAAAAGAGAGGAGACATTCCAGCTTATGAAATGATTAAGTTTTCAATCAATATGCATAGAGGGTGTTTTGGTGGGTGTAGTTTTTGTACAATTTCTGCCCACCAAGGAAAATTTATTGCAAGTCGTTCGGAAAAATCCATTTTAGCGGAAGTTGATAAGGTAACCGAAATGAAAGATTTTAAAGGATACATATCGGATTTAGGAGGGCCTTCTGCCAATATGTACAATCTAAAAGGAAAAGATTTATCCATTTGCGATAAATGTGTTGCCCCATCATGTATACACCCTGTAGTTTGCGACAATTTGGACACCAATCATTCTGCTATGACTAAATTATACAGGAAGGTTGATAGCAATCCAAAAGTAAAAAAAGCATTTGTAGGTAGTGGAATTCGTTATGATTTACTTACAAAATCGTACAATAAAAAAGGTGATAAATCATTAAAAGAATACATGATTCAAGTTCAAACCAGACATGTATCTGGAAGGTTAAAGGTTGCTCCAGAACACACCGCTGATGACACTTTGAAAATAATGCGTAAACCTAAGTTTGAGCACTTTAAAGAATTTAAAAAGGCATACGATCAAATAGATAAGAAGTACAATCTAAATCAAAAATTGATCCCTTACTTTATTTCTAGTCACCCTGGCTGTAAAGAAGAAGACATGGCTAACCTAGCTGCTGAAACAAAAGAATTAGGGTTTGAATTGGAGCAGGTGCAAGATTTCACACCAACTCCGATGACTGTGGCTACGGTAATGTATTATTCTGGATATCATCCCTATACTTTAAACAAATATTACACTCCGAAAACCAAACAAGAAAGACAAAATCAACATCGTTTTTTCTTTTGGTATAAAAAGGAAAATAAAAAATGGATTAGTGATTACCTGATTAAAGTCAAAAGACCTGATTTATTAAAACGGCTACTGGAAAAACCTGACCCTAATAAACAGGGTGCTCCAAAATGGTTGGCCGATCAAAGAAAAAAACGACCTGTTAATTCGAAAAGAAAGTTTGCAGGAAAAAAGCATAAAAAAAATAGAAGATGAAAAATCTATTTGCATTTATCGGACTAGCTTTCACAATAGTAGGGGTTGGACAAGAAGACATCAACGTTCCCAAAACGAACAAAGGAAAAATATTCTTCTACTGGGGATGGAACAGAGGTTACTTTTCAAATTCTGACATTCATTTTTCTGGAGAAGGTTATGATTTCGTTTTGGAAGATGTAATTGCAAATGATAGGCAAACTCGATTTGCTTTCGATCCTTATTTTCACCCGGTGCGGATTACCATACCACAAACCAATTTTAAAGTTGGCTATTTCATTAATGAAAAGTACAACATTTCCTTTGGTGTGGACCACATGAAATATGTTATGCCGCAAGGACAAGAAGTTACAATTAATGGGGAGATTGATGTTAAGGGATCTGATTACAATAAAACTTATCAAAATGAAACAATTGAACTTACATACCAATTTTTAAAATTTGAGCATACCGATGGGCTAAACTATGTTAATGTTGAAATCAATCGGTTCGATAATTTGGTTCGTCTATTTGATGGAGAATTTCCAATAGACATAAACTTTACAGAAGGTGTTGGAGTTGGCGCTATATATCCCAAGACCAACGCACGCTTAATGAACTTTGAACAACATGATGATTATAATGTTGCAGGGTTTGGACTAAATGCTAAAGTTGGATTAGATATCACTATTTTCAATCATTTCTTTTTTAGAGTTGAAGGAAAAGCAGGTTATATAAACATGCCTAATATTCGAACTACTCAATTAATGACAGATAAAGCAAGTCAACAGTTTTTCTTTTTGCAACGTAATTTATTGTTTGGAGGGGTATTTAGAATTGGGAAGTAAGCGCTAGCTAATCCTACTCCAATCTGGTCTATTTTTAATTTGACGAAACAACTGGGTTCTCATTTCGTAATTCTTTTTGTGCATCAAGTCTGGATCGTCCTCAAGAACTTCCATAGCAGCATCTCTAGCTAATTGCACTATCTGTCCATCTCTAGCTAAATCGGCAATTTTTAATTCCAACAATCCGCTTTGTTGGGTTCCCATTATGTCACCAGGCCCACGCATTTTTAAATCTACTTCCGCTATTTCAAAACCATCATTCGTTCTCACTAGTGTTCCAATACGTTTTTTAGCTTCTTCAGACAATTTAAAACTTGTCATTAGTAGACAATAAGATTGCTCTGCCCCTCTTCCTACTCTACCTCTTAACTGATGCAATTGCGATAATCCAAATTTCTCTGAACTTTCAACGATCATTACGGATGCATTCGGGACATTAACTCCAACTTCAATTACCGTTGTCGCAACCATAATCTGTGTTTTACCAGCTGCGAACTGACTCATTTCATATTCTTTATCTGCAGCTTTCATTCTACCATGAACAATGCTTACCTGATATTTAGGGACCGGAAATCGACGAGTTATACTTTCATAACCATCCATCAAATCTTTATAGTCCATTTTTTCAGATTCCTCAATCAATGGATATACAATGTAAATTTGTCTGCCTTTGGCTATTTCATCTTCCATAAATTGAAAAACTTTCAACCTATTTTTATCGTAATAATGACGTGTTTCAATCGATTTCCTACCTGGCGGCAATTCATCTATCACAGAAACATCCAAATCACCATAGAAAGTCATTGCCAATGTTCTAGGAATAGGTGTTGCTGTCATCACCAATATATGCGGAGGCTGTATGTTTTTCCTCCAAAGCTTAGCTCTTTGTGCAACACCAAAACGATGTTGCTCATCAATTACCGCTAAACCAATATTTTTAAACTTAACTTTATCTTCTATTAGCGCATGCGTTCCAATTAAGATATCCAAAGAGCCATCTTCTAATTTACTATGAATAATCTTTCTTTGGGCAGTTTTAACTGATCCTGTCAGCAAAGCAACTTCAATTCCCATTTCCCCGACAAATTCTTTTATTGAGTTATAATGTTGAGTAGCTAATATCTCTGTTGGAGCCATTAAACATGTTTGAAAATCATTATCTAATGCGATTAAAACACTTAATAAAGCAACTAAAGTCTTTCCACTTCCAACATCTCCTTGCAACATTCTATTCATGTGCAAACCCGAACCCATATCCTTTCTAATTTCTTTCATTACGCGTTTCTGAGCGCCTGTTAATTCAAAAGGAAGGTAATTATTAAAAAAGGTATTAAAGTGGATACTTACTTTGCTAAAAACAAACCCTTGTGTTTTCTTTTGTGCGACTTGTTTTTGTTTTATCATTTGAAGTTGAAGAAAAAATAATTCTTCAAACTTTAAACGAAGGCTTGCTTTATTTGCTTCCTCCAATGAATTTGGAAAATGAATCTGTTTTAGGGCTTCTTCTTTCCCAATTAAATTATAATTGGCCAATATCTCCTTTGATAAAACCTCTATAATAATTCCGTTCAGCTGAACGATTAAATTATGTAAGATCTTTTCAAATCCTCTACTGGTTAATCCTCTTACCGATAGTTTATCTCCTGAATGATAAATTGGCTGTAGATATCCTTCTATTTGTTTAGAGTTTTTAATCTCTTCAATTTCTGGATGCGGAATACTGAACTTACTTCCGTATCTATTTACTCTTCCATAAACTAAGTATTCTTTTCCTATGGCTAAAGATGACTTGATCCATTTTGCTCCTTTAAACCAAATAAGTTCAATTGTTCCGGTGTCATCTTTAAAAACAGCTACCAACCTCTTTTTCCTTACTGCACCAACTTCTTCAATACTTAATAATGTTCCCTGCAACTGCACCTCTTGTGCCCCTTCAAACACATCTCTAATTCGGTGTATTTTAGATCGATCTACATATCGGAAAGGGTAATATTGTAATAAATCATTGAACGTGGAAATCCTTACCTCCTTTTGCAATAGTTCTGCCCTTTTAGGGCCTACTCCCTTTAAGTAGGCAATTTCGGTATGTAGAAGTTTGTCGATATAAATTAAATTCTAGTAAGCTTCCTTCAAAGTAATGGTAATATTTTGAAATTGTTTTGAAATTATTAACTCCTCGTTAAATCCTTGTAAAAACCATTTTACTTCTTTGTATCTATATAAGTTCTCGGTTGGCACATCTTTCGCATTGTATGGAGTTCCATACTCCTTGATTAATCCTTCAATAAGATATTGATAAACTCCGGAAACTATACCTGAATCGACATCCAATAGAACTACATCAAACTGGTTCAAACGGCCTTCTCCTTCAAAATGAAATGTAGTACTTGCTTCAATTTCATTTAGATAAGTTCTTTTAACATAATCATCATCATATGTAGACTCTTTTGAAGCTTCTAGACATACTTTATGGATATCAATGCTAGAAAAGAAACCAACAACGAATTCAGTATTATTCATTATGCGAAATGACTCTTGCAATATAAAATCTAAATCACCTTTTATTTGCCGGTTAAGTTCAGACGAAACATGTTCGTAAACTTCAAACTGTTCCAGACGAGTACTATATAATCTAGATTCACCTAGAGTCATTGTATCCGCATCATAGTGAACCTTCCATAATTGGTCGAAATTTCGAACTAATAGCTTATGTGTATTTTCGGTGCTATCTTCTTTTTTGTAACGGCAATAGCAATATGCATGATCTTCAAATTCATCACAACTATCTACCTTAACAAAGGTGATTTTTGGCATATTCAACATGAAAAAATAATCGTTTTCCAATTTACGCTTGGAGGATTTATCACAATATTCCATTGCATCGTAATAAGCTTCATCTGCTAATGCTAAATAAAATTGTTTCGAAACCCAAGCTGGAGTATTTGGAGTATCACTGTCATCGCGTTCACACGAACATGAACTAAAAAACAATGGGAGAATTATCAATATTATATTTAGAGACTTCATTGGGTTAAAAATAATAAAAGCCATACAAAGTATTGCATGGCTTTAAATAATCTTGCTTGAATATCCCTATACTTTCATAATGTCTGCCTCTTTCACACCTAATAAAGCATCCACTTTCGTAATATATTCATCTGTTATTTTCTGAATAGAATCCTCAGTATCTTTAACCTGATCTTCACTTAGCCCGTCATTTTTTAAGCTTTTTATAAAATCATTAGCATCTTTCCTTTTCTGACGAACACCAACTTTTGCATGTTCACCTTCAGCCTTTGCTTTTTTCACTAAATCTCTTCTTCGTTCCTCAGTCAGCATTGGCACTGCGATAATTATCATCTCACCATTACTTTGGGGGTTTAAACCTAAATTTGCGTTGGTAATACCCCTTGAAACTTCATCAAGAATAGATTTTTCCCAAGGTTGAACTGTTATCGTTCTAGCATCTATTGTATTTACATTTGCAACTTGACCAAGAGGTGTGGGAGTATCATAATAATCTACCATAACTCCATCTAACATAGAAGGATTTGCACGACCTGCTCTAATTTTTGACAATTGCTTTTCAAGGTGTTCTAGAGACACTTGCATTCCTGCCTCAGCATCATCAATTGCCATTTCAACTTCTTCATTCATCGCTTTACATTTTTTAAGTAACCCAAATATAACTAAAAATTATACTTCTACTAATGTCCCTATAGTTTCGCCAGAAATCACTCTAGCTAAATTACCAGGGGTGTTCATATCAAAAACAATAATAGGCACATTGTTTTCTTTACATAAAGTAAATGCCGTCATATCCATTACATTCAAACCTTTACTATATGCCTCATCAAATGTTAAGTTACTATATTTTGTAGCTGTTGGATCTTTTTCAGGATCGGCTGTATAAATACCATCCACTCGAGTTCCTTTTAATATTACTTCCGCATCTATTTCAATTGCTCTCAATGAAGCTGCTGAGTCTGTTGTGAAAAATGGATTACCCGTTCCAGCTCCAAATATTACAATCCGTCCCTTCTCTAAATGGCGTACAGCCTTTCTTTTAATAAAAGGTTCAGCAATTTCTTTCATTTCAATAGCTGATTGTAATCTAGTTTGTAATCCTAAAGATTCTAATGCAGCCTGTAATGCCATACTATTAATCATTGTAGCCAGCATTCCCATATAATCACCTTGAGTTCTATCCATTCCGCCTCTCTCAGCTTGGACACCTCTAAAAATATTCCCTCCACCGATCACAATACCAACTTCAATTCCCATTTCAGATATTGACTTGATCTCTTCTGCATACTGCATAATTCGATTATTGTCAATACCAAATTGTTTCTCTCCCATAAGGGCTTCTCCGCTCAATTTTAGTAATACTCTTTTATATTTCATCTTCTAATTCTTATTTAGGGGTAAAATGTAAGCAAAAAAAAGAGAGCTAAAAAGCTCTCTTTAAAAAATCGTTATATTGATAAGGATATTCTTTTAAAATCCGTAACGGTCAAATCAGGGTTTGTGTCAGTTAAGAATTGTTTAACTGTCTTTTTGTTATCTCTAACAAACATTTGATTTAACAAAGTAGTTTCTTTATAAAACTTCTTTAATCTTCCTTGGGCAATTTTATCAGCCATCTCTTCAGGCTTCCCTTCTTGAATAGCTAACTCTCTTCCAACAGATAATTCTCTATCTATTACATCTTGAGGAACAGAACTCTCATCTACAGAAATAGGATTCATTGCTGCAATTTGCATTGCTACTTGTTTTCCTTCATCTTCGTTATCAGCTGTTAAACCAACAATTGTAGCAATTTGATTACCAGGGTGATTGTAAGCAACCACTTTAGTAGCTTCTATAACCTCTAAACCAGAGATGTCAATCTTTTCTCCTATTAAACCAGATTGCTCAGTAATTTTTTCTTCTACTGTCATTCCGTTACCACTATAAGACATTCCTTTCAACTCATCTATAGTTGCAGGTCCATTTTGAATAGCTAAATCTAATATAGAATTAGCAAAATCACCAAAAGCTTCATTTTTAGCAACGAAATCTGTTTCGCAATTTACGCATACTAAAACACCTTTAGCTCCAGTTGATTTAGCGATAACTAAGCCTTCTGTTGCATCTCTATCTCCACGTTTAGCTGCAATTTTCTGACCTTGTTTTCTTAACAAATCAACTGCTTCGTTCATATCTCCATCAGCTTCTACAAGAGCTTTCTTGCAGTCCATCATTCCTGCACCTGTCTTTTTTCTTAATTCGTTTACTTCTTTAGCTGTAATTGCCATGATAATATATTTTAATTAATTAAGATACTTAATTTATTATTTCTTTTCAACCGCTTTTTCTGCAACAACTGCTTCAGCTTTAGCTTCTACAACAGGAGCTTCAGCAACTTTTTCAGCAGTTTTTTCAGCAGTTTTTTCAGCAGCTTTTTCTTTTCCTGCTTTTCTTTCGCTTAAACCTTCTTTAATTGCATCACACATAAGACCAACAATTAAATCAATAGATTTAGTTGCATCATCATTTGCTGGAATTACAAAATCAATAGGCTTTGGATCGGAATTCGTATCAACCATTGCAAATACTGGAATACCTAGTTTTCTAGATTCAGCAACAGCAATGTGCTCTTTTCTAACATCTACAACGAATACAGCAGCAGGAAGACGAGTCATGTCGGCAATACTACCGATTACCTTCTGCATCTTATCTTTTTGACGCGTCATTTGAAGACGTTCTCTTTTAGACATTGTTTTTGCAGTACCATCTTCCATCATTTTATCGATAGAAGTCATTTTACGAATCGTTTTACGCGTAGTCTTGAAGTTCGTCAACATTCCACCAGGCCAACGTTCTGTAATATAAGGCATGTTTACTTCTTTTACATGAGAAGTAACAATTTCTTGTGCTTGCTTTTTAGTAGCAACAAATAAAACTTTACGACCTGATTTTGCAATTTGTTTAATCGCTGCAGCAGCTTCGTCAATTTTTACGATGGTTTTGTTTAAGTCAATTACGTGGATTCCTTTTTTCTCATCGAAAACATAAGGAGCCATTGCTGGATTCCACTTTCTTTTTAGGTGCCCAAAATGCGCTCCGGCATCTAATAAGCTTTTAAAATTTGTTTTTGCCATTTTGTTTACTTTCTTTTTACTGATTAACAATAGTTACTTTAACTATTTTATTTACAGCAGATATGCAGTAGCGTTCTATACGATCTGCAACACTTAGATACTAAACAAGCACTCATATTTTGAGTGCTTCTTTGAGTAAAATACTGATTAACGTTTACTAAATTGGAATTTCTTACGTGCTTTCGGTTGTCCTGGTTTTTTTCGTTCAACCATTCTTGGATCACGCGTCATTAAGCTTTCAGCTTTTAACTTAGGCTTATTTTCTGCATCAACCTCAACCAAAGCTCTTGCAATTGCTAAACGAACTGCCTCAACTTGTCCATTAACTCCTCCACCTTTAACATTAACTTTTACGTCATACTGACCTTCTGTTTCTGTTAATTGGAACGGTTGGTTAACTTTATATTGAAGAACTCCTGTTGGAAAATATTCTTTGTAGTCTCTGCTATTCACAGTTACATTTCCTTTTCCTTCAGAAAGATAAATTCTAGCAATTGAAGATTTACGTCTTCCGATAGTGTTTATTACTCCCATTCTTTATTTATTACTTAATTGAATCTAATTCGATTTTTTTAGGCTTTTGCGCTTCTTTATCATGCTCAGCTCCTATATATACATATAAGTTTGAGTATAAAGCTCTTCCTAATCTGTTTTTAGGCAACATCCCTTTAACTGCTTTCTCAATCAATCTCTCTGGGTGCTTATCTAAAATCTCCTGAGCTGTTAATGATCTTTGACCACCTGGATAACCTGTGTGACGTATATAGGTCTTGTCTTGCCATTTATTTCCTGACAAAGTAACTTTTTCAGCATTAATAACAACTACATTATCTCCACAATCAACATGCGGTGTAAAGTTCGTCTTATGCTTTCCTCTAATCAATTTTGCTATTTTACTTGCTAATCTACCAAGTGTTTCGCCTTCTGCGTCAACTAACAACCAATCTTTTTTGACTGTTGCTCTGTTCGCTGAAACTGTTTTGTAACTAAGTGTATTCACGTTTTCTGTCTTTTTCAGATGCTTACTATTCCCCAAAAATGGGCTGCAAATGTAAAATTATTTTTTCATCTGTCAAAATAAGAAACCTATTTATTTATATAAAATTCAAGGAAACTTGCTTTTACACTAAAAAACGAGCCATCTAACACCCTGCAACACCTACAAACAAAAGGTAAAGAATTATTGTTAATAGAATAAAATCTGTATAACTCCACTGAAGAAAATTCTTCTTTCAACATAGCTAACCTATTCAATTACTTTTAAATCCTTACCAACTTTTATAAACGCCGCCACAGCTTTGTCTAAATGATGTTTTTCATGCGCCGCTGAAATCTGCGTTCGAATTCTTGCGGCTCCTTTTGCTACAACCGGATAAAAGAACCCAATAGCATATACGCCTTCTTTTAATAATCCATCTGCGAACTTTTGTGATAATGCAGCATCGTATAACATGATGGGAACAATTGGAGAGTTACCTTCTTTCACATCAAAGCCAGCTGCCAATATTTTCTCCTTAAAGTATTTAGTATTCTCTTCCAACTTATCTCTAAGCTCCGTGGAACCACTTAATAAATCAAAAACCTTAATTGATGCACCAACAATTGAAGGAGCTAATGAATTTGAAAACAAATACGGCCGAGAACGTTGACGTAACATTTCGATAATTTCTTTTTTACCTGTCGTATAACCACCCATTGCACCGCCTAATGCCTTACCAAGAGTTCCTGTTATTATATCTACACGGTCTAAGCAATTGTGAAACTCTGGGACCCCTCTTCCTGTCTTTCCCATAAATCCTGCAGAATGACATTCATCGCTCATTACCAATGCATCATATTTATCTGCCAAGTCACATATCTCATTCATTTTAGCAATATCTCCATCCATAGAAAATACGCCGTCTGTAACAATAATTCTAAACCTTTGTTCTTGTGCCGCCTTTAATTGTTCTTCTAAATCAGCCATATCGCTATGCTTGTATCTATATCTAGCAGCTTTACACAAACGAACCCCATCAATAATAGAAGCATGATTCAATGCATCAGAAATAATTGCGTCTTCTTTTCCAAATAACGGCTCAAATACTCCTCCGTTGGCATCAAAAGCTGCAGCGTACAAAATTGTATCTTCAAACCCGTAAAAATCTGCTATTTTTTGCTCCAACTCTTTATGAATATCTTGAGTTCCACAAATAAAACGCACAGAAGACATTCCGAAACCATGTGTGTCTAAGGCCTCTTTGGATGCCTGAATTACTTCTGGATGTGAAGACAATCCTAAATAATTATTTGCGCACATAATCACTACATCTTCTCCTGTCGAAACCTGAACTTCAGCTCCTTGTGGAGTGGTAATAATCCTTTCACTTTTATAAATACCATCGTCTTTTATTTGCGACAATTCTTTTTGCAATTCTTCTTTTATTTTTCCGTACATAGCTTTACGATTTTAACCCATTTATTATAGCCGACGAATATAAAGAAAAAATAAAACCCTTATACATCTTAGAAAAAAGGATTCCATCGCCCCGAGTTTGGATATATAAGATTATGGAAATAGAATGTAATAAGACAAGCCTTAGAACAAATTGATGATGTTTGTGTTATTGGGGTTAGGGTATAAAGGTAATTTGTCTATATTTAATACATGCAAAAGCGCCTTACATTTTTTATAGCACTTTTTATTGGCTTTAGCTCCTTAGCACAGGTTAATCTCGACTCCCTATGGAATGTATGGAATGACAATACTCAACCCGACACAAGCCGCTTAAAAGCGATGAAAGACATTGCTTGGGATGGATATTTATTTTCTCAGCCAGACAGCGCTTTTTATTTTGCTGGACTTCAATATAACTTTGCTGAATCTGTTAACAATAAAGATCAGATGGCAGCGGCTTTAAACACACAAGGAGTATCCTTTTATTTGAGAAGCGATTACGCCAACGCCATAGAGCATTACACCAGAAGCTTAAAAATAAGAGAGGAGTTAGGAGATAAAAAAGGCACTGCTGGCTCTTTGAATAACATTGGTGTTATTTATAATATTCTAGGTGATTATGTTAAAGCCATAGACTATTACGCCAGAAGCTTAAAAATAGATGAGGAGCTGGGAAATAAAAAAGGCATTGCTATGTCTTTAAATAACATTGGAAGTATTTATAAAGTTAAGGGCGACTTTACTAAAGCCATAGACTCCCACGCAAGAAGTTTGAAAATATACGAGGAGCTAGGGGAAAAAGAAGGTATTGCACTCTCCTTGACCAACATTGGAGGTATCTATGCAGAGCAGGGCGACTACGCCAAGACCATAGACTACTTCGCCAGAAGCTTAAAAATAGATGAGGAGCTGGGAAATAAAAAAGGTATTGCCATGTCTTTAAGTAACATTGGAAGTATTTATAAAGAGCAGGGCGACTACGCCAAGGCCATAGAGCACCTCGCCAGAAGCTTAAAAATACAAGAGAAAATTGGAGATAAAAGAGGCATTGGGTACTCTTTGATTAACATTGGAAATATTTATTCTAATCAAGGCGACTATACCAAGGCTATAGACCACCTCACCAGAAGCTTAAAAATACAAGAGAAAATTGGAGATAAAAAAGGCATTGCTACCTGTTTGCTTAGCATTGGAATTGTTTATAAAAATCAGAATGACTACGGCAAAGCTCTGGAAAAAAGCACAAAAGCGCTAAGCATTGCACAGGGAATAGGTCATATTGAAACAATACAAGAGGCTTCTGAAAATTTATGGAAAACCTATCAAAAGCTCGGAAAGCACAAACAAGCCCTTGAAATGCACGAGCTACATATACGGATGCGCGATAGCATACTTAGCATAGAAAACAAGACAGCAACGATACAACAAGAATTTAAGTATAAATACGAAAAACAGGCAGCTGCAGACAGTGTAGTAGCTGCAGAAGCAGACAAAGTAAAAAATGCACAGCTGGCAGTAGAAAAAGCACAGAATAAACAGCACGTGTTAGAGGCTAGCCAGCAAAAGCAACAAAA
>ENA-OSET01000372-OSET01000372.1-sediment-metagenome-genome-assembly--contig:-NODE-372-length-50845-cov-3.896372_pt1 | contig 50845 bp, 35 predicted proteins | sample MGYA00237882_ERZ534229 | MGnify/ENA primary metagenome ERZ534229 (study PRJEB26408, sample SAMN06266212) | sediment metagenome | isolation source: Hudson Canyon methane seep mesocosm | place: USA:Hudson...
ATCATTGTGCTGCGCAATCTCGCCAGTTTCATGCCTTCAGGTCAAGTTACGCACTATTACAACGCAAGCCGTCTTTCAGAATTAACTTTAGGAATCTTTGCTTTTGCCTTAACCACGGCTAGTTTTCCGGAATTGAGTCAGCACACTGCTGCCGAAAACTGGGAGAAAATTCGTAGCACCCTGCGTTTTACCATGTCCACTACTTTACTGGTTGTCTTACCGGCCAGCGTGGGGTTGGCCATTGCTGCAGAACCGATTGTGTCTATGCTCTATCTGCATGGAGCGTATGCATGGAGCGACGTTCAAAATACGGCGCTCACGCTGCAGGCTTTTGCATTGAGTATTCCTGCAGTAGCAATGATTCGGTTGCAGACTTCAGTGTTTTTTTCACTTAAAGATACCCGCACTCCGGTCAAAGTTTCATTGTTCAGTATTTTGCTGACAGGGCTTCTGGGTTGGTGGTGGAGTCAAAGCCTGGAAATATTTGGCCTGGCCCTGGGGCTTGCTGCAGGAACCTGGTTTCAGTGGATTCTGTTGTCGCTCTTTTTGTTCAAGAAATCCGAATTACGTAAAAATTGTTGGCCCCTGCGGTCGTCTTTGCTTTATATGCTGGCTTCAGCAGGAATGGGAGGTTTTGCCTGGTATTACAGAGGATATGGATCATGGGAAAACGGACCTTTTCTTGTTTACAACTGGGTGATTTTTGGAGGAATACTGCTTGGTTCAGCCTTGCTTTACGGATTATTGCTTTTAGTTTTCAGGGAAGAGCAAGTGCTGAGATTGAAAAACCATATGCTACAAATTAACACCTAATAATTCCAGCGTTGATGCCGCCATCACTTTGGCTGCCGTAACCATATCATCAATCACTATGTATTCGTCCGGCTGGTGAGCAAGGTCAAGGATGCCTGGACCGTAGGCAATACAGTCATGCAGATGTCCGATGCGGGCAATGTGTTTTTGATCATAGGTACCGGGAGAAATGACATGTTCAGGAGTTTTGCCCAGGACGCTCTGAATTGCAGAACTTACGGCTTGGACAACCGGGGCATCTGCATCTGTCATGGTTGGTAAAAACTCCATAATATCCTTGATTTGGTAACGAAAATTAGGACGTGAATCGGCTAGTTCCTTCAACAAGTCTGTGACTTCTGCTTTGACCTCAGTGATATCTTCTTCAATTAAAAAGCGTCGATCCATGATAAGCCGACAAGAATCAGCCACACAAGGACTTGGCAAGCCTTCAAAAGATTCGGCTTCACCTCCGTGAACTGCCTGCAGATTCAAAGTGGATCGCCTTGCTCCTTCTGGAACAACCGGCATTCGTGTTTGTTTTTTGTCCAGTGCAGGAAAAAGCCGTGACTCAATTAGCTCCAAAAATGCACTCATGTGTCGAATGGCGGAATCGCCGAGAAAAGGCATTGAGCCGTGTGCGATTCGACCGAATGTTTCAACTTCCGCCCACCATGCACCCCGGTGTCCGAGACAGACACGATCAACATTCAAAGGTTCCGGAATAATTACATGATCGACCCGCGGTTTTGAGAAAAACCCTTTTTCTGCCAAAAAGGCAACTCCACCGTATCCTCCGGTTTCTTCATCAACAGTTCCGGAAATTTCGATTGCGCCCGGAAAATCAATGCTTTCTTCCAGGATAGCCTCCATGGCAATTACTGCGGATGCTAGTCCGCCCTTCATGTCGCAGGTGCCGCGCCCATAAATTTTTCCATCACGCACCAGTCCCTCAAAGGGGTCAACCGTCCAACCGCTTCCGGCAACAACTACATCCAGGTGTCCGTTGAAATGAACACATGGTCCGGAATGTTTGCCTTCAATACGTGCTATCACATTATGACGGGGGTAACGCTCTGTGTCTCCGGGGGTATTATTGGCGCGTTCATAAAGCAGTGAAAAACCACTTTTCGCCAAACGGTTTCCCAGTAGTTCCGCGCATAGTAAATAATCCTCTCCCGGAGGATTGATAGTTGGAATACGTACTAATTCCTGTGTAAATGAAACCAGTTCTTCACGTTTGGAGTCGATTCTGGCAAACAGTGATTCAATCATCTATGACCCTTTGATGGAGATTTGTAATCACGACATGATAACAATATCAATATCAATAAGACAATCTTCAATTGAAAAGTAAGTAAATGATTTCAGAAACAGGAGAGAAAACCACGGGGATGAACATTGAAAACGGCAGACTGTAGATCTCTTGTTAGGAGGTTTAAAAACAAATGACCCAGCAGCCTGATGTTTCCTTTGAACTTCTGGTCAGATTCTTAACAGGCATGCGGTAAAATTTGGGAAAGCATGAAGGGGGCCCTTTGCTTTTCGGTCAATCTCCCGCAACCATAAAATAATATGTGTGTCTAGTGTGTTATACTATGCCACGAGATAATTTTGATTCCTATTAGTAAATTTACGTAGAAAGTAAAGATATATTTGGAAACTTGAGCCCGGTCTTGTTGAGGGTTAGATTTGGAATAGTACTTTTGGATTCCGGGATTACTAAAAGCTGTACATGGTATGACAAAAGTGAAGAATCGAAAGTATAAAAACAATTTTGCTAGTGAGGCCAGCTTTTTGGAAAATGGACTAAAACAACAGGTGTACTAGCAAATGTTGTTGCAAAGCTATTAGGGTCTCTTCTGTTACCAGATGATTTACCAGAACTTTCAAAAGATTGGTAATCGTATCCTACTAAAATATCAGTCTTTAACTTCCCGAAATTATTCACATAATTAAGAGTAGCATTTATATTTTCGTTAAGAGATTCAGACGTGCCTTCAGAATCGTTACCAAATACATTAGTTGTTGATGGCACCGTTAAAGGACTAAAACCAGTTCCATTTGTTTCTGACTTGTCAAAACCGGCAGAAATAGATGCAGTCATTTCTGGAAGAAAATGTAATTTGTAGTCTATTTTTAAATTACCAAATTGTCTGAATCTGTTATTTCTATTTTCATTTTGAAGTAATGAAGCTACTGGATTTTGTGTTCCGTTTTGAACAACTCCATTCACTGTATGTTGATAAAAGCCACCAAAAGGAGAACTTGCATCGTATACGGGTTGTGTAGGATCATAACGCAAAGCAGCATTTATTTGCCCTGCATCAGCATATCTTTCATTTACAAAGGCTCTATTATAAGTTAAGTTTACTTTTAAATGGTCATCAAAAAAAGATGGACTCATTGCCAAAGAAACATTTGCTCTATCAAACTCAGAAGTAAGTATATTTCCTTCAATTTCAGAGAAATTTACAGAAAGTCTAGTAGGTATAAAACCAAAAATTTCACCTCTCGCTGAAATGTTATGTTGTGTAGAAACAGAATTTTGCAAAACCTCATCCTGCCAGTTTGTATTTGCGTTACCCAATAAGCCAATATCACTAGGTCTTCTTTGGCCAATAATATCTCTAAAAGCATTCGCATCAAAAACATTTATTCTATCTTTTATTTCTCCGAATGCAACTTGATAGTCATAATCTAAAGAATATTCAGATCTACCTTTTTTAGTGGTTATGATAATAACTCCATTTGCTCCCCTAGAACCATATATTGCAGTGGCAGAAGCATCTTTTAGTACAGAGAAAGAATCAATATCGTTAGGGTTAATACTATTTAAATCAACTCCTTGAATTGGTAAGCCATCAATAACAATCAATGGATCGTTAGACGCATTTAAAGAAGAACCACCACGAATTCTAATTTGAGAACCAGAACCTGGAGCACCGCTTGTTGTAATGTTAACCCCTGCAACTCTACCGCTAATTAAATTCTCAGCAGTTACAATATTACCTTTTGTCATGTCTTTCGCAGTGATAGACTCCACAGAACCAGTTGCATCTTTAACTGTAGTGGTTCCGTAACCAACTACAATAATTTCATCTAATTGTTCTGAAGATTCGCTTAAAAGCACATTTAAATTGAAGTTGGTACCAATAACAACCTCTTTATCTGCATATCCTAAATATTGAAAAAGAAGAATATCGCCTGCTTTTACTTTTTCTAGTGTAAAGTTTCCGTCGAAGTCTGTTTGAACTCCATTACTAGTCCCCTTAACCAGCACACTAACACCTGGCAAAGGCTCACCCGATGATTGTTCTTTTACAATACCTTTTACTGTTTGTTGCGCAAACATTGTAAAGGTGGATGATAAAAGAATCCCAATTAATAATAATTTAAATTTTTTCATGTATAATTTGTTAAATAATAACTGTAAATTTGATTTTGTTTAACAATAAATTAATATTCCACCTGATAAATATAGTGATTAGTCCGCTGATTTAAATTTTTGCAGGGCCACGAAAACGGTTTCGTGTTAATAACTTTTTTGGTTAAAAATTACGGATTTTATAATTTAAAAGTAAAAAATATCATTCTTTATAAAAAATGAAGCAAAAAATTACCATTAAGACAATTGCAAAAGAGTTGGGAGTTTCAACATCAACGGTATCTAAGGCTTTAAAAGACAGTCACGAAATTAGTGTTGAAACTAAACAGAAAATACAAGCTTATGCAAACCTTTATAACTACAAACCCAATCATTTAGCCTTACAATTACGCAATCAAAAGACTAAAGTAATTGGTGTTATTTTACCCAAAATTGTACATCACTTTTTCTCAACAGTAATCATGGGAATAGAAGAAGGAGCCAATGCCAAAGGATACAATATTATGGTATGTTTCTCTAACGAATCATATAAAAAAGAAGTAGAAACATTAAAGGTTTTGTCTAACGGAAGTGTAGATGGTATTATTGTTTCAATAGCTAGTGAAACACTTGGTAATAAGGATTTTAATCATTTTAAAGAGTTGGTTTCTGAAGAGATTCCTTTAGTGCTTTTTGATAGAGTTGTAGATGATATTTTATGTGATAAAGTTGTTGTTGATGATGTTGGTGCTGGGTATAAAGCAACCAAACATTTGTTGGATAATAATAGAAAAAAAATAGCTTTAATCACAACCCCTAAACACGTTAATGTAGGTACTTTAAGAAGGCAGGGATATGAAAAAGCCCTAATTGAAGCATACATTAAAACCGATGAGGATCTTATTGTGGAAATTGATGAAGAGGCTAACATTAAAGAGCAAATAGACAAAGCTTTTAAACAAGACATTGACGGAGTTTTCGCAGTAAATGAAATTTATGCTGCAAAAACGATGCGTGTAGCAAAAGAAAATGGGTTAAATGTACCTGAAGACCTTTCTGTTATTGGTTTTACAGACGGATTGATTTCTGAATATTCGTCGCCTTCAATTACTACAATTGCGCAACACGGGATGACTATGGGAAGGCAAGCAGTAGAATTATTAATAGAGAGAATAGAAAAAGAATCAGAAAATTTTAAACCAAAAAAAATTGTGATTTCTAGTGATTTAAAATTGCGAGAATCTACGAAACCGTCGTCGTAGAAATTTTTAGTTTCCTGAGAACTACGAAACCGTCGTCGTATTTTTTTTAACTTTTTTTTATCAACTATTTAAAATTTAAATATATTTGTTGACATATTAAGATTTATCAATAGATTATATTCCACACTTTTAAATAATTGATAAGTCGAAACACTTATCGTAATATTCATTAATAATATTCGATAATGGAAAAGCGTAAATTAAGCTTTTGGCAAATCTGGAACATGAGTTTTGGATTTCTAGGAATACAATTTGGATTCGCCCTACAAGGTGGGTTTATGTCAAGAATTTTTCAAACTTTAGGAGCAGGTAAAGAAGACATTCCTTTACTTTGGATTGCTGCGCCACTAACAGGATTGCTTGTACAACCTATAATAGGTTATATGAGTGATAGAACTTGGAGTGTAAAATGGGGTAGAAGAAGACCTTATTTTTTAGTGGGTGCAATTCTAAGTTCAATATCTTTATTTTTTGTTCCTAATTCTCCTGCACTTTGGGTTGCCGCTGGATTTTTATGGATTTTAGATGCATCTATTAATGTTGCAATGGAACCATTTAGAGCCTTGGTAGCAGATAAATTGCCTCAATCTCAACGATCTTATGGTTTTGTAGTTCAAACACTAATCATTGGAATAGGAACTTGGGTTGCAAGTAATTTACCTTGGATGGTTTCTCAATTTGGTGTTAGTAATGAAGCTGAAATTGGTATTGTCCCGATGTCTGTGAAAGTTGCTTTCGCAATTGGTGCTTTTGTTTTTTTAGCAAGTATTCTTTACACAGTTTTTACAACTGATGAATATCCACCAGAAGATATTGAGGAGTTTAAAAAAGAAAAGGCAAAGAAAAATAATTTTATTCCAGATATTTTAAACAATATTGGAAGTATGCCAACTACAATGAAAAAATTAGGAGTTATCCAGTTTTTCTCTTGGTTTGCATTTTTCACAATGTGGAGTTTAGCGAATCCAGCCCTAACAGAGCATGTTTACCAAACTCCAGCTCCAATTGAATCTGCCTATAATATGACTGACAATATTCAAGCGGAAGCTTTTAAGTTAGCGAATACCCAATTTCAAGAATCATCTAATTTAGTAGGTTCTGCCATGGGTATTTACGGTTTGTCATCAATGGCATTTGCGTTATTACTTACTTTATACACATCTAAAAGAAATATCAATAGAAAATATGTACACATGGTTTCTTTGATGTTAGGAGGTATAGGGTTTTTGTATATGAATTATGCTTCACCAGAAACTTTAATCTACAGTTTTATATTAATTGGTTTTGCTTGGGGAAGTATTTTATCTATGCCTTATGCCATGTTATCTAGTTCTGTAGATCCAAAAAAAATGGGTGTAATTATGGGTATTTTTAACATGTTTATTGTAATTCCACAAATTATTGCTGCATTGGGTGGTATTAATTATGTTTCTAACTTATTAGGAGAAGCAGCTATTAATGCTATGACAGTAGCCGGAATTAGTTTAGTTATTGCAGGTTTGTGTAATTTTCTAATTACCAATAAAAATGCAATTAGTTATCAAGAAGAAAATTAAAAGATGAAAAAAGGATTTATATTCGATTTGGATGGTGTTATTGTAGACACAGCCAAATACCATTATTTAGCTTGGAAAAAGTTAGCCAATGAATTAGGTTTCGAATTTACCCAAGAACAAAACGAATTATTTAAAGGTGTAAGTAGAAAACGCTGTTTAGAGATTTTGTTAGCTATTGGAAAAATAGAAGCAACACAAGAACAATTTGATACTTGGATGATTGAGAAAAATCTTGATTATTTAGAGTTTATAAAAAATATGGATGAATCAGAAATTCTTCCAGACGTTCCTAAAGTATTAGAATTTTTAAAAGAAAGAAACATTCCAATTGCTTTAGGTTCAGCAAGTAAAAATGCACAACCTATTTTAGAAAAAGTTGGTTTGTTATCTTATTTTGATACTATAGTGGATGGGAATAATGTAACAAAGGCAAAACCAGATCCAGAGGTTTTCTTGTTAGCAGCAAAACAATTGGGGGTTGATGCAAACAATTGTGTGGTTTTTGAAGATGCTGTTGCGGGTATACAAGCCGCAAATGCAGCACAAATGACGAGTATTGGTATTGGAGATAAAAATGTATTAAATGAAGCGCAATTCAATTTTACAGATTTTACACAAATCAGTACCGATTTTATTAAAAATTTAATAGAAAATTAAAATGAATCAAGATTATATCATACCAAATGCTTGGTCAATCCTTGAAGAAGGATTTGATCCAAATATGGTAAAATCTTCAGAAAGTTTGTTCAGTATTGGAAATGGTGCAATGGGACAGAGAGCAAATTTTGAAGAAAAATATACAGGAGATACTTTTCAAGGAAGTTATATTGCAGGAGTTTATTATCCAGATAAAACACGTGTTGGATGGTGGAAAAATGGCTATCCAGAATATTTTGCAAAAGTATTAAATGCTCCAAATTGGATTGGAATAAATATTTCAATTAATGATGAAGAATTAGATTTAAATACGTGTAAAAATGTATTTAATTTTAAGAGAGAACTAAATATGAAAGAAGGTTGGTTGTCTCGAAACTTTGAAGCTGAGTTACAAAACGGAATCAAAATAAAAGTAGAAACAAAGCGTTTTTTAAGCTTAGAATTGGATGAAGTTGGCGCAATAAGTTACAGTGTTACTCCTTTGAATTCTGAAGCAAGAATAAAATTCTCACCCTATGTTGATGCAGGAGTTACAAATGAAGATACCAATTGGCATGATCAATTTTGGGACATATTAGGAGTTTCTCAAAATAATCATCAATCATTTGTAGAAGCACGCACTATGAAAACACATTTTCATACTTGTACTTTTATGCAATCTAGGATTTTTGTAGATGATGAAGAGGTACTTATAGACTGCAACAATCAGAAAACAAATAATGCTGCTTTTTGCTCATATCAGCAAAAAATAAATCAAAATCAAACTTACACAATTCACAAGTTTGGTGGTTATGTAGTGGATAGAAATCATGATAAAAATGAGTTAATTGCTGTTGCAAAAGATATCTTAGACAAAGCAGTAAGTTTTGGATTTGATGCTCTGTTAGAAATGCAAAAACAATCTTGGCAGCAAATTTGGAACATGTCAGACATCACAATAGAGGGTGATGTAAAAGCACAACAAGGAATTCGTTTTAATATTTTTCAATTAAATCAAACTTATTTAGGAACCGACGCAAGTTTAAATATTGGTCCTAAAGGGTTTACAGGTGAAAAATATGGAGGAAGTACTTATTGGGATACAGAAGCGTATTGTATTCCTTTTTATATGGCAACCAAAGATCAATCTGTGGCTAGAACTTTGCTAGAATACAGATATGAACATTTGGATAAAGCTATTGAAAATGCTGCAAAACTAGGTTTTACAAATGGAGCAGCATTGTATCCAATGGTTACTATGAATGGTGAAGAGTGTCATAATGAATGGGAAATTACCTTTGAAGAAATTCACAGAAATGGAGCTATCGCTTTTGCCATTTATAATTATCACAGGTTTACAGAAGACTTTTCATACATACCAGAAAAAGGTCTAGAGGTTTTAATAGGTATTGCACGTTTTTGGCATCAAAGAGTCAATTTTTCTTCGGATAAAAATAAATATGTAATGTTAGGTGTAACTGGTCCTAATGAATATGAAAATAACGTCAATAACAATTGGTACACAAATTATATTGCAAAATGGTGTATTGAATATGCTTTAGAAAATATTGATATTATTAAAAATGATCATATTTCCGATTATATCAGAATAAAGCAAAAGGTAAATTTTACTGATAAAGAATTGGCTTCTTGGAAAAATGTTGCTAAAAATATGTATTTTCCTTATTCAGAAAAACATAATATTTTTATGCAGCAGGATGGCTTTTTAGATAAAGAATTAATAACAGTTAAAGATTTAGATCAAAGCCAAAGACCTATTAATCAAAAATGGAGTTGGGATAGAATTTTACGCTCTCCATATATTAAACAAGCAGATACACTTCAGGGATTCTATATGTTTGAAGATCATTTTTCTGCGGAAGAATTGGAACGTCATTTCGATTTTTACGAGCCATTTACGGTGCATGAAAGCTCACTTTCTCCTTGTGTACATAGTATTCAAGCAGCAAAATTAAATAGAATGGAGCAGGCTTATGAGTTTTATTTACGTACTTCTCGTTTAGATTTAGACGATTACAATCACGAAGTAGAAGAAGGTTTACACATTACATCTATGGCAGGAACTTGGATGAGTATTGTAGAAGGTTTTGGAGGAATGCGAATTGTAAATAATATGCTTTCTTTTACACCAAAAATTCCAAAAGGATGGAAATCATACTCTTTTAAAGTGAATTTTAGAAACCAGGTAATTACTGTAAATATCTCTCAAAATGGAAATCACTTTGAATTAGAAGGTAAAAAAGAAGTGAAAATTTTAGTAGATGGGGAACTGGTAAATGTTTCTCCAAATAATTTGGTAATCGCTTAAAATAAATGAAATGAAACTAGACAGAGGCATTATTTTTTCTTTTGTAATTATATTTTTTTTCTCATGCAACTATAAGAAAAATTCTAAAAATGCTTCTGCAGTTTCTGCTTCTAATTTTAAAATATCTATAGTAGAACCTCCAAATTGGTGGGTTGGAATGGAAAATGAAAATCTTCAATTACTGATTCATCATCCCAATATTTCTGACTATAAACCAGAAATAAATTATCAAGGTATTTCAATAAAAAAGACAACTCCGTCATCAAAAAGTAATAACTATTTATTTGTTGATTTAGAAATTCCTAAAACCACAACCGCCGGTAAATTTGAGATCCTTTTAAAGAAAGAAAATACTGATGGCTATAGGTATACTTACGAATTAAAATCAAGAGTAAAATCAGCTAAAGATTATAAGGGCTTTAATAGCGCTGATGCCATTTATTTAATTACTCCAGATCGTTTTGCCAATGCAGACGAATCTAATGATATCAATATACATTTCAAAGAATTTACAATTGATAGAACTGATGGCTATAAACGACATGGAGGAGATTTACAAGGCATTATAAATCATATCGATTATATTTCAGATTTAGGATTTACTGCTATTTGGCCCACTCCAGTTTTAACAAACAATATGCCTAAAGGCTCTTATCATGGTTATGCAATTACAGATTATTATAAGGTAGATTCTCGTTTTGGATCTTTAGATGATTATAAAAATTTAGCTGATAAATTGAGTGCTAAAGGCATGAAATTGATAATGGATCAAGTTGCTAATCATTGCGGACTAGAACATTGGTGGATGAAAGATTTACCTTTTGGGGATTGGGTAAATGATCAAAAAAACTACGAGAATAATATTGAAAATTGGAGTTACAAAACATATAAAGGTTCTAACCATAGAAGAACTACAAATCAAGATTTGTATGGTTCAGAAATTGATAAAAAAGGGAACAACGAAGGTTGGTTTGTACCTGAAATGCCTGATTTGAATCAGCGTAACCCCTTTATGGCAAAATATATCATTCAAAATTCAATTTGGTGGATAGAAACTTTAGGTTTAGCCGGTATTCGTCAAGACACTTATCCTTATCCAGATAAAAAGTTTATGAGTGATTGGGCCAGCGCCATTATGAGTGAATACCCTAACTTTTCTATTGTTGGAGAGGAGTGGAGCTACAATCCATTGTTAGTAGGTTATTGGCAAAAAGGTGCAAATAATAGAGACGGTTACGAGTCTAATTTAAAGTCCACTATGGATTTTCCAATGACGAAAGCAATCATAGATGGAATCAAAGAGAATGAATCTTGGGATAAAGGTTTGGTAAAATTATATGAAGGTTTAGCAAACGATTTTTATTATGCTTCCCCTAAAGATATCATGGTTTTTTTAGATAATCATGATAAGAGTAGAATTTTTACAGAAATGAAAGAAAATGTCATAAATACAAAAATGGCATTGACTTATATGATGATGTTGCCAAGAGTACCACAAATATATTATGGTACAGAAATTTTAATGGATGATACCAAAAACCCTGGAGATCATGGTTTAATAAGAACTGATTTTCCAGGAGGATGGAAAGATGACGAAGTGAATGCATTTTCTGGAGAAGGCCTTTCTGAAGAACAAATAGAAATGCAAAGTTTTGTAAAAACTGTTTTAAACTATAGAAAAAATAGCAAAGCAATTCAAGAAGGAAAAACCATTCATTTTGCACCTTTTCTAGGAGCTTATTTTTTGTTTAGAATTAAAGATGATGAAACTGTTGTGCATATCATTAATAAAAATGAGAAACCAATTAGTATTGATTTAAAACATTTTTCAGAAGTTGGTTTAGCTGGTAAAACTCTAAAAAATATTATTACAGGAAAAGATTTTATTTGGGGAGATATTATGAATATTGCAGAAAAAGGTAGCATCATTTTAACCACAAAAAGATAAAACTTAACAACTAGGCCACTCTTGTTTTTTAGAATTTTTGAATTTAAAAAAACAAGAATTTGTTTTATATACAAAAAGTTATAGGTTGTATTTTGATGACACGAAGTAAACCTTAAATGAATATTACTCTCAACATGAAACAGATGTAGTTTAACTTTTTGATAAAAAAAATACTTATTAAATAATGAGAAAAATAGTAAATCTACTTTTTATAATTTTTAGTTTTAATTGTTTCAGTCAAGTTACAATTGTATTAAAAGAGATTCCAAAAAACACACCAATAGAAGCGTCAATTTATGTGTCAGGAGATTTTGAAGGTTGGACAGGAGGAAACGAGAAATATAAACTAAAAAGAAATAATGGCAGCTATTTTATCACCCTTCCTAAAAAAGACGAAAGTATTTTGTTTAAATTCACTTTAGGTTCTTGGAAAACTGCGGAATCAAATAAAGTAGGAGAAAGTTTAGACAATAGGTCTTATAATTTTACTTCAAAACACGATACAATTTATTATAATGTTCAAGGTTGGAGTCATTTGTTCGATGCAAAAAAAGTACCTACAATTTCTAAAAATGTTTTCATTTTAGATGAAGAATTTCACATCCCTCAATTAAACAGAAAACGAAAAATTTGGATGTATTTACCTCCAGATTATAAAGTTTCAGGAGAATCGTATCCTGTTGTGTATATGCACGATGCCCAAAATATTTTTGATAAAACCACTTCATATTCAGGTGAATGGAATGTAGATGAAACTTTAGATAAATTATTTAAAGAGAAAAACCTAAAATTAATTGTTGTAGGTATTGATAATGGAGGAGAAAAACGTTTAGATGAATATGCTCCATGGAAAAACGATAAATACGGAGGTGGAGAAGGTGATGCTTATTTAGATTTTGTGGTTAATACTTTAAAACCATTTATAGATACCAACTATAAAACCTTAAAAAATAAAGATAATACAGGAATTATTGGAAGTTCTATGGGAGGCTTAATTTCTCACTATGCAGCTTTAAAATTTCCAGATGTTTTTGGTAAAATAGGTGTGTATTCGCCTGCTTTTTGGTTTTCACCTCAAATTAAAGATTTCACCAAAGCAAATGGTCAAATAAAAGATACAAAAATGTATTTTTTAGCGGGAGGGAACGAAGGAGTTGATGCTGGTTTTGATGAAATAAATCAAACTGTTTTGGGCATGAATGCTATTATTGGTATTTTAGACGAGCAAGGTTTTCCAAAAGAGAATATAAAGTCTGAAATCATTCCTCAAGGCAAGCACAATGAAGAGTTATGGAGAACTAATTTCGAAAAAACCATTTTATGGTTATTTCAAGATAAAATTAAAGAAAGAACTTTTATTGATGCAAAATTTAATGACAATCAATTAAATATTAATGTTTCAGATGGTAGTTATAAAATTCACTATTATACTCCAAAAATTATAGAAACTACTTTTATTCCAAAGAATGAGAAGGAGATAAAAACTTCTCATGCCGTTATTTTATCAAAAAAATATAAAGATGTAGAATATGATGAAAATAATAAAGAAATTACATTTTCGTCTTATCAATTTTCTATAAAAATCAACAAAAAACCTTTCAATATATCCTATTGGCAAAATGGAGTAAAATTGACTTCAGAAAAAAGTGGATATCAAAAAACTAATGATTTTGAGACGATTACCTTGAGTTTGTCAAATGATGAAGTTTTGTACGGTACAGGAGCTAGAGCTCTAGGAATGAACAGAAGAGGAAATCGTTTAAGATTATATAATAGAGCGCATTATGGATATGAAACCACTTCTAAATTAATGAATTTTACAATTCCATTAGTGCTATCGTCTAAAAAATATATGATTCATTTTGATAATTCTGCCATTGGATATTTAGATTTAGACAGTAAAAGAGAAAATTCTTTAACCTATGAAACCATTTCAGGCCGTAAAACATATCAAATTATTGCTGGGAATTCTTGGAGCGATTTAATGGACAATTATACCAATTTAACAGGAAAACAACCACTGCCTCCAAGATGGGTTTTGGGTAATTTTTCAAGTAGATTTGGCTACCATTCTCAAAAAGAAACTGAAGCAACTATTGATAAATTTCAAGACGAAGATATTCCTGTTGATGCTGTAATTTTAGATTTATATTGGTTTGGAAAAGGGATGAAAGGAACAATGGGTAATTTGGAAGTTTACAAAGATTCTTTTCCAGACATGAAGCAAATGGTTTCTAATTTTAAGCGTAAAGGCGTAAAAACGGTTTTAATTACTGAACCATTTATTGTAGATACATCTAAAAAATGGAATGAAGCCAACCAAAAAGAAGTTTTAGCAAAAGACACGCTTGGTAATTCGGCGAAGTATAATTTTTATTTTGGCAACACAGGTATTGTTGACATTTATAAGAAGGATGGAAAAGAATGGTTTTGGGATATTTACAAAAATATTTTAGATTTAGGTGTAAAGGGTTTATGGGGAGATTTAGGTGAGCCAGAAGTGTTGCCTTCTTGGGTGAGTTTTGGAGAAAATCAACAATATAAAGCAGACGAAATTCATAATATTTATGGACACGACTGGGCAAGGTTAATTTTTGAATGTTATCAAAATGAATTTCCAAATGAAAGACCATTTATTTTAATGCGCGCAGGATCATCAGGCTCTCAACGTTTTGGAATGATTCCTTGGTCTGGTGATGTTAACAGAACTTGGGGAGGTTTGCAGTCTCAACCAGAAATTGCGCTGCAAATGGGAATGCAAGGTTTGGGCTATATGCATTCAGACTTAGGCGGATTTGCAGGTTCATATGTAAATGATAATTTATATGTAAGATGGCTTCAATACGGAGTTTTTCAACCTATTTTCAGACCTCATGCACAAGAAGAAGTCGCAAGTGAGCCAGTTTTTAGAAATGAAAACACAAAAAAACATGCAAAAAAAGCGATTGAATTACGTTATAAATTATTGCCTTATAATTACAATTTAGCTTTTGAAAATAATCAAAAAGGATTGCCTTTAATGCGCCCTATTTTCTTTGAAGAGGATGACAAAAAATTGATTGAAAATTCATCTACATATTTATGGGGTAAAGATTTTTTAATCACACCAATTTTAAAAGATTCTATTAAAACTAAAGAGATTTATTTTCCAAAAACAGCCAATTGGTACAACTTTTATTTTGATGAAAAAATTCAAGGAGGTCAAATAAAGTCTGTAAAATTGAACAAGAATAATATACCTACATATGTAAAAGGAGGTGCTTTTATATTGATGTCAGAACTTATACAAACTACAGATGATTATAAGGCTGATAAATTAGAATTACATTACTATTTTGATAACGATGTTAAAAAAAGTAATCGTACTTTTTATAATGATGATGGTCTAACAGCAAATGCTTTTGAAAAAGGAAATTATGAGCTGATGAAGTTTGAAGCAAATCACACAGATAATTATTTAGAAATTGATTTTAATGATAAATTTGGTAACAAATGGAAGTCAACAAAAAAAGAAGTCACACTTGTAATCCATAACATTACTTGGAAACCTAAAAAGATAAAAGTAGGTAGAAAACGAGTTCAAATTGCAACACAGCATAATAAATTAAGTATTCCTGTGAAATGGAATCCAACAACAGAATTAAAAATTAGAATAACTAAAGAGTAAATCTGAGCTATGAAGAAATTACATATTTTAATGATGCTTATTGCATTGATAATAACAGCGTGCAAAACAGAAAATGAAGTGGAGAAATCTAGTGTGAATATGGAATCTAAAGATAAGAAAAAAGTTGTTTATCAGGTTTTTACGAGACTTTTTGGGAATACGAATACAACCAATAAACCTTGGGGAACACTTGAAGAAAATGGAGTGGGAAAGTTTAATGATTTTACAGATAAAGCCTTGTCTGAAATTAAAGATTTGGGAGTTACACACATTTGGTATACAGGAGTTCCTCATCATAATGTAATCAGAGATTATACAAAATATGGAATTTCAAATGATGATCCAGATGTTGTAAAAGGTAGGGCAGGATCACCATATGCAGTTAAAGATTATTATAATGTAAACCCAGATTTAGCAGAAAATGTAGAGAATAGGCTGCAAGAATTTGAGGCTTTAATTGAGCGTTCACATAAAGCAAATTTAAAAGTGATTATTGACATTGTTCCAAATCACGTTGCTAGAAATTATCAAAGTTTAACCAATCCAAAAGGAACAAAAGATTTTGGTAAAGAAGATGATAAAAGTGTAGTTTATAATGCAAACAATAACTTTTATTATGTGCCTAATACAAAATTTGAAGTACCAGATTTCTTAAACAGTTATCTACCTTTAGGAGGAGAAAAGCATGTTTCTTCTGATAAAAAATTTGATGAAAATCCCGCAAAATGGACAGGAAACGGTGCACGTTCTCCTAAACCAAGTTTTTATGATTGGTATGAAACAGTAAAGGTAAATTACGGAGTTTCTCCTGAAGGGAAAAAAGATTTTGATCAACTTCCAGCTGGTTTTGAAGCTGAAGATTATAAAAAACATTTTGATTTTTGGAAAGAAAAAACAGTGCCAAATTCTTGGACAAAATTTAGAGATATTGCTTTGTATTGGTTAGATAAAGGTGTTGATGGATTTCGATATGACATGGCAGAAATGGTTCCTGTTGAATTTTGGAGTTACATGAATTCTGCCATCAAAATGAAAAAATCAGATGCTTTTTTATTAGCAGAACTTTACAATACAAGTATATATAGAGAGTATATTAAAAAAGGAAAAATGGATTATTTGTATGATAAAGTACAATTGTATGATACCATTAAAAATGTGATGCAAGGCAAAGGATTAACAGATAATATTCCACCAATTCAAGAAGATTTAAAAGATATTGAACAGCACATGTTACATTTTTTAGAAAATCATGATGAGCAAAGAATTGCAAGTCCAGAATTTGCCGGTAATCCTGATAAGGCAAAACCAGCAATGGTAGTTTCTGCAACAATTTCTAGTGCTCCAACAATGATTTATTTTGGACAAGAATTCGGAGAAGACGGTTCAGAAAATGCTGGTTTTGGAACAGCTTCAAGAACTTCAATTTTTGATTATGTGGGTGTACCAAGTGTACAACGTTGGGTAAATGATAAAAAATTTGATGGAGGACAATCTACTAAAGAAGAATTGGCATTGAGAGATTTTTATAAACGTTTACTAAACTTTACGATTTCTTCTGAAGCTTTAATGGGAGAATATCAGGATATACATCAATATAATAGGGATAATATAAGTTACTATACTAATAAACAATTATCATTTGTTCGTTGGTCTGAAAATGAAAAATTGATTATTATTTCGAATTTTAATGATAAAGGAGCAACTGAATTTTCTCTTCAGATTCCTTCAAAAATAATTAAAAAATGGAATTTGAAAGATGGTGATTATGAACTTAAAGATCAATTATACAAAACAAAGACTTTTATTTTACAAGTAAATAATTCTAATGGATTTTTAACACTTGCTATAGATCCTCTAGAATCTTTTATTTTAAAACTTCAATAATAGTAATTATGAAAAATATTTTTTTAATCATTTGTCTTATCGCATTTTTAGGATGCAAAGAAAGCACTTCTAAAAAATTAGTGGAAACAAAACCTACTCAAAAAGAATTTGTTTGGGAAGGAGCAAATATTTATTTCCTTTTAACGGATCGTTTTTATAACGGTGATAAATCCAATGATTTAAATTTTAATAGAACAAAAGAAACCGGTAGGTTACGCGGTTTTGAAGGTGGAGATATCAAAGGAATTACTCAAAAAATAAAAGAAGGTTATTTTACAAAATTAGGAATCAATGCCATTTGGATGACACCAGTTGTAGAGCAAATTCATGATGGAACTGATGAAGGTACAGGATTATCTTATGGTTTTCACGGATATTGGGCTAAAGATTGGACAAAAATTGATCCAAATTTTGGCACAAAAGAAGACTTAAAAGAATTGATTGAAATTGCACACAGTAAAGGGATTCGCATTTTGTTAGATGCTGTAATCAATCACACAGGTCCAGTGACAGAAAAAGATCCTGTTTGGCCTTCAGACTGGGTTAGAACAGAACCTAAATGCACATATGATAACTTTAAAAATACAACACATTGCACCTTAGTAGAAAATTTACCAGACATAAAAACTGAAAGTAATGAAAACGTTACTTTACCACCACAATTGGTTTCTAAATGGAAAGCTGAAGGAAGATATGAACAAGAGGTGAAAGAACTAGATGCTTTTTTTGAGAGAACCGGTCATCCTAGAGCGCCTCGTTTTTATATAATGAAATGGCTTACGGATTATATTACAGAATTTGGAATTGATGGTTATAGAGTAGATACAGTAAAGCATACAGAAGAATTTGTATGGCAAGAATTTAAAGTAGCATGTGATTATGCTTTTGATCAATACAAAAAAAATAATGCAGCAAAAGTTTTAGATGATAACGATTTCTATTTGGTTGGAGAAGTTTATAATTACGCAATTTCTCACGGCAAAGCATTTGATTTTGGAGATAAAAGGGTAAATTATTTTGATAAAGCTTTTAATAGTTTAATCAATTTTGAAATCAAATGGAATGCAAAGCAAATGAAAGAAAAAGATGTTTTTCATAAATATGATTCTTTGTTAAGTGGTAATTTAAAAGGTTACGGAATTTTAAATTATATGACTTCTCATGATGATGGACAACCTTTTGATAAAGAAAGAAAAATGCCATACCAAACAGCAACAATGTTGTTATTAACTCCAGGAACCTCTCAGGTTTATTATGGAGATGAATCTGCAAGAGATTTAACTATTGAAGGCACAGTTGGAGATGCAACTTTACGTTCTTTTATGAATTGGGATGATATTCAGAATAAAGAAACTCAAAAAATCTTAAATCATTGGCAAAAGTTAGGTCAATTTAGAGCCAACCATCCAGCAGTAGGAGCAGGAAGGCATCATTTAATTTCAGAGTCGAATGGCTTGGTTTTTTCAAGAGTGAGAAATAATGATAAAATAATTGCTGGTATTAATTTATCAAAAGGTGAAAAATCAATTGATGTTTCTTCTATTTTTAATGATGGAGATATATTGCAAGATTTCTATTCTGAGACTGATGCAGTTGTAAAAAATGGAAAAATTATTATAACTAACGATAATAATATTATCCTTCTTCAGTATAAATTATAAAACATTAGTTTTAATTCTTTTATCAGCTAAACTTTTAGTTGTTTTTTTATTTTCAGAAATAAAAGCTATATTGCAATTGCTATGCATGCATAATAAATTAGTAATAGACTTATGAAATACAAACACATTTTTGAACCATTAGATTTAGGATTTACAACTTTAAAGAATAGGATTTTAATGGGTTCTATGCACACAGGTTTAGAAGAACAAAAGAATGGCTACGAAAAAATGGCTGTGTATTTTGCAGAACGTGCAAAAGGTGGCGTGGGCTTAATTGTTACTGGAGGAATTGCACCAAATATTCAAGGTTGGACAGCGCCATTTTCTGCAAGATTAAGTGCTAATAAACATATAAAAAATCACAAAAAAGTTACAGATGCAGTGCATAAAGAAGGAGGTAAAATTTGTATGCAAATTTTACATTCAGGTAGATATGGTTATCACCCTTTTAATGTAGGTCCGTCAGAGATTAAAGCTCCAATAAATCCTTTTAAACCTTTTAAATTAAAACAATCGGGAATTAAAAGAACCGTTAGAGATTTTGTGAATTGTGCAAAACTAGCTTTGGCATCTGGTTATGATGGCATAGAAATAATGGGTTCAGAAGGGTATTTAATCAATCAATTTATAGTCAAAAGAACCAATAACAGAACAGATAATTATGGAGGTGATTATCAAAATAGAATGCGACTGCCAGTTGAATTAGTTACCAAAATAAGACAAGCTGTTGGTGAGAAGTTTATTATTATTTACAGACTTTCAATGCTTGATTTGGTTGAAAAAGGAAGTTCTTGGGAAGAAATTGTACAATTAGGAAAAGCAATTGAAAAAGCAGGGGCAACTATAATTAATACTGGAATTGGTTGGCACGAATCTCGTATTCCAACTATTGCAACATCTGTTCCAAGAGCGGCATTTACTTGGGTTACTAAAAAGATGAAGAACGAAATTAAAATACCATTAATTACTTCTAATAGAATTAATATGCCAGAAACTGCTGAAAAAGTTTTATCAGATGGAGATGCAGATATGATTTCTATGGCACGTCCTTTTTTAGCAGATCCAGAATGGGTAAATAAGGCAAAAGCCGAAAAGGATGATGAAATCAATACTTGTATTGCTTGTAATCAAGCATGTTTGGATCACGCGTTTCAGAAAAAAGTAGCGAGTTGTTTGGTAAACCCGAGAGCTTGTCACGAAACAGAATTGAATTACAATGCAACAACTAATAAAAAGAAAGTTGCTGTAATTGGTGCAGGTCCAGCAGGATTAGCAGCTGCAACAGTTGCTGCTCAAAGAGGGCATTCCGTCACTTTATTTGATGCAGATTCAGAAATAGGCGGTCAATTTAATATGGCAAAACAAATTCCTGGAAAAGAGGAGTTTTATGAAACAATTAGATACTTTCAAAAACAAATCAATTTACACAATGTAGATGTAAAATTAAAGACTAAAGTATCTGTTGAAGATTTACAAAAATCAGACTTTGATGAAATAATTCTTGCAACCGGAATTAAACCAAGAGAGTTAAAAATTGAAGGAATTAATCACCCTAAAGTTTTGAGTTACATTGATGTTTTAAAACATAAAAAAACAGTTGGAAAAAAAGTTGCTGTAATTGGGGCAGGAGGCATTGGTTTTGATGTTTCAGAATACTTGTCTCATGATGGTGAATCTACTTCACAAAATATAGATGCTTGGTTAAAGGAATGGGGAATTGATAAATCTTTAGAATCTAGAAGTGGAATTGAAGGTGTAAAACCAGATTTTCATCCATCAGTTAGAGAAATTTTTATGTTTAAAAGAAGTAAAGGAAAGTTTGGTGGTAACCTGGGTAAAACTACAGGTTGGATTCATAGATCAAATTTAAAAAAGAAAAATGTACAGTTTATAGGGGAAGTTACTTACAGTAAAATTGATGATGAAGGATTGCATTATATTCAGAATGAAAAGGAAAAAATTCTCGATGTAGATCATGTTATTATTTGTGCAGGTCAAACCCCATTTAAAGAGTTATATCAGCCTTTGTTAGATATCGGTAAAAATGTAAATGTAATAGGAGGTGCAGATTTTGCATCAGAATTGGATGCAAAAAGGGCTATAGATCAAGGATCTAGACTTGCTGCAAAAATATAGATTTATATTTTCCACAAACTTTTTTATAAAAATCAACTACAGTTTTTAGTATTTTTTTAATAAATAAATTCGATAATCTCATAATAGTAAACAACAAGAAGTTTTTATTATTGGAATGAAAGAAATTTATCATTTTATTGGATTCCGATATTAAAATAATTTATCGATATTTGTTTAGAATTAACTAACTAATAATTTATGGGAATGAACAAAAATACTGTGCTTGGTTGGGCAACGTTTTTAATGATAGCAATGGGTGTTGTACTTATTTTATTGGGTGCATATAGATATGAAGATGTTGCAGGTTGGGGGTTTGCTACGGTTGGTATAGGTTTTTTCTGTATTGCTTGGGTGTTTAATGCCTTAAAGGGAAGAGTTTAAAAGTCTACGTTTTCAGTAGCAATATTTCAAAAAAATAAAAATAATTAAAAATGTCAGACGATAAGAAAGTTATTTTCTCCATGAATAAGGTTTCCAAAACCTATCAATCAACAGGGAAACAAGTTTTAAAAGATATTTATTTAAGTTTTTTCTATGGAGCAAAGATTGGAATTCTTGGTTTAAATGGATCAGGAAAATCTACCTTATTAAAAATAATTGCAGGTGTAGAAAAGAACTTTCAAGGAGATGTTACTTTTTCTCCAGGATACAAGGTTGGATATTTAGAGCAAGAGCCGCAATTAGATCCTGAGAAAACGGTAATGGAAGTTGTGAAAGAAGGAGTTGCAGAAACGGTTGCAATTTTGGATGAATACAACAAAATCAATGATATGTTTGGTCTAGAAGAGGTGTATTCTGATGCTGATAAAATGGAAAAGCTAATGAATCAGCAGGCTGAACTTCAAGATAAAATTGATGCAGCTAATGCTTGGGAATTAGATACCAAATTAGAAATTGCAATGGATGCTTTAAGGACTCCAGATTCTGATAAGAAAATAGGAGTACTTTCTGGAGGTGAAAAGAGGCGTGTAGCTTTATGTAGATTACTTTTGCAAGAACCAGAAATACTATTGTTAGATGAACCAACAAACCATTTAGATGCAGAATCTGTACATTGGTTAGAGCACCATTTGGCACAATATAAAGGAACTGTTATTGCAGTAACTCACGATAGGTATTTCTTAGATAATGTTGCTGGTTGGATTTTAGAATTAGACAGAGGAGAAGGAATTCCTTGGAAAGGAAACTATTCTTCTTGGTTAGATCAAAAATCTCAAAGAATGGCACAAGAAAGCAAAACAGCTTCAAAACGTCAGAAAACTTTAGAACGAGAATTAGAATGGGTTCGTCAAGGAGCCAAAGGTCGTCAAACTAAGCAAAAAGCACGTTTGAAGAACTATGATAAATTAATGAGTCAAGACCAAAAGCAAGTTGATGAGAAACTAGAAATCTACATTCCTAATGGTCCACGTTTGGGAACAAATGTAATTGAAGCATCAGGAGTTTCTAAAGCTTACGGAGATAAATTACTATATGAAAATTTAGAATTTAATCTGCCTCAAGCAGGAATTGTTGGAATTATTGGGCCAAATGGGGCAGGAAAAACTACTATTTTTAGAATGATAATGGGTGAAGAAGCACCTGATAAAGGCAGCTTTAAAGTAGGTGAAACTGCTAAATTGGCTTATGTAGACCAAGCACATTCAGATATCAATGCAGATAAGTCTATCTGGGAAAACTTTTCTGATGGACAAGACTTAGTTATGATGGGAGGTAAGCAAGTTAATTCTAGAGCTTATTTAAGCCGTTTTAATTTTTCTGGTAGTGAGCAAAATAAAAAAGTATCTACACTTTCTGGAGGAGAACGCAATAGATTGCATTTAGCGATGACGCTCAAAGAAGAAGGAAATGTACTTTTATTAGATGAGCCAACCAATGATTTGGATGTAAATACATTAAGAGCGTTAGAGGAGGGTTTGGAAAATTTTGCTGGTTGTGCAGTTGTAATTAGTCACGATAGATGGTTTTTAGATAGGGTTTGTACACATATTTTGGCTTTTGAAGGTGATTCTCAAGTTTATTTCTTTGAAGGCTCTTTTTCTGATTATGAATTAAATAAGAAAAAACGTTTGGGCGGGGATTTAATGCCAAAAAGAATTAAGTACAAGAAATTAATTCGATAAAAAATAGCTGTGAAAAGATTTATATCAAAATTTTTAGTTTTATCGATATTTATATTTTTTAGTTCTTGTGAAAATGAAAGTACTTGCGAAACGGAAAGAAATTGCTACAGCGATGGTAGTGGAGGGCAAACTTGTATTGAAACCCCTATTCCTGGAACTTGCATTGATAATAGCTTTGGATTTTAGAAGTTCTCTTATTATAAATTAGCCAAATATTTCAATATAAAATCTTCATTCTTTTTAAGGAATGAAGATTTTAAATTCAAATAATAAAAATCGGGGGAATATTTTTCTAAAGATAAGTCAGTTTTAGTATAATTTAGTAAGGGAAAACCCTCTTTTTTATAAAGAAAAACGCTTACGTTATACTAGATCTTATCATTTTAAAGATAAAAATGGCCTAATTTATCCTCGAGTTTTTCTTTTATTTTTTGCTGTTGTTTTATCTATTTCTGATTTTTTTCTAGTTGTACTTCTTTTAGTATCCGATTTTTTGTTTGTGAGCTTTGAGGGTTTATTTATTCTACTTTTTCTATAATTTTCTTTGGTTTTGTCATAAGATAAATTACGGCTATAATTGTTTTTTCTATAAGAAGAATTACTATTTCTTCTAGAATTTTTAGGGTTAATTTCAATAGTTTTAATTTGCTTTCTTCTTTTTAAAATTTTACTTCTAGAACCAATACTTGCATTTGGTCTTGCTTTGTAATAGATGAAGTTTCTATCTTCTCTAAATTGAGTATAATTTCTTCTAAAATCGTTTCTAAAGAAAAAAGGATCATTAAAATTACAAACATCTCCATATCTTACATTAAATCTTATTCCATTATCAAAATAATAATTCCTTATATTTCCATAAAATTTTGGAGTACCCCATCTATCATAACTAACTCTTAAATCTCCAACGCTTGTTATTCTATTTCTAAAATAGTTTATGTAGATATCTCCAATTCTGGTCACATTTCCTTTTAAATCATATCTTACTGAAACATTGCCAATGGTTTTAATCCTTCCTCTAAAATCTCTATTTATTCTAATATTTCTATTATAATTTATATCAAAATCAAAATCACCGTTTATAAAAACAAAAAAATCAATGCCCCGTTCAGAGAAGTTTACAGTATTGGCATAAGAATAATAATTCAACTTAAACAATTCTGGTCGATGGTCACTTTTCTTAGCTTCAACATTTGAAACCGTCATAAAAACTCCTAGTAATAATAGTATACCTTTTTTCATATTCTTTGATTTTAAGGGTTTTGTTTACTCTAATTGCTTTTCAACATCCGCATTGGTTTATTACAATTCAAACAGTATGCCAAAAATTATAATTCTCTGATTTTTTGTCTAAAATTTTGGTATTATACTTCTTTAATTATTAGTAAAAGAGTGCCTCTTTTTTTATATCTTTAGAATAATAATAATTAAAAAAAATTATGATTAAGGCTATTGAAAAGAATTTTGAAAAAGGAGTTTACTTATTAAGAACTATTTCTGATGCACAATATTCAAATCAATCAGTACCTCCTTATTTTTCGAGTATAGGTTCGCATTTTAGACATACACTTGATATGTTTTCTTGCGTAATTAATGGTTTTAATCTTGGGAATATAGATTTAACTATACGAGAAAGAAACAAGCTTGCAGAGCAAGAGTGTGAAGTGGGTATTCTTTATTCAAATACCTTATTAAAAAAGATTAAGCTTTTTACGGAACAAGATTTAAAATCTGTAATTTTAATTACAGATGATTTTGGTTTTGGAAAACATACCGCAAAAACAACTTTAAGAGCGGCTTTAATGCAAGCTCAAAGTCATGCAATTCACCATTATGCGACCATAGGTTTCATTATTTACCAATTAGGAATAGATTTACCGGACAATGATTTTGGTTATAACCCAACTACAACAAACAAAAAACCGATAGCTTCTTAAGTTCTCTTCTGCTTAAATTAGATTAACTTCTGTAATTAGGATATGTCCAAAATTTTACAATTATTTATACTTTTTTAAATATAAAGTTTTTGTTCTTTTGATAAATATGCATTTCTTTAAAATTAGAAGGATACATAAATTTAAAGTCAGATTGTAAATCAAAAGTAAAATCTTCAGTGATAAAATTAAATTCAAATTCTTTTATACCATTTACATTATATTTCGCAATACTATAGGTTTTGGAATCAATTTGCTTCTCAATGTTATACCATGTACCACTTCCAATTCCTCCTAACCAGGTTCCTTTTTTCAAAGAAAATTTATTTAAATCTGGTAGCTCTGTGCCAATTAAATTTAATTCGTTATCAAATTTATTAAAAAAAGAAGCTTTATATTCTTTTAGAATAGATCTATTTTTATATGAAAGTATTTCTTGAAAATGTACTTCATAGATTGTTTTAGACGTAGTTGCTTTTATTACATTACCTATTGGACTTGGGGTAAATATTTTTGACTTTTTTAGATGATATTTGACTTTTTTATTTGTTGTTGATTTCATGATGGCATCAGTAACAAAACGAGCACAATTTGTTCCTTTTTTCATAAAAGGGCCATATGGTAGTTCTTTTTTATCAATAATATTATTTATGAAATTAAGAGCTTTTTTATATTGAATTTCTTCATTTATTCCAGCTATTAATCTGCCTGAACCGTGTGTCTTTTCTGGATGATTTTCTATCCAAAGTAAAATTTCTTTAAGGTTTATTAATTTATTATTTTCAAAATATGCCTTTATTGATATTTTGAGTTCAGGATCTGTTTCTTCAGATCTTGTTCTTCCATTTCCCTTTGATGTAATGTATCTTCCAAAGTCAAAATATTTAATTTCAGATTGATTTTTCTTTATTAATAATAGCGCGGCGTGTCCTGCTTGAACTGCATGCTTACTACCAATACCAATTTTTGGCCAAAATTTACTTAAAAACTCGCTATAAGCAGGTCTTACAATAGTATCTGGATATGATAAAATGATTATGATACCATCATTGATTGTCGTTATTTGACTTTTATCTTTCAAAAATTATTTATTATTAAATATAGCTTTTTGAAGAATTCCGAAGGTTTTGAATGCAAAATAAATGGTATAACAGATGAGCAGAAACCCTACAATTATTAAGGCATACGCAAAATATATTTGAGGAGTTTCATTGAATTTATCTAGTGCTTTAAAACTCATTGTAATAACAATTGGTGAAGCAATAAATAATAAAATTAAAATCCCTAGTCTTATTAAAGCTTTACCTAATAAATTAGTATCAGTATTCATTATATATAATTTTTAATGGCATTTCTAACACTTCCAAATTTTTGTAATAATTCACTAGCAGTTCTTTTATCAATATTTAATTCTTGTATTAACATTTTCTCTCCTCTATCAACGAGTTTATTGTTAGATAGCTGCATATCTACCATTTTATTTCCCTTTATTTTACCAAGTTGAATCATAGTTGCAGTGGAAAGCATGTTTAATACCAGTTTTTGGGCTGTTCCTGCTTTCATTCTAGAGCTTCCTGTAATAAATTCAGGACCTACAATTACATCAATAGGAAATTGAGCAGTTAAAGATAATGGGCTATTTTTATTACAAGAAATTGAGCCAGTACTTATGTTGTTTTGATTACATTTTTCCAAAGCTGAAATTACGTAAGGTGTTGTTCCAGAGGCAGCTATACCAACTACAATGTCCTTGTCTGAAATATTATTTTTTTGCAAATCTTTCCAACCTTGATTTTTGGAATCTTCAGCAAATTCTACCGCTTTTCTAATTGCTTTATCTCCTCCAGCAATGATGCCAATAACTAATTCATGAGAAACACCAAAAGTGGGCGGACATTCAGATGCATCTACCACACCAAGTCTACCAGAAGTGCCTGCACCAATGTAAAAAAGTCTTCCTCCGTTTTTTAGTTTTTCAACAATTTTACTCGTCAAAATTTCAATTTGAGGTAGGGCTTTGTTTACTGCGTAAGGAACTGTTTTATCTTCATTATTAATATTGATTAATAATTCAGTTACAGTCATCTTTTCTAGATGATTATATTTAGAATCTTGTTCTGTAGTTTTTATAAAGTCCATCACTCAAAAATACATTTTTTATATATTTTTGAGTGAAAAACTTCACAGTTTATTCGTCTATTTCTTCCAAGAAAATAGCAAATGTATCAGTTTCTGCAATATGGAAATAACCAAGCGGAAAATTATTTTCATTTGTGGTATTAATCATATTACCTAATAAAGATGTTGGTACTGTTTCAAAAGGACCACCACCATTTTGCCCACTTTGACCGATTAAAATTCTTAGGTAAGTGAAATATTCTTTAGATATTCCTAACATTCTAATATTAACAGCTGTTGGTAAAATAATATCATCTTCTGAGTAAAAATTAGGAACTTCATATTCTTGACCATCAAAAAAACGATCTTCAATTACAGAATAATTATTGTTTTGAAAATCGAAAAAATAATAGTTTTCTATATTTTTTTCATCTTGAATTTTTACACTTATTTCTACCTCATTACCAGAAAATAAAGTTTCATCTCCTTGCTCCACATCAATAATTCTTGTAGATTTTATTTTGGTAGCTTTCCCTTTATAAGTTTCATTATTATGAATTACGGTCAATTCATATTCAATATTATCAGCAGGAATAAAATCAGTATCTGGTTCATAATTACCATCAGCATTACTATCAACAAAACTAATAATTGTATTGTCTGATAAGTTTGTTAAAAAAACGGTAGCATTAGAAACTACAGGAATAATTTCATCAAAATAATCTGCAGATTCGGTTAATTTTACGACATTTTTTGCACTAATAGGGGTTTCATCAAAATACACTTCAAAAGAGGCATCAATAATTAGTTTTGGTTCAATTGAAGGAACATCAATATCAACAACTTTTTCACAGCTAGAAAAAATCATTAGGGTAAGGACGAATAGTGTATATATTTTTTTCATCTTTCTAGAATTTAAAATTGTAGGTAACAGATGGAACTAGTCCAAAAATAGACGTTTGTATGGCTTCATTACGCATTGTTTCTTGGTTTCTTCTAAAGTTTATAGAAGCCGCATTTTGTCTTCCATAAATATTATAAATTCCAAATACCCATTCTCCTTTCCATTCTCTATTTTTATTTTTATCTGGAGTTAAAGTAGCAGAAATATCTAATCTGTGGTAAGCAGGTAATCTGTCTGAATTTCTTCTATTATCGTCGTAAATAGGTACGTTTATACCTTGTATTTCATATTGGCCTACCGGATAATTTGTAGGTTGCCCCGTTTGGAACAAAAAGTTGGTGTTGAATGTCCATTTTTTTGATAACTCATAACTTGCATTAATGGAGATGTCATGTGTTTTGTCAAAAGCAGAACTATACCATTCTCCATTATTTATACCTGGTTCAATGTCAGTTCTTCCTAAAGTTTGTTGCTCAGACTTAGATAAAGTGTAAGCTAACCATCCTTTAAAATTTCCTTCATTTTTTTTCAATAAAACTTCTAATCCATAGGCTCTTGCTTGTCCGTTTAAAATTACTGTTTCAATTTCGTTATTAGCTACTAAATTGGCCCCATTAATGTAATCAATTCTATTTTGAATGTCTTTGTAAAAAACTTCAGTTTCTAAAGAATAATCTCCTTCTTTTATTGATTTGAAATAGCCTAATGCAAATTGATCTAACAACTGAGGTTGAATGTATTTTCCGCTTGGTGTCCAAATATCTAATGGAGTAGGAGAGGCTGTGTTAGATAATAAATGTAAATATTGCACCATTCTATTATAGCTCATTTTGATAGAAGTATCGTCATCTAACAAATAGGATAATGAAAAACGAGGTTCAAAATTACTAAATGTAGCTATTGCATCAGTTCTTTTATAAGTTTCTGTACCTATAGCCTCAGCAGATTCGTATTTTTTAAATTCTTCATTATAAATAACGGGATTGTTATCAGTGTAAACGTTTAATTCATCTTGCCCTAAACGTGAAAAATTACTGAAACGTACTCCATATTGTAAGGTTAAATTATCTGTTATTTTATGCTCAGCATCTATATATACTGCAAATTCATTAGCATATTTATCAATTAACTTTTCGGGTACTATTCCAGAATCATCTCTACTGGGTATAATTTCACCTGGGTTGAATTTCGTATAGATATTGTTGATTCCGTAACTCAGCTTTATCGTATTACTTAAATAATGATTAAAATCATATTTTAAATTATAGTTTGTAATTCCTGAATCCCATTCAAAACCTACAAAATCTAAGGTTAAACCATAAAAATAATCAGAATAAATTAAAGATAAATTAGAAAAAAGTTTGTCTGAGAAGAGATGATTCCAACGTAAGTTGGCAACTTGATTACCATAAGTATTGATGAAACTGTTATTGATTCCAAAAACATCTTTACCAAAATATCCAGAGAAGAATATATTGTTTTTAGTATTAATTCTATAGTTTATTTTTGTGTTTAAGTCGTAGAAATAGGCTTTATTATCATTATCAAAAAGAGGCAAAAATAAATGAGCATAAGAAGACCTACCACCTACTAAAAATGATATTTTTTCTTCTTTTATAGGCCCTTCAATAAGTAATCTTGAAGACACCAAACCAACTCCTCCTGTAACTTTAAACTCTTTGCTATTTCCTTCTTTTTGATAAATGTCTAAAACAGAGGAAAGCCTTCCTCCATATTTCGCAGGAATCCCTCCTTTAAACAATTTTACATCTTTAATTACATCAGGATTAAAAACAGAGAAGAAACCAAATAAGTGAGATGAATTAAAAACTGTGGCTTCATCTAATAGAATTAAATTTTGATCTGCGGCGCCACCTCTAACATTAAAACCAGAAGCACCTTCACCAGCACTTGTAACTCCTGGTAACAGTATTATTGATTTTATAATATCTGCTTCACCTAAAACCACAGGAATTGCTTTAATTGAAGCTGAGGTCAATTTATTGACACTCATTTGTGGTGATTTTACGTTTATTTTTTCAATATCAGTTTGTATTACAATCTCGTCCAAACTTTCCGATTCTTCTTTAAGTTTAAAGTTTTTTATAATTTTTTGATTAAGATTAATACTTTCTAAAATTGAGGTAAAGCCTAAATAGCTTACCTGAATTTTGTATACACCTTCAGGTATCGTTATGGAGTAAAAACCATATTCATTTGTAGTTGTTCCAGCATTAATTTCCGGGAAATAAATGGATACTCCAATGAGAGTTTCATTATTTAAATTGTCGTAAACAGTTCCGCTAACTGTAAATTTTTCTTGACTAAAAACGCAGATTGATAGTAAGAAAAATAGGATACTTATTTTTTTCAAGTACTTTTTTTGTTTGATTAATATTTAATATTCTCAAACAAAAGTAATATTATAAAAACCAGTGAAAAGGTAAAAAAACGTTAAAAAAGATGTTTTTAATCATAAATAAGGTCTTCAACTTTTATTTTTTTATTTTTAATAAAGTCATATAATGTAAGTCTTCTTAAAGTATAATAATCTGTCCAGAATTTTTCTAATGAATTTAAATAACTTAAAATCGACCTATCTTTTTCCTGCAAAGCTAAATTTAAATCTGTAATGGTAATTTTACCTAAAATAAATCTTTTTTTAGTGATTTCGTACCTTCTAATTGCAATTTCTTGAGCTTTCTCAGCAGTTTTTAAGAAATTACGTTGATTTTGCCAATTTAGGGTGTGTAAATAAATTTCCTGCTCAAATTCTTGTTCGTCTTGTTTTACATTTGTATTCACTAAATCTTTATTTGCTTCAACTAATTTTTTTCTTGATTTAGAAACACCCCAGTCTAAAATGGGAATACCTAGTGATAAAACAAGATTTTGTTGCTGATTGTAATCCTGAAACAAATCAGTAAAAACTTCTCCTTGTTGAGAAATTCCAAAATTTGCTCTAAAACTCATTTGTAATTTATTATTTCCATTTACTTCTGCAACATCTTGCTCTGCTTGTAAGCGTCTTCTTCTAAATTCGATAACAGCTTTTCTATTTGATTTTGCTTCTTCTAAAGCTTTTTCTACAGTTACTGTAAAGGTTGATAGCTCTTTTGGAGTATTTAATAATATATTTTCTGTGTCTAAAATTAAATATCTAGATAAATTTTGAGAAGATCTTTTAAACCTTATTTCATTAGTTATTAATTCATTTTCAGCATTTAATACTGACAATTCTATTTGCAATAGGTCATTTTCAGCAATTTTTCCCATTTTAAATCTTCCTTTAGAAATTTGAAACAAAGTATCTTGGTTTGAAAAGTTAGATTTTGCAATTCTTTTTTGTACCTGAGCTTTTAAAAGGGCAAAATATCTTCTAGTTGTATTGATAGAGATATCTTCCATTCCTTCAATCAGATCTCTTTTTGCTTCTTCATATATTAAAGGTTCTATCTTTTTTTGCCATTTAAATTCGTTGTATAATAATGAGTTTTGAGAGTAGTTTATGGAAAAAGGAATGACAGAAAAACGTGTGGCATCACTGGCGAATAAGTCTACTCTTTCAAACTGTGAGCTAAAAGATAATGTACCACCTGTAAATGCTAAATTCTGGTTTAAAGATAAAACACCTTGTAATCTAGATTGATTGGTTTCTACAAAAATATCATCCCCATTATCATCGGTAATTCTATTTATGGAGTTAGAGTATGAGGGTAAAGTAGCATCTAAGCGTAATTGTGGTAACAAGCCTGCTTTAAAATTTCTGTAACGCCAATAACTTGCTTGGTTTTGGTTGACTAAAGCTTTGTATTCAGGTGAGTTTTTTTGCGCTATTTCAATGGCTTGTTCTAATGTTATTAGCTGTTGACTAAACATTGAAATTGAAAGGAAAAGGCCAAATAGTATTAGTGTATTTTTCATGTTTATTCGTGTCTAATAGCTTCAATTGGGTTTTTATTAGCCGCAGATTTAGCTGGTGCAATTCCAAAAATTAATCCAATAAGTGTGGCTACAAAGAAGGACAGTAAAATAGAACTTAGGCTTAAAATGGTTTCAATACCCGTAGTTATTTCTAAAATATAGGAAGATAAAATCCCAAGAATTATACCTATAATTCCGCCACCAATACTTACTAAAATAGATTCTGTTAAAAACTGAAGAATTACATCTTCTTTGGTGGCACCAATAGCTCTAATTATTCCAATCTCTTTGGTTCTTTCTAATACAGAAGCCAACATTATATTCATAATACCAATTCCACCAATTAGTAATGATATTCCCGCAATAATACTTAATACAATATTAAAAATCTGTTTTGTTTTTTGCTGTTGTTTTAATAACTGAATAGGAATTGAAATTTCAAAATCAATCATATCATTATGTCTTCTTTTTAGCATTCTGCTTAAAACGTCAGCTGTTGCATTTAATTCGGATGAATTATTAACTTGTACGACTAGTTTATCAATTTGATGATAATTTCCTCTTGGTATTCTTTCTTTTGGACCTTGTTGATTTCCTCCAAAAATGATCATTCCTCCAGTATTCTCAATAGGTTTATCACTTATAATTTTACGATCTTTATATCGAATTAAAAATGTTTTAATAGGAATGTAAACATCTAAATTCATATTTCTAATACCTAGATTTTCTTGTGCAGTTTCAGAAACAAATTTTTCCTCAATAACACCAACAACTTGCAACCAAACATCTTTTACTTTTATTTGTTTGCCAATTGCACTTTCACCAGTAAATAATTTCTTTTCTATTTTTTTACCTATAATACAAACAGGTAAAGCACTTTCAGTCTGTGCTTGATTAAAGTTTTTCCCACTTTCTATATTGATATTTGATGTTGTAAAATAATCTTCAGAAACTCCAATTAGTTTTATTGAATTCTGTCGTCCTTTTTTGATTACATAAGTTTCTAAAATAATTTCTGGACTTACTCTTTTTACTGATGGGATATTTTTTTTAATGCTATTTACATCTAGCATATCCAATCCCTTAGAAAAACGTTTTGGTTCTAAAGTACCACCTTCTTCCTCATCTTGATTGTTGTTTTCTTCTTTATCTGAAATTGGGGTAATTACAATATTATTTACACCTACTAATTCTAATTGCGCTAATATTTCTTTCTCAGCGCCATTACCAATTGCCAACATTGTGATTACAGCTGCTACACCAAAAATTATTCCTAAAGATGTTAATAAAGTTCTTATCTTATTTGCTAAAATTACGCGAAGAGCTTCTGTGAAATTGGATTTTAATTTCTCAATATAGATTTTATCAAACATGTAAATTAGTTTAGCATTGCTATTTTACTAGCTTCATATCCTTCTGGTTTATTTAAATAAACAACATCTCCTTCAGATAAACCTTCAGTTATAATTATAGAATCGTTATTAGAATCACCAATTTTAATTTCGTTTTTAGTAATGGCAAAGCCAGACTTTTTATAAACGTAAGTAATGGATTCTTTAGAGAAAATTGCTTCTAATGGAATGCTTAATACATTTTTCTTTTCAAAAGTTAAGATTTTATTTGATGTTGTCATTCCTGGTTTAATATTTTCATTAGTTCCATTAAGTTTTATCATTACTTGAAAAACTTTAATATCTGAACCTCTTTTCTTTTCGCCAACATTTGCAACACTTGTAACAATACCCTCCATTTCAATATCAGGAAAAGCATCAAAACCTACTTTTACAGGTAAATCTTTTTTAATTTTTCTGATATCAACTTCATTCGCATAAGTTCTAGATTCCATTTGAGTTAAATCTGGCAAACTAGCAATGGTAGGATTCCAAGGACTGATTTCTGAGCCAACTTTTTTCTTTGAGCCATCCCAATTTTTATCATAGGTAATCATCCCATTTCCGTCAGAAAATATTGTGAAAGATTTTAATAAAGTTAAAAGATCATCTAATTTTTTCTTAATTTTTGACACTTGTGTTCCAACTTCAACCATTTTAGCGTTGGCTTGTCTCTTTTTAATTTTATAATTCTCTAGTTTTTCTCTTAAACCTCTTTCTGCTTTTTCTAAATTAATCTCTAGCTTCTTTATGGTTGCCGGTGGTTCGTATATAGATTGTTTTAACTCCAATCTTGTTTCTTCCATGGAAAAACGTAAATCTTTAATAGCATTACGTTCTTGTTTTAGAGATAATGTAGTATCCAATTGCTCTTGGGTATATTTAGATTCAGCAGTTTCTAAATTTAAACGTGCATCTAAAATTTGTTCATTAACGCTGCTTGGATCTAATCTTCCTACATAATCTCCCTTTTTTACTATTGTTCCCTCTGCAACTAAGTCTTGAATTTTTATATTATTAAGTCGAAATTTTCGAAGATTACTTGGACCATTAATTTTTTTTAGACTTGTAGATTGTGCTTCACCTGAAGTGATTACTTCACTTAGAAAATCAGCTTTCTTTACTTTTGCAGTTAAATATATTTCATCATCGTTTGAAGGAGGAAAATACCTATAAATAAAATAAATTGAGATTAGCGTTATCACAGAAATGATAACTATACGTTTCTTATTCATTAATTTTTGTTTTGGCTGAAATCAAATCTAATTAAAAAAGGGTGCTATTCAGCACCCCTTTTGTTAATATTTATAAAAAGTTCTGTTAATTTTTTAGGCTAAAATGGTATTTAAAGTATTATTAGATCTCATTGCTGAATCAGCCAATTGATCATTTGGTTTGTAGTAACCACCAATAGTAACAGCCTTTCCCTGAATTTCATTCAATTCAGTGATAATTTTATTTTCGTTTGCTTTAAGATCAGTATAAATTTTAGTGAATTCAGATTTTAACTCAGCATCTTTATTTTGATTTGCTAGACCTTCTGCCCAGTATAAAGCTAAATAAAAATGACTTCCCCTATTATCCATTTCACCAACTTTTCTAGAAGGTGATTTGTCATTCTCTAAAAATTTATCAGTAGCATCATCTAAAGTTTCTGCTAAAATTAGGGCTTTAGAATTATTATTTACATTTCCTAAATGTTCTAAAGAAACCGCCAAGGCTAAAAATTCACCTAAAGAATCCCAACGCAAGTGATTTTCTTCCAAAAATTGCTGTACGTGCTTTGGAGCGGAACCTCCTGCACCAGTTTCAAATAAACCACCACCATTCATTAATGGAACTATAGATAACATCTTCGCAGACGTTCCCACCTCTAAAATTGGAAATAAATCTGTTAAATAGTCGCGTAAAACATTACCAGATACAGAAATAGTATCTTCTCCTTTTACAATTCTTTCTAAAGTAAATTCTGTAGCTTTTATAGGTGATAAAATTCTGATATCTAAACCAGAAGTATCGTGATTAGGTAAATATAAATTTACTTTTTTAATAATTTCAGCATCGTGAGCTCTATTTTTATCTAACCAAAAAACAGCTGGTGTTTTAGAAGCTCTAGCTCTTGTAACAGCTAATTTTACCCAATCTTGGATTGGTAAGTCTTTTGTTTGGCACATTCTCCAAATATCTCCTTCTTCAACTGAATGCTCAATTAATGTGTTGTCATTGGAATCTGTTACTATAACTTTTCCTGCAGCAGCAATTTCAAAAGTTTTATCATGAGAACCATATTCTTCTGCTTTTTGTGCCATTAAACCAACGTTAGGAACTGTTCCCATCGTTGTAGGATCAAAAGCACCATGTTTTTTACAGAAGTCAATTGTAGCAGCATAAATACCTGCATAAGAACTATCAGGAATTACTGCTTTGGTGTCTTGTAATTCTCCTTTAGCGTTCCACATTCTTCCAGAAGTACGAATCATAGCTGGCATAGAAGCATCAATAATTACATCAGAAGGAATATGTAAGTTTGTGATTCCCTTATCTGAATTCACCATAGCTAATGCTGGTCTATTTTCATAGATTGCTGCGATATCTATTAAAATTTCTTCTTTCTTTTCTTTAGAAACTTCATCTAAATTACTTAAAATATTTGCAAAGCCAACATTTGCATTTACACCAATTTTTTCAAAAGTTTCCTGATGTTTTTCAAATAAATCTTTATAAAACACTTTTACTGCGTGTCCAAAAATAATAGGATCAGAAACTTTCATCATTGTTGCCTTCATGTGCAAAGAAAGTAAAACTCCTTGTTCTTTGGCTTCCTCTACCTGAGCCTCTAAGAAAGAAATTAATGCTTTTTTGCGCATTACAGTTGCGTCTATAATTTCTCCATCCAATAGAGAAACGGCATCTTTTAAAATTGTTTTAGAACCATCTTCAGCGATATGCTTTATTGAAACTTTAGTGGCATTAGAGACTGTGATTGATTTTTCATTATGAGCAAAATCATCAGCATCCATAGTTGCCACATGTGTTTTAGAATCAGATTTCCATTCACCCATAGAATGAGGGTTTTTACGGGCATAATTCTTAATTGCTTTAGGAGCTCTTCTATCAGAGTTGCCTTCTCGTAAAACAGGATTTACAGCAGAACCTTTTACTTTGTTATATAAAGCTAAAACCTTTTTATCCTCATCTGTAATTACTTCCTCAGGATAATTTGGTAATGCATAACCTAAAGCTTGTAATTCTTCAATGGCAGCTGTTAATTGAGATACTGAAGCACTTATATTTGGTAATTTTATAATATTAGCTTCAGGTTGTTTTGCTAAATTTCCTAAAATAGCTAAAGCGTCTTCTACTCTTTGATCTTCGTTTAGGTATTCTGCGAAATTTGAAAGAATTCTAGATGCTAAAGAAATATCTTTAACTTCTATTTCTATTTCAGATGATTTTGTAAAGGCTTTTACAATAGGTAAGAAAGAACGTGTTGCTAAAGCTGGTGCTTCATCTGTTTTTGTATATACAATTTTCGCTTTTGTACTCATTGTTATTTGTGTTTATTATAATTCGTAAGTATAATGCTTTTTATCTAAAGATTAGCTTTTTAGAAAGCGAGCAAATTTATGAATTATAGATGAGATTTTTAATGGCATATTATCATTAATTGATAGTTTTTTTTATCATTTTAATAATTTTTGAAATCGATTTCGTGGAAGTTCAAAATATTAGTTTTTTTAGACATTCTCAACTCTAAATTACTTAAAGGTTATAAAGAAGACTTTAAAGTTTTATAACAAAAAAAAGCGTTGTTAATTAAAACAACGCTTTTTTTGTATAATTTAAAGAAGTAATTATCTTCTTTTTTCTTGAATTCTAGCTTTTTTACCAGTAAGTCCTCTAAAGTAGTAAATACGTGCTCTACGTACTCGACCTCTTTTGTTAACTTCAATTTTTTGAATAGAAGGTAAGTTTACAGGGAAAATTCTTTCTACACCTACAGTACCAGACATTTTTCTGATTGTAAATGTTTCTGAAGTTCCAGTTCCTCTTCTTTGAATTACAACTCCTCTAAAAAACTGAGTTCTTGTTTTGTTTCCTTCCTTAATTTCGTAATACACAGTAATTGTATCACCCGCAGCAAATTCTGCAAATTCTTTTTTTGTTACAAATTCGTCTTGAACAAATTTTATTAAAGATTCCATCTTTATATTTTTTTAATTTTTCTAAAACAACATTAACGATTCTCGTCAGAGGTTAATTTAGCTGTTGCAAAAGTAATTATTATTTTTGGTTGATGAAACTAAAACTAATTATTTTTTTGATTGATAATTTGTGCAATAGTAAATCCAAAATTTTCGAACTTCTTTGTTGTTTAGTTTTATGATAACAGGTTCTATTTCAGTGATATTATCAAAATAGTTGCTTAGTTCGTTGTGTTGAGAACCATTTTTATCTCTATTTTTAAATCGTTTATCAGAGTCAATGAAAATTGCGTTTTTTGAATTTAAGGCTGTTAAATCATCACCCAAATAATCAAAATGTAAGCTAGGTAAACCCAAAATGTTTTGTGCGTAAACTTTGTCGTTCATAAAAAAGTTTAAGCACGCTGATGTTTTGTAGTTATCATCAGAAAAAATAAAAGTATTAGGATATTTTTGCTGTAATTTTTCGGTTTCAGCTGCCAACTCTTTCCATCCTATCCAAGTATCATCGCTTTTAATGGGTACTAAGTAAAACACAACTTGTAAGCCTACTAAAAAATGAAAAATGATGGAAATAATAACTTGTGCCTTCAATAATTTCTTATTTATAAATATTCCTGCTATAATGATTCCTGTAATGTAAGAAGGCATCATCCAATTTAATTTTACCCAATAAATTGGAGTAAGACTAAAGAAACCTACAAATGTTGGTATAAAAAAAGCCAATAAAAATAGCGTTTTGGCTTTTGGAATTTTGAATTGAGTGATAGCTCTTTTAATATATTTAAATGTAAAAGTGATGAATATTAGAAATAAAACGGGAACTAATAAAAACATTTGATGCCCAATAGCACCAAAAAAATAATTTGGAGAAATTTTAAATTCTGAAATAGAACTGGTTCTTTCTGAAGATTGAAAAGCAAATGATGCAAATTCATTTTGATAATTCCACCACCAAACAGGAAACATAACAGCAATTGAAATAATTATGGACAACCATAACCAAGGAGAAATTAATAGTTTCCTGTATTTATTAGAAAAAATAAGAAAAGCAATTAATCCTATTTGTAATAGAAGTGCAGTGTATTTGCTGTTGAAAGCTAATCCCATTGCAATTCCACCTAAAATCCAAAAACCTGATTTATTTTCAAAAATTGCTTTATACAAACATATTAAACTCAACGTCCAGAATAACAATAAGGGAACATCTGGAGTAGAATTGAAAGAAAGTATGGAAATAAAAAGTGTAGAAGCTAATAAAATAAATGCTCTTTGTAATTTTTCTTTGGATAAGAAGTAGGACGCTAATTTGTAAAAACTCAGAATGGTTAATGTAGTAACTGCAAAATCGGCAAACTTTATAACAAAAATAGATTGTCCAAAAATATCTGTAAATAGTCTTAGTATGTAGCCAATCATACCTGGATGATCAAAATAAGATAAAGATAAATTTTGACCATATAAATAATAGTAAGCATCTTGGGGCATTAACCCCATAAAAGGAAGTAAAATCAATCTAAATAATTGAAATCCTAAAACCCAAGAAATGGCTTTATTGTTTTTTATAAGTGATAAAAGCTTATTCATCTTTTATTAAGTCAGGTCTAATTTGTTCTGTTCTTTTAAATGCTTGTTCACTTCTCCAATCTTCAATTTTAGGGAAGTTTCCAGATAGTAATATGTCTGGTACTTTCATTCCTTCGTAATTTGCAGGTCTTGTGTAAACAGGAGGAGATAATAAATTGTCTTGAAAGGAGTCTGTTAAGGCAGATTGCTCATCACCAATAACACCAGGAATTAAACGAACTACGGCATCAACCAAAACAGCTGCAGCCAATTCACCGCCTGTTAAAACATAATCTCCAATAGAAATTTCTTTGGTAATGTATTTATCACGAATACGTTGATCAACGCCTTTGTAATGGCCAGTTAAGATTAAAATATTTTCTTTTAAAGATAATGTATTTGCAGTAGATTGGTTTAATGTTTTGGCATCTGGAGTCATGTATATAACTTCATCATAATTACGTTCAGATTGTAATTTACAAATACAATTTGCAATAGGTTCAATCATCATTACCATTCCTGCACCACCACCAAATTGTGTATCATCAATCTGTTTGTAGTTACCTAAACCATACTTACGTAAATCATGAATTATAATTTCTGCCAGACCTTTGTCTTTGGCACGTTTTATAATAGAGTGATTAAAAGGACTTTCTAATAAATTAGGTGCTACTGAAATAATATCTATTCGCATTTTACAAATGTATGTTTTGTGAGTGTAATCTTAAAATTAGGTGAAAGTATTTTTAAATTTTGATGCTATTTTATTTTACTAATTATATTTCAACATTTAAAAAACTACATCACAATATTATTTTTCCAAACATAAGGTTCAGGAATGTCTTCGTCATCAATTAATTGTCTAATATCTATTTCTATGCCTCTACTTAAATCAGTAATTGGTACATCATTTGCTCCACCCTCAAAAGGGTTTTCTGTGTTTTCACCAATTTTTTCCATAGTATGAAAAACCCAAGCAAGTAAAGTACTAAAGGGTATAGAAAACCAAACAAAATGTTTAGCAATAAACTCTTGAGCTAAATGCCCCCAATTGGTTCTAGATTGATACACAGCGAGATCTTTAAGAATGTGTTTTCCAAGACTTTCAAAGCCTTCCATCATGCCAAAAGGAAGTAAGATTATAAAAATCCAAACAAAAATATAATTCAAGGTGGCGTATTGTCTTGGATAGGGAAAGTTTTTAATACGTTCAGATTTTCCCTGTAAAGTGTATAATTCTGTCAAAATCTTCATCATTTCCATATGCCTGAAATTTTCAATAAAACCAGTATTCATCAATTCTTTTAATCTTTTTGATTGTTTTCCTAAAAGCTGTGAAGGTTTATTTCCTTTAGAGAAAATTTCTTTGTATTCTTCTTCTGTAATGTAAGGTTTTATGGCTTCTCTAATCTCAATTTTATCTTCGAGTACTAAATAATAATTTTCTCTGAATTCCGCATTTTGTTTATTCTTTTTGAGATGTGTTTCCCAAGTTTTATCGGCTCTCATTTGATAACGTAAAGCCGTTAACCATGCAATGTGTCTGTGCACCAATTCTTTTTTTACCTCTTGCAGCTCTTCAATAGAAATTGACTTTTTAATATGCGTGGTGTCAATAAAATCTTTTACCATAATGGTCCAAGATCTTGATGTATTTACAATGCCACCCCAAATTTTTCGAGCTTCCCAAAGTCTATCATATGAAGCATTATTTTTAAAACTGATAATAAATGAAATAGCAGTTCCTAAAACACCTAAAGGCAACCAAGGTACATGCAGCCATTTTAACCCAACAATATCAAATAAAATTACAGGTATTGTGCCAATTAAAATAAATAGAAATGTTTCTCTTCTAGTCCATTTAAGTAATCCTTTAATTGGAAAAATTCTTTTTGTATACATATTATATGATGTTAAAATATCAAATATAAGCTTTTTGAATTCTTATATTTGTTGATAAATAATTTTTATAAAATGAAAAAAATATTCTTGTTATTCTTGTTGAGTTCACTTTCTGTGGCAGCTCAAAAAATAGATTTGTCTTATTATTTACCTGAAACAACCACTTATAATTCAGATATACCAACTCCAAAATCTGTAATTGGTCACGAAGTGGGTGAGTGGCATATTACGCACGACAAATTGGTTGCATATATGAAAGTTTTGGCAGCTTCTTCAGATAGAATTTCAATTGAAAGTAGAGGAGAAACTTATGAAAATAGACCTTTGGTATTGTTAACAATTACATCACCAGAAAATCATAAAAATATTGATAATATTAGGAAAAATCATATTGAAGCTACAAATAATAATTCTGTTGATGTTTCTAAAAACCCAATAGTAGTTTACCAAGGGTTTTCAATTCATGGAAATGAACCAAGTGGCTCTAATGCTGCATTAGCAGTAGCTTATTATTTGGCTGCGGCGCAAGATATTGATGATTTATTAAGCAATACTGTTATTCTTTTTGATCCTTCTATGAACCCTGACGGATTGCAACGATTTGCATATTGGGCAAACACAAATAAAAGTAAAAACATAAATCCAGACCCAAATGACAGAGAGTATTCTGAGATTTGGCCAAGAGGAAGAACCAATCATTATCAGTTTGATATGAATCGTGATTGGTTACCTGTTCAATTACCTGAGAGCACAGCGCGAATTGCAAGTTTTCATAAATGGTTGCCAAATATTGTAACAGATCATCACGAAATGGGAAGTAATTCAAGTTTCTTTTTTCAGCCAGGGATTCCAAGTAGAACCAACCCATTAACTCCTCAGATGAATCAAGATTTAACAAAAGAAATAGCAACATATCACGCAAAAGCTTTAGATAAAATTGGTTCTACGTATTACTCAGAAGAGAGTTTTGATGATTTTTACTACGGTAAAGGTTCTACGTTTCCAGATATTAACGGTAGTATTGGAATTTTGTTTGAACAAGGAAGTTCTAGAGGACATGCGCAAGAAACAGAAAACGGAGTTTTAACATTTCCTTTTACCATTAGAAATCAGTTTACAGCGGCTTTATCAACCTTAGAAGCTGCAAAAAATATGCGTGTAAAAATTTTAAAGTATCAGCAAGATTTTTATAAAGAATCTAGAAGTACAGGGACTAATAAAACTATTGTTTTTGGGGATGCAAAAGATGCTGCAAAAAGTTATCATTTAGCGGAAGTAATGCAAAAACATAAAATTAAAATTCATGAATTAAAGTCTGATTTTTCTCAAAATGGTAAAGAATTCAAAAAAGGATACAGTTATGTTGTGCCTATGAATCAGAAAAACCAACGTTTGGTAAAAGCGATGTTTGATGTTAGAACAAAGTTTAAAGATAGCTTATTTTATGATGTTTCTGCTTGGACTTTCAACCATGCTTTTGGAGTCGATTATGCAGACAATATTTCACTTTCTAAAGCTGGTGAAGAAATTACAGCACTAAAAATGAAGAAAGGAGCAGTTTCTTTTAAGAGTAATTATGGGTATTTAATGCCTTGGAATGAATTTTATACACCAAAAGCATTAAATACAATTTTGCAAAAAGGAATTCGTGCAAAAGTAGCAATGAAAAATTTTAAAAATGATGGGAATGCCTACGAGTATGGAACTATTTTTATTCCTGTTCAGAATCAGAAATTAAATGTTGAAGAATTGTATCAATTTTTAAATACTGTTGCCAATGACAGCCACCTTAAAATAAATGGGGTTTATACTGGTTTGAATGATGGAATTGATTTAGGATCTAATAATTTTAGAGCAATTACGAGACCTAAAGTCGCAATGATTGTAGGCGATGGTGTTGCAGGAAACGATTCTGGAGAAATTTGGCATTTATTTGATCAACGTTTTGATATGCATATTACACGTTTAGATACAAGAAATTTATCAAGAATTGATATTGCTAAATATACACATATTGTTATTCCAAGTAGCAGATTAGAAAAAAGTGCTGTAGAAAAAATTAAAGCGTGGGTTCGCAATGGTGGGATTGTAGTTGGTTATAAAAATACTGCAAAATGGTTAAGTAGTAATAAAATGATTAGCTTGAATTTTGAAAGTCCAAAAAGAGACTCTGTTAAAAATGTTTCTTTTGAAAGTAGATCTTTAAAATCTGGAGCTCAAGTTATTGGTGGAGCTATTTTTCAAGCAAATATTGATCGTTCTCACCCAGTAAATTTTGGGTATAAAAATGATAAAATTGCGTTATTTAGAAATTCTACAACGTTTATAAAAGCAGATAAAGACAGTTATAATAATCCTATTCAATATACGGCCAATCCTTTATTGAGTGGTTATATTTCAAAAGAAAATGCAAAAGTGATTCAAAATACAGTTCCTTTTAAAGTACAGCGTTTTGGTAGAGGTAAAGTAGCTGTTTTTACAGACAATACAAATTTTAGAGCTTTTTGGTTTGGAACTAATAAGTTACTAATGAACACTATTTTCTTTGGGGATAAAATGTAGATTATATTTTAGACAATAACGCGCAGTATGTTTTGGTATAAAATTGGCATAAATTTAAAATCTATGCCAATTTTTTATGTAACAAAATCAGTATTTATGCGTCTTATTTGTGTAACCAATTCAATTATATATGAGTTTTTTTAGAGTTTTATTTGCTATCATCTTTCCTCCACTTTCAGTGATAGACAAAGGTTGTGGTTCTTTCTTTATTATTTTTTTATTAACACTTTGTGGCTGGATTCCTGGAGTTATAGGAGCGTTGGTAATTTTGAATAATCCTAAAAGTTAGTTTTAGAATTTAAAACTGTTTACTCTATTTTACGGTATTTGAAATAGTAAATTTGTTCTCATCAAAGAAATTTAAAATTAATCATCTTCATTGTAAAGACTTGTTTTCAATAAGGTATTATTTATGAAACTTGTTCTCCGTTTTTGACAGTTTTTGAAGCCTGTAATAAAACTACATTTCCATCAGAATTGTAAATGCCTAACACTAAAACTTCACTCATAAAATTAGCGATTTGTCTTGGTTTAAAATTAATAATTGCTGAAACTTGCTTGTTCAATAACTCTTCTTTACTGTATAAATCTGTAATTTGCGCACTTGATTTTTTTATACCTAAATCTCCAAAATCAATTTTTAATTGATAGGCAGGTTTTCTTGCTTTTGAGAAGTCATTAACCTCAATAATAGTTCCTATTCTTAGATCTACTTTTAAAAAGTCTTCAAAAGTTATTTCTTCTTTCACAGTTTTAAAATTGAATGAGTATATAAATTATTTTCTTAGTTTTTCAATTACCCAAAGAGGTCCAATTAATAAAAATTCTAAATCTTTTAAGAATGATGGTTTTGCACCTTCTATTTTATGACCATAAAACTGACCAATCCAAGCCAAAACAAAAATAATTATGGAAACATAGAAAAGGTTGAGGTTGTTGCCAATCCAAAAATTACCAAGAATACAAAGTAACATTACAAAAAGCATTTCTGTAAAATACCTAAAACCCAAACGCAAGTAAAAAAACGAAATAATTACACCAATAATTACTGCCCAATTTTCTAAAATAGGATTTTGTAAACCAAAAGTGTTTTCTAATAAAGTTGTAGGAATACTCATTAATAAACCAATTACACTAAAAAATATTAAGGGTACACAAATGTAATGTATGGCTTGATTGGTTTCATTTTGATGGCTTACTGCATATTCATCAAAATATTCTTGAGCAGTTTTCATTATCTTTTAATTTTGAATTTTAAAGATAATATATTTTTAAGTAAAACTTGAAAAGAGATAATGTTCTTTATTTTTAGCTTTTACAAAGTTTCAATTGCTTATAATGATGTTGACAATCCTAAGTAATTTTAAACTTACTTGTTTAATTGTTCATCAGTCTTCCCTACAATGAAATTCTATCTGATTACCTGATAGTTTTTTACAGAAACCTTTCAATATCAGAAGTTCAATTTTGAATATTTATTTTAGTGATGTTTTTAGGGAAATCAACTAGATCAATTGGGTGTTTTAGTATTTATAATGTCACTTTACTATTTAGTTACTTTCTTCATAAATTGTTTTGAACTTCTATTTTCAGGATTTATCGCTAAAGATTTTTTAAAATTTAACAAAGCATTTATAGTGTCCTTTTTTAAATAATAAGCTTCACCTAAACTGTTAAAAACACTTGAACTTCTTGGATATAATTTAGCGTTTATTTTAAAGATTTCTAAAGCTGAATTCAAATCATCTTTTCTTATAAAATCGTAACCTAATCTATTAATACTCCATTCTCTAATAGCCGGGTCTAAGGAATCTTCTTGCTGAATCTTTTTAAAGGCGACTAAAGCTTTATCAAACTCCTTATCTATGAAATATTCAGAAGCTATTTTTTCATCAAACTCCATTTTTTTGAAGTTGTATTTTATGCCTTTATGCTCTGTTTTTTCAGCCAATTCAATGTGCATCTTAGGTTTACTTACAAAAAGTATTTTTTCATTTAGTTCTTTCATATAAAAAGCACTGTCATTTATTTTTAACAGTTCTATATCGTCGTTTCCACGCCATTTTGCATGCATTTCAGCATTTTCAAAATATATTTCTAAAACCTCGTTTACATTAAATAGATATCGTCCAGAAGTAGCTTTAATAAAGGTTTCTGAGTTTTTTGTTGATGTGCAACTGGTAACTATTGTAATTAGAAATAAAGGGTACAAAAGTTTTTTCATAGTAGTTTGATTAAAATTGATTCTCTATTTTAGACGACTAACTTAACTCTTTTGTTACATTTTTTTATCTCTAATTAAACTATTTTGATCTTTTTAAACAAATAAGAAATTAAATTACAGGTATAATAAATAACATTATTAGTATTGCAATAGATAAATATAATCTTTAATAAGTTGTATTTTTAAGTTTACTTGATCAGTTTTTTTAAACTCTCTAATTCAACACCAAGATTTCTAAACATTTCAATAATACTACTTAATTTTAATTCGTGTTCTTCATATTCTTGAGTATTTATGCTACATGTAAATTTCCATAATTCTAAAACTTGGGCTACAGGAATTTCGTATTCTTCGTAAGATGAATTGTCTGGTTTTAATAAAAAGGATTGGTTTTTTTTAACTTGATTATATATTCGTTTATAAGTCATTCCATCGTTCTTAGTTACAATAATATAAGAAGAACCACTTTTTACATTTTTAATGTCTTCTACAAATTCTGCAACTACATACGAACCATCTTTCATAGGTAACATAGAATCTCCTTTTATAGGAAATGCTCTGTGTTTTCCAGTAGGTAAAAATGGGAGTTTTATTTTTTCAAGTTGTTCAATATATTCAGGATCATCGTATCCTAATAAATAACCTGCAGACGCTTTGGCTGGAACAATTTCAATCAAATTTTCATTATCGTTATCTACTGTTATTGGAAATAAGACTCTTTTATTACCTACTTCTATAAATGAAACGTCACTGGCTTTGGTTAAATCATTTTTGATAATAATATCAATAGGGATTTTAAAATATTCAGAAAATGAAATTAAAAATTCAATTGTTGGCGAAGATCTGTTCTCTTCATAGGAACTTATTCTGGACCTTGTTACACACAATTCTTCTGCTAAATTTTCTTGGGTTAGTTTTTTTAAAGCTCTTAAATGTTTGATGTTTTTTGCTAAAATCCTCATAATGCTACAATATTGAGCAACAAATGTATGAATATGTAGCTAATTTTGCACTATGCAAAAACATATTTTACATCTAGATTTAGATACTTTTTTTGTTTCCTGTGAAAGGTTGATTGATAGTAGGTTGCAAAAAAAACCTTTGCTTGTTGGTGGAACTGGAGATAGAGGTGTTGTTGCTGCATGTAGTTACGAAACAAGAAGATTTGGTGTGCATTCTGGGATGTCAATGAAAATTGCAAAACGGTTGTGTCCTGAGGCTATTACAATTAGAGGTAATAGTGTTACGTACTCAAAATACTCAAATATTGTTACTGAAATAATCAAAGAAAAAGTACCTGTTTTTGAAAAAGCAAGTATTGATGAGTTTTATGCAGATTTATCTGGAATGGATGCTTTTTTTGGGAGTTACAAATACGCATCAGAATTGCGTCAGAGAATTATAAAAGAAAGTGGTTTGCCTATTTCTTTTGGGTTGTCACAAAATAAAATTGTTTCTAAGGTTGCTACGGGCGAGGCAAAACCCAATAATCAATTGTTAATTAACAAAGGTTTTGAAAAAGAGTTTTTAGCTCCTTTATCTATAAAAAAAATACCATCTGTAGGAAATAAAACCTATCAAACCTTAAGAAATCTAGGGGTTGATAAAATAAAAGTGATTCAAGAGATGCCTTTAGAAATGATGATTAGTGTTTTAGGTGTTAATGGTAGAACTATTTGGAAACGTGCAAATGGTATTGATAATCCTCCAATTGTAGCATTTCATGAACGTAAATCTATTTCTACAGAACGTACTTTTAATAAAGATACAATTGATATGGTAAAATTGAAAAATACAATTTTTGCAATGGCAGAAAACTTAGCTTATCAATTAAGAAGAGGTAATAAACTTGCAGGTATAATTAGTGTTAAGATTAGGTATTCTGACTTTAATACCTGTAGTAAACAAGTTAAAATTCCTTATACAAGTGCAGATCATAAAATAATTCCTGTGGTGTTAGATTTATTTTACAAATTATATCAACGAAGAATTTTAATACGATTGGTAGGTGTAAAACTATCTGATATTGTTAGTGGTAATTATCAAATTAATCTTTTTGATGATTCTTGTCAGATGTTAAATTTATATAATGCTATGGATGCTATTAGAGATAAATATGGTGAATTAAGTGTAATGAGAGCATCAGCAATGGGTGCAAAAACAATTGGTAGAGGTAGTAATCCTTTTGATGGAGAACCTCCTTTGGTTTTGGCACATAGAAAACAATAATGTATCATGTATCTCAATTGCCATACATATTATTCATTACGTTACGGAACATTTTCTGAAATTGAACTTTTACAATTGGCAGTAGAAAATAATATTGATGTTCTTGTACTTACAGATATTAATAATACTTCTGCATGCATGAATTTTGTACAACAAGCAGAAAAACAAAATATTAAACCTGTTGTTGGTGTAGATTTTAGAAATGGAAATACCCAACAATTTGTAGCAATTGCTAAAAATAATATTGGCTTTCAAAATATCAATCGTTATTTATCGTGCTTTTTAGAATCAAAAACAATTATTCCTGAGCAACCTTCGCTTTTGGAACATGTTTTTATCATTTACCCTTTTGAAAAAGTCCTCGAATTAAATCTTACATCTTTTAAAGAAAATGAGTTTATAGGTGTGTCTGTTGCAGAAATTAATAAACTTCGGTTTTCTTACGTAAAAAAGTTTCAAGATAAATTAGTCATTCAACAACAAGTTACAGTTAGAAATAAGAAAGATTTTAATGCGCATAGATTATTACGTGCAATTGCGAACAATATATTGTTAAGTAAACTGCCTACTTCAGAACAATGTTTACCAACAGATGTAATGTATCATGGAAGAGATTTAGAACAATATTTTGATGAGTTCCCAAACTTAATTACAAATACAAAAACACTATTGAAACAATGTAGTATTCATTTTGGGTTTGATGCTGCACGTACAAATCAAAACCAGCAATTGTATGGCAATAGTTTTAAAGAGGATTGTAAAAAGCTATTGCATTTGTGCGATACAAAAATCCACAAACGCTATAAAAATATTACTCAAAAAGTAAAAAGCAGGCTAGAAAAAGAGCTAAAAGTAATTATAGATTTAAAGTTTGTTTCCTTCTTTTTGATTAATTATGATATTATTAATTATGCAAAAAAGAATAACTTTTTTCATGTAGGTAGAGGAAGTGGTGCAAATAGTATTGTAGCTTATATAATTGGAATTACAGATGTAGATCCTATTGAGCTAGATTTATATTTTGAAAGATTTATAAATCCTTTTAGAGCTTCTCCTCCAGATTTTGATATCGATTTTTCTTGGAAAGATAGAAATACAGTGACACAATATATTTTTAATCGTTTTAAAAATGTGGCGCTTTTAGCAACTTACAACACGTTTAAATATAGAGCTGTAGTACGTGAATTAGGTAAAGTATTTGGCTTGCCTAAAGAAGAGATTGATAAGCTAAGTAAGGGTTTACAATTGCAAAAAACAATTACTGGTAACACTTTTAGTAACACAAAAAAGAGGGTACAACAAAATACTACTACAACTTCAGCAATTTATCAACAACAAGAAATAGACAGTTTTGCACAATTGATTTTAAAATATGGAAAACTTATTGAAGGCTTTCCAAATTACGTAAGTGTACATTCAGCAGGAATTCTAATTTTAGATAAACCTATACATTATTATTCAGCAACAAGTTTACCTCCTAAAGGATTTTCCACAGTTCAATTTGATATGAATATTGCAGATGATGTAGGTATTTTTAAGTTTGATATTTTAGGACAAAGAGGTTTGGCAAAAATTAAGGATGCTTTAGCAATTATTAAAAAGAACAATCCTAGCCATCCACCAATTGATATTACTGATATAGAAAAATTTAAAAAGGATAAAAACATTAACAATCTTTTAAAAAGTGGTGGTGCAATAGGTGCTTATTATGTAGAATCTCCGGCAATGCGTGGTTTAATGCAAAAATTACAAACACAAGATTATTTAGGGTTAGTAGCTGCGAGCTCTATTATTAGGCCAGGAGTTTCTGGTTCTGGAATGAAAGATGAATTTATTAAAAGACATCGGTTTCCTGAAAAGCGAAAAGAAGCGCATCCAATTTTATTGAAAATAATGCCAGAAACTTATGGAGTAATGGTGTATCAAGAAGATGTAATGAAAGTTGCGAATCAATTTGCAGATTTAACTCTGGGAGAAGCTGATGTATTGCGTAGAGGAATGAGTGGTAAATACAGATCATTATCAGAATTTAAAGCAGTTGAAGATAAATTTATCAATAATTGTAGAAAAAAAGGTTTTAAAGATGCTTTAATTTTTGAAGTTTGGAATCAAATTAAATCTTTTGCTGGCTATGCTTTTGCAAAAGGGCACTCGGCTTCTTATGCTGTAGAAAGTTATCAAAGTATGTATTTAAAGTGTTATTATCCTATTGAATTTATGGTAGCTGTATTAAATAATGGTGGTGGTTTTTACAGTACAGAACATTACATTCACGAAGCTAAAATGCATGATGCAATTATAGAATTGCCTTGTGTAAATTCTAGTGATCATGCAAATACTGTAAATGGAAAAACAATTTATTTAGGTTTTGGGTATTTAAAAAATTTAGAGCATTTGGTGGTTCAAAAAATACTTTCTGAACGGCAAATCAATGGATTATATCTTTCTTTTACTAATTTTTTAGATCGTATTGTAATTAGTATTGAGCAGCTCACTATTTTAATAAAAATTGATGCATTTCGGTTTAC
>ENA-OSET01000374-OSET01000374.1-sediment-metagenome-genome-assembly--contig:-NODE-374-length-50774-cov-12.461467_pt1 | contig 50774 bp, 44 predicted proteins | sample MGYA00237882_ERZ534229 | MGnify/ENA primary metagenome ERZ534229 (study PRJEB26408, sample SAMN06266212) | sediment metagenome | isolation source: Hudson Canyon methane seep mesocosm | place...
GTCCATAAAGGCGCTGATGAACAAACCTTCTATGACACCGGTATTCGTAAAATTATGGATACGAGCTGCGTCATGTGCCACAACGCATCATCCGGCTTACCTATTCCAGACTTCACAAAGTTTGAAAACGTAGCCGCTAAAGCAGAAACGGATACGGGTGCAAGCTTCTCATCATTAGCTCGTGTCTCTCACATCCACCTATTCGGTATTGCCTTTATCTTTATGTTTGTAGGCCTTATATTCAGTTTGGCAGCAGGTGTACCACGATACCTAAAAGCAGGGGTTATCGTTATGCCTTATATTTTCTTATTACTTGATATCTCATCATGGTGGCTGACTAAACTAAACCCTAACTTTGCATGGCTAACAATTATTGGTGGTGGCGCAATGGCACTATCATTTGCCTTCATGTGGATCGTTTCCATGTATGAAATGTGGATTATGCCACGTCTGCATAGTGATAATCGTGACGCCTTATTGGATGAATAAAGTTCTTATAACCAAAGTATTATTCCTTGTTTATGCACTTAAAAGGGATAACTTTTGTCAGACAATACACTTGCAGAAATAGTTAGCTTTTCACAGTTCAATGCTCTCAGAAGTAGTCTTGGAAAAATCGTCTGTACATCGGGTGGTTTTGATCCGATTCACCCTGGTCATACCTCTTGCATTATCGAATCAAAACAATTTGGAGATACGCTTGTTGTTATTGTGAATGGGGATGACTTTCTGACCAATAAGAAGGGAAAACCATTTATGGATTTAGACACACGATGCAGAATAGTTGCCAGTATTCGTAATGTTGATTATGTCATTCCTTTTGAAATTAATAACGATTCAACAGTCTGTGAAGCCTTAAAACAAATTCGCCCCCATGTTTTTACCAAGGGAGGTGATCGTACCGACTATACAAATATCCCTGAGTGGTCTGTATGCCAAGAGCTTAATATCAAAATAATTCCCCAAGTGGGGCTTTCAAAAGCATGGAGTAGCTCTGATTACCTCTCCAACTGGACTGATACATAATGAAAACTGTTTCCCTATTTGTCGATGTTCAAAATATTTATTACACAACTCGACAAGCTTACCACTCCCATTTTGACTACAATAAATTTTGGGCAGAGGCGACTAAAAATAGACAGGTAGTGAAAGCGATTGCCTATACCACGGAGCGTGGTGATGAAAAACAACGCCAGTTTCAGAATATATTGAGAGCGATAGGTTTTGAAGTAAAATTAAAACCATTTATCCAACGAGCTGATGGCTCAGCTAAAGGGGATTGGGATGTCGGGATCACACTTGATGCTATTGAATATGCTCAAGATTCAGATGTGGTTATCTTAGCCTCTGGTGATGGTGACTTTGATTTATTGGTTACTAAAATGCGTGAAAAACATAAAGCTACCGTTGAGATCTATGGCGTACCCAAACTCACCGCTAAGTCATTAATTGATGCCGCGTCACGCTTTGTCCCTATCGACACTCACTTATTACTTAACCCTTCGAGAAATTAGCATGGCGATAAGCTCAACTATAAATAAAGTCTCCCTCAATATTGCCAATATGGATACCCATTATTATCACGATCATGAGTTAACAATGGCGCAGCATCCATCAGAAACAGATTTCCGTTTTATGATTCGCTTAATTGCGTTTATGTTGAATGCGGATGAGATGCTCACGTTTACCAAAGGCATGAATAGTGATGATGAACCTGAACTTTGGCAAAAGTCCTTAACGGATGACATTGAGTTATGGGTTGATTTTGGTCAGCTCGATGAAAAACGGATCCGTAAAGCCTGCGGCCGTGCCAAACAGGTGATTATTTATACCTATCATGAAGGCAAAGCTAAGGTCTGGTGGCAACAACAAAAAGAAAAGTGCCAGCGCTTTAGCAACCTTAGCGTTATCCATATTAATGCTGAAGGTATTGAAGCATTACATAAGCGCTCAATGCAATTACAGTGCAATATTCAAGATGGCGTCATCTACCTCAGTGATGATAATGACTCACATACCATTACTTTGGATAAAGTAAACTAGTGATCAACTTCACCTTTGAAATAAGCTTTTGTCAGCTTAAACACCACGGGACTCAATAATAAAAGTGCAATCAGATTAGGCAATGCCATCAAGGCATTTAAGGTATCAGCCACCAGCCAAATAAATTCTAAATTTGCAGTTGCACCTAATGGTACGGCGATGACCCAAAGAATACGAAATGGAGCAATCGAACGAACACCAAACAAAAACTCTACACATTTTTCGCCATAGATGCTCCAACCTAAAATAGTGGTAAAAGCAAAGATACAAAGCCCAAATGATACGATAATGCCACCCAGCCCTGGTAAGACTGATTCAAAGGCTAAAGAAGATAAACTGGCCCCAGTCTCCCCGCTTGTCCAAGCACCTGAGACAATAATCACAAGTCCTGTAATTGAACACACAATAATCGTATCGATAAAGGTTCCCATCATGGCGACGGTTCCTTGTCTAACTGGGCTATTAGTCTTTGCCGCAGCATGAGCAATAGGCGCACTACCTAAACCAGCTTCATTAGAAAATACACCTCGTGCAACACCAAAACGAATTGCAGCCCATACTGCTGCTCCAGCAAAGCCCCCAGTAGCAGCAATGGGTGTGAAAGCATAAGTAAAGATAAGGTCAAAAGCAGCTGGAATTTGTGAAGCATGCATCGCTAAAATAACAATACCTGCTAAGACATAACTTAACGCCATAAACGGGACTAACTTACCTGCAACAGTAGCAATACGCTTAATACCACCCAAAAGAACCAAGGCAACCATAACAGCCATTACGAGTCCAGTGATCAATGGAGAAACCCCTAGGTTTGAGGATAAAACATCTGCCACCGAATTAGCTTGAATCGTATTACCAATACCAAACCCTGCTAAAGCACCGAAGATGGCAAAACTTGTTCCCAGCCATGCGAAACGACTACTTAAACCATTTTTTATGTAATACATTGGCCCGCCGACTTTATTGCCATTCGCATCGGTTTCACGAAAATGAACAGCAAGTACCGCTTCAGAATATTTAGTTGCCATTCCTACAAGCGCTGTCATCCACATCCAAAACAAGGCACCTGGTCCACCTAAGAAGATAGCAGTTGCGACACCCGCTATATTACCTGTACCAATGGTGGCTGCCAGTGAGGTCATCAAGGCATTGAAAGGTGAAATATCCCCCTCTCCTTTTTGCTTATCCTTATCACGCCCACCCCACAGCATTCTCATACCGTATATAAGATTTCTAATAGGCATGCCTTTCAAACCGATCATCAAAATAAGGCCCGTACCCAAAATAAGGACTAACATCAAAGGCCCCCAAACAAGGCTATTGAGTTGTTTAATTAAATCGGTGATCACTACCGCTATATCCATTTCACTACCCTAAAATATAATGCTGACTTATCCTAACATTGTCATGGTAGCCAATCTACTTGAGGATTCAGATAAACCAATGTTATTTTTCTAAAGTAATCTAAAAGATGGTCGTTACCCACGATATAGGATAAATACATCAGGGGCTTTTTATGATTATCAATAACGCTACTATTTCCCTTAACCAACATCATGAAAAGTTAAGCCACCATGAAGAACGTGAATCACTAAATATATGGGTTGGCAACCAAACAAATAATAATCAACAAGCTCAAGTAATACCAAGAGCAGAATCTACACAGCCATCATTAGAAGCAACGCATTCTCCCCATAAAGAAAGCCACGATCTCACTGAAATATCAGTGTCTCCCAAAGATGAATTACGTATTCTAATCCTGAGTAAAATGATCGAGGCTCTTACCGGTAAGGCATTTAAATTATTTGACCCCGCATCATTACACAATGAAACTGCTGAAATTGAACCCCATCGCGGTGAGCAAAAAATTGCAGGTGAAAATCAATCGGCAGGATTTGGTATCGAATACGATTATTATGCTTCTCACTATGAATATGAGGCACTCTCATTCTCAGCAGAAGGAAGCATTACAACTGAAGATGGTAAAACAATTAACTTCTCTGCTCAGTTAAATATTCAACGTGAGTTTTTTGAAGAACAATCTATTAGCCTTCGAGCAGGTGATGCTGTCAAAATTGATCCATTAGTACTCAACTTCAACGGCACAGCAGCACAATTACAAGAAACACGGTTTGAATTTGATCTTGATTCAGATGGTCGCTCTGAACAAATAGCATTACTCAGTCCCGGTAATGCCTATTTAGCATTAGATAAAAACAATGATAGCCAAATTAATGATGGTAGTGAATTATTTGGCCCTTCGACAGGAAAAGGTTTTGCTGAACTAGCTCAATATGATGAAGATGGAAATCAATTTATTGATGAAGCAGATAGTATTTATGAAGATCTGCGTTTATGGTTCCGTGACTCTAATGGTCATGAGCAACTCATCGCTCTAGGAGGTAAAGATGTTGGTGCAATATACCTTGGACACATTAACACTCCATTTGAATTGCAACAAAATCAACAAACTCTAGGCGATATTGCTAGTTCTGGTATTTATATTAATGAAAATGGAACAACAGGCTTTATTCAGCAAATTGACTTACGGGTTTAACACTAAAAGACACCACTATTTTGTGGGTTATCTTTCAGCATTTGTTGATAGAAGTCAGTGAATTCCATTCCCCACAATGCGTCAAGTTCTGATAGCTTTTTATGTAAGTTTTTGTGTTTAAATTGAGGTGTATTATTAAATGCAAAAATAACGGTATTTTGATAATTGGGTAAAGATAAGCATGCTGTCTGTCGATCGAAGCAGTCTCTAATTGCAGATAAATAATGCATAAACACATTACCATCATCCACCAGCAGGTTTAAAGCAATATGTCCGTTGTCTGTCAGTAATGAACGACAGTGCTTTAGAAATTCCCTTTCGATAAGCCACTCTGGTGTTTTCTGGTCTACAGCTATATCAATGATGATGAGATCATATTTATAAGGGCAATGCTGCACATAATTAACAATATCTTCTGTATGAATCTGCCAGTTATTACCTGCTGGAAACTCAAAATAGTTAATCGCAATATCACTCACACATTCTGATTTTTCTACAGCATCAACAATAACATCAGGAAAACAAGCAGAAAAATAGCGTGCTGTTGCTCCACCACCTGTACCTGCCAATAATATTCGCTTTGGCATACCAGAAAATAGTACTCCTGCTAACATTGCTCGATTAAGAGGCAAAGGCAATATTTCAGGGCTATTTAAAATAATTTCTGATTGGATTAGGCCATCATTAAAATCTAACCACCGTCGATCATATTGCTGCCAAACTCGCACTTCCCCATCAACACTTTGCTGTTCAAAAAGTAACTGAGGAGTAAAGTGACTCATTAGCCTTCTTTTTTAGCCTCAAGAGCATCCCAGCGTTCATACATTCCTTCTAACTCCGATGTTAACTCTGCTAGTTGATCTTGAGTTTTAGCTTGCTTATCAACGGGCTGCTGATAAAAATCAGCATCACTGATTCTTTTATGCAATTCAGCTTGTTTGAGCTCGAACTGTTCAATTTCTTTCGGTAATACTTCTAGATCAAGTTGCTCTTGATACGTAAGTGACGATTTTTTATTCACTTTTTTTACCGCAGGTTTTGCTTTCCCCATCACCTTCTTAGATGTTTGGGTACGCTTATCTTGCGAACGTTGATGCAACCAATCATCATAACCACCGACATATTCACGTACTTCACCATCATCATCAAACACAATCGTGCTTGTGGCGACATTATTGATAAAAGAGCGATCATGGCTCACTAATAGTAATGTGCCTTTATAGCTCATCAATAATTCTTCTAATAGATCCAATGTTTCAGCATCAAGATCATTGGTTGGCTCATCCATCACTAATAAATTAGCTGGCTGGGTGAATAGTTTTGCTAATAATAAACGGTTCCGCTCACCACCAGATAAAGACTTGATGGGTGTGCGAGCACGTTCAGGTGTAAATAAGAAGTCTTGTAAATAACCCATCACATGTTTACTAGCGCCGCCTACCTCAACAAAATCTTTACCCTGTCCAACATTATCAACCACGCTCATTTCTTCATCTAACTGGCTACGCAGTTGGTCAAAATAAGCAATCTCAGTCTTAGTTCCTAATTTCACGGCTCCAGACTCTGGTTTTGTTCGCCCTAATAAAATAGATAATAATGTTGTTTTACCACAGCCATTAGGGCCAATCAGACCAATTTTATCGCCGCGTTGGATCACGGTATTAAAGTCTTTAAATAAGACACGTCCATCATAGCTCTGGCCGACACCTTCAGCTTCAACAACCAATTTCCCACTGCGATCGGCATCTTGTAGTTTCATTTTGACATTGCCTTGCACTTCACGTCTTGCCCCGCGTTCTCGACGTAACTGCTCTAGGGCACGAACACGCCCTTCATTACGTGTACGACGTGCTTTCACACCTTGTCTAATCCATACTTCTTCTTGTGCTAGTTTTTTATCAAACAAGGCATTTTGTTGCGCTTCTTCATCTAATAGCGCTTCACGACGTACCAAGAAGTTAGCATAATCGCCAGGGAAGCTAACCAAGTTACCACGATCAATCTGAATAATTCGTGTTGCGATAGATTGTAAGAACATACGATCATGGGTGATAAATAATAATGTGCCACCGTAACCTTTTAAAAAATCTTCTAACCACATAATAGAGGTAATATCTAAATGGTTAGTCGGCTCATCAAGCAATAATACATCGGGCTCTTTTACCAAGGCTTGTGCCAACAAAACACGACGTTTCATTCCGCCTGATAAAGCTGCAAACTCCACATCAGCATCTAAAGACAAACGCGAAATAACCGCTTCTACTTTTTGCTCCACAGACCAACCATCAACGGCTTCTAATTCATGCTGTGCTTTTTCTAATGCCGCTAATACTTTTTCTGAACTATCCGTTTCTAATTGGTGAATCACATGGTGATAGTTAATCAATAACGGAGCGATATCACCCAAACCTTGGGCAACCACATCAAATACACTTCCATCCGTACCATCAGGCACTTCTTGTTCAAGTCGAGCAATGTTTAGCCCTTGACCAACAACCTCACCAGAGTCTTGCTTCATCTCACCGGCAATCACTTTCATCAATGTTGATTTACCTGCACCGTTACGCCCGACCAAACAAACACGTTCGCCACGATCAAGTTGGAAATCTACTTTATCTAATAAGTTTGGGCCGCCAAAACTAACGGTTAATTGTTTTAATGATAATAATGCCATTTTTAGCTCTATACTCGTAATACGTTAATTAATAATGTTCCGTCATTCCCGCGAAAGCGGGAATCCAACGATTGTGACTACCTGGCTCAGCCCATGGATTCCCGCTTTCGCGGGAATGACGGTGAGTACTTTATAAAGTCACTGCTTTTAATTGTCTGCTTCTTCTAATGCTTCACTGGCTTCAAGCCAGTCCATTTCAGCCTGTTCTAATGCTGATTTAAAATTGCCTTGCTCAACTAATAAGGCTTTTAATTTCTCTTTATTACTGTCTTCATAAAGGCTATTATCCGCTAACTTTTCTTCTACTTCATTTAATTGTATCTGTACCTTATCCATCTTCTGTTCAGACTTTTTAACTGCATTGCGTAACGGCTGTAGTTTTTGTCTTGCTTCTGCCGCTGCACGACGATCACCTTTCTTATTAGCAACACCGCTTACTACTACTTCTGATTTAGCAGGCTTATCTTTATCACTTAACCATTTTCGGTAATCATCCAAGTCACCATCAAAGGCTTTAGCTTGGCCATCAGATACTAACCATAAATCATCAGCAACCGTTCTCAATAAATGGCGATCATGTGAAACAACAACTAATGCACCTTCAAAGTCTTGCAAAGCCATCGTTAGTGCCAAACGCATATCTAAATCAAGGTGATTCGTTGGCTCATCGAGTAATAGCAATGCAGGTTTTTGATAAACCAATAAGGCTAAAACCAAACGTGCTTTTTCACCGCCAGAAAACGGCCCGACCAGAGATAAAGCATCATCACCATGAAAACCAAACCCACCCAAATGGTTTCGTAAATCTGTTTCTGTTGCAAGTCGATCTAAGCGTTGCAGATGTTGTAAAGGAGTTTCATCCATTGTTAATTGCTCAAGCTGATGTTGAGCAAAGTAAGCAATCTTAATGTCTTTTGCTTCTTTACGTTTACCTTGCAAAGGTGGCAACACACCTGCAATCAATTTTATGAGTGTTGATTTACCAGCACCATTTGGTCCTAACAAGCCAACCCTATCGCCCGGTGCTAATGATAATTTTACACCTGAAATAAGAGGTGACTCATTATAACCGACTGCAACCTTATCTAAACTTAATAAAGGCGCGGCTAAACGTGTCGGTGGAAAGAAACTAAAATGAAAAGGGGAATCCACATGAGCAGGCGCAATTAACTCCATTCGCTCTAATGCTTTGATCCGACTTTGCGCTTGTTTTGCTTTGGTTGCTTGCGCTTTAAAACGTGTGACAAAACTACGAATATGAGCAATTTCACGCTGTTGTTTATTATGGGCAGATTGCTGATGAGCCAAGTGTTCTGCTCGTGCCAATTCAAATGCAGAATAGTTACCGGTATAGGCTTTCATCTTCTGTTGTTCGATATGAACAATTTGAGTCACTACCCGATCAAGAAAATCACGATCATGCGAGATTAAAAGCAACGTGCCTTGATAACTACGCAACCATTCTTCTAACCAATAAACTGCTTCTAGATCTAAATGATTTGTTGGTTCATCAAGCAATAATAAATCAGAGCGACACATCAATGCTTGCGCCAAGTTTAACCGCATCCTCCAACCACCTGAGAACGTGGTCACAGGCAAATTCTCTTGCTCGCCAGAAAAGCCTAAACCATGCATTAAACGACCCGCACGACTTCGGGCAGTGTAACCATCAATGGCGGCTAATTTATCATGTAGCTCACTTTGACTATGACCATCATGCTCTGCTTCAGCCACCTGTAACTTGGCTTGCAAACGCATATATTCTTCGTCACCTTGCAACACATAATCAATAGCAGGAATATCAACTGCAGGTGTTTCTTGAGCAACATGAGCAATCACCCATGAATCAGGGATTGACACACTACCGTGATCAGCATGTAACTCATCTCTTAGTAAGGCAAACAAGCTCGATTTACCCGTACCATTGGCACCTGTTAAACCCACTTTTTGCCCGGGATGAACTGTCAGGTTTGCTAATTCAAATAATAGCCGTGCACCACGACGAATAGAAAGTTGATTAAGTTTTATCATGGCGCGCATTGTATCAGGGCATGCATATTGCTGCTGTAATCGATACTCAAATTACTTTAAAATTCAGAACTTACACTCCTCGTCACTCTCGTATGCTTTAGAGGGTGGCTAGGACTTTGAAAAAACCCCAGCTAGAAAACATACAGAGATGACGAAGACAAAACCTGCATATTGAACACTTATCTGTGAGCACCTAACCATCATCATGTTTTACAACTCTGGCAATTGCCAATCAATAGCTGCCTTATTATGTTTGATAAGATACTCGTTTGCCTTACTAAAATGCTGGCAACCAAAGAAACCACGGTACGCTGATAAGGGTGATGGATGCGGCGCTTTTAAAACACAATGGCGTGACGAATCAATCATCGCCCCTTTTTTCTGGGCATAGCTACCCCACAGCATGAAGACAACATTTTCACATCGCTCATTTACAATGCTAATAATTTTATCGGTGAATTGCTCCCAACCCTGCCCTTGATGTGCATTGGCATTTGAGTCTTCAACTGTTAATACAGCATTAAGTAATAACACTCCTTGCTGAGCCCAAGCTTCAAGATAACCATGACTTGCTGGTTCAACCCCTAAGTCACTGTTTAACTCTTTATAAATATTAACCAAAGAAGGGGGGACTTTAATCTCAGGTAAGACTGAGAAACACAATCCGTGAGCTTGATTAGGTTGGTGGTAGGGATCTTGGCCGAGAATAACGACTTTGACTTCATCTAATGCTGTTGCTTCTATAGCGTGAAACCAATCAGATGAATCTGGGTAAATGATTTTATGCTGATCTTTTTCTGCCTGCAAAAACTTGATTAAATTCTGCATATAATCAAGATCAAACTCTGAACTTAAATCAGCTTGCCAACTAGGCGCATTATCTAAAACCACAGTATTACCTCTATCAATTATCTGTCAAAAATAATAGCAGAAAGGAGATAATCTTGCGTATTATGATGATGCTCTAAGTATGATGAAATCATTTAACAATGAACAATTTAATTCAGGACATAAATGGACCTCAGTAAAGACCCAATCACACTATTACTTAGAAAGATTGCTGTTCCAGCTAGTATCGGTATGTTTTTCAACACGATGTATTACGTGGTTGATAACTTCTACGCAGGCATGTTGTCATCGACTGCACTTGCTGGCATTTCATTAGCGGCACCCATCTATTTTATGGCACTTGCAGTTGCTATTGGCGTGGGTCAAGGTACAAATGCCTTAGTTGGCAATGCGCTTGGTGAGGGAAAACAAGAAAAGGCTGAAAAAATTGCAGGCCATGCTCTCTCTTTTGCTTGGCTTACCGCCATCTCGATTGGGCTAGTAATATTTATATCTGCTCCATCATTATTTGCAGCAATGGGAGCTCAAGGCCCTTATACCGTCGATGCCATGAAATATCTTATTATCATTCTAGCCAGCTTAGGTTTCTTAGCTCATGGAATGGCTGCTAACGGTATCTTGTACTCACTTGGCGACACAAAGAGTCTTCGAAATAGTTTAATAGCTGCTTTTTTAGCCAATCTCGTACTTGATCCTTTATTCATGTTTACTTTTGACTGGGGGCTTTATGGCTTAGCCCTTGCCACCGCCTTAACCCAACTTGGTGCCGCAGTTTATTTAACTCTCAAAGTACGCCAGAGTAAACTTGGCGATAGTCTCGCTTTACACAATTTAAAACCTAACAAAACTCACTACAACGCCTTATTTTGGCAATCACTTCCAGCCAGTGCCAATATGTTTTTAATTGCCCTAGGCTCACTCGTTGTTACAACTGCCGTTGCTCGTTTTGGTGAAAATGCAATTGCCGGACTTGGAATTGCACTTCGCATTGAACAACTTGTATTGCTGCCAACCATTGGTCTTAATATTGCTGTGCTATCGTTAATCAGTGTTAATTATGGGGCCAAACACTACCATCGAATGGAACAAGTTACTGTTGAATCGATTAAAATTGGCATCAGTTTAATGGTTATAGGAGGCGTGTTGATTTTTACCTTTGCACACCCTCTTATCTCACTCTTTACTGACAATATTGCCGTCATCGAGATCGGTGTGAGTTATTTGCGTATAGAAGCAATTATTTTACCCGCCTATGTACTCAGCTTTGTTGCGGGTGCGGTTTTACAAGGTGTGAAACGACCTGTTATCCCCATGTATTTTAATATCGTTAGACAGCTTGTATTACCACTCACCTTTATCATTATCGCCTTAAGTATTATGGATACGGGCATCTATGGCATCTGGTGGTCTATTGCCATTGCAACTTGGCTCACAGCAAGTGTTCAATATATTCATATGCGTGGCCTCGTGAAAAAAACAACGTGAATTCACCTTTAATTAGAAAAAGTTAGTTCTTGAGGCTATTTTTATAACAGGGCATAATCAAGTCATTACTAACTAGGACATTCATTATGGTCTCGAAAGTAGAAAAACCTGATTCTCAATGGCGTGAACAGCTAAGTGATGAGCAATACAGAGTTACCCGCCAAGCTGGCACTGAACCGCCATTTTCTGGTGAATATGCTCAACATAATGAGCAAGGCGTTTATCTCTGTGTATGTTGTCAACAAGAACTCTTTTCATCCTCTTCTAAATTTGATTCTGGTTGTGGCTGGCCTAGTTTTTCATCTCAAACAGAACATGGTGTAGCAACTCATCATTCAGATCGTAGTCATGGAATGGATCGAACTGAAGTACGTTGCAAACAATGTGATGCACATCTAGGTCATGTCTTTGACGATGGCCCTATGCCAACAGGATTACGTTATTGCATCAATTCCGTTGCCTTAGACTTTACTGAAAAATAATATGGTGTCATCAACGCGTGACTGGTTTGTTTATATTGTTGAAGCTGAGAATGGCAACCTTTACACCGGAATCACTACAGATTTAGCTCGACGCTTCTCTGAACATCAGTCTAAACAAGGTGGTGCCCGTTTCTTCCATACCAGCTCCGCTAAAGAAATGGTATTTCACGAACCACATCCTGACCGTAGCAGTGCATCAAAACGTGAAGCTGCAATAAAAAAACTCTCTCGTAAAGCGAAAATCGCTCTTATCGAAAAGAAGTAAGTTCATGTATAATGGTGGGTTACCTAAAAACTCACCCTATTATTCAGGAATACGATCTTGCTTACTACTGCAAATATCACGATGCAATTTGGCGCAAAGCCATTATTTGAGAATGTCTCAGTAAAATTCGGCGGCGGCAATCGCTATGGACTTATCGGAGCCAATGGCTGTGGTAAATCTACCTTTATGAAAATCATTTCAAAAACACTTGTTCCAACATCTGGAAACCTTAGCTACGATGTAAATGAAACCTTTGCAGTCTTGGAACAAGACCAATTTGCTTATGAAGAACAACGTGTTATTGATGTTGTCATCATGGGAAATAAGACTTTATGGGATGTCCATGCTGAACGTGATCGCATTTACAATTTACCTGAAATGTCAGAAGAAGATGGTATCAAAGTAGCTCACCTTGAAGGTGAATATGCTGAGATGGATGGTTACACGGCTGAATCTCGTGCAGGAGAATTACTGCTTGGTGTAGGCATTCCAACAGAGCAACATTACGGTCCAATGAGTGAGATTGCTCCAGGTTGGAAATTACGTATTTTACTTGCCCAAGTACTGTTTGCTGAACCTGACATTATGTTACTTGATGAGCCGACTAACCATCTGGACATCAACACAATTCGTTGGTTAGAAGATATTATCAATCAACGTAGCGGCACTATGATTATCATCTCGCATGATCGTCACTTCTTAAACAGTGTTTGTACTCATATGGCTGATATGGACTTTGGTGAGCTACGTGTTTATCCGGGTAACTACGATGAATATATGCTTGCTTCAACGCAAGCCCGAGCCAGTCAAATAGCTGATAACGCCAAGAAAAAAGCACAGATCATTGAGTTGCAAGACTTCGTTCGTCGCTTCTCAGCCAATGCGTCAAAAGCAAAACAAGCAACTTCACGTGCCAAACAAATTGATAAAATCCAATTGGACGACATCAAACCTTCAAGTCGTATCAACCCTTATATTAACTTTGATCAAGATAAGAAATTATTCCGTAATGCGGTTGAAGTGAACAATATCAGTCAAGGGTACGACAGTGAAGAAGTGCTATTTAAAGACTTTAAATTTATGGCCGAAGTGGGTGAGCGAATTGCCATTATCGGTCCTAATGGTATCGGTAAATCTACACTTGCAAAAACTCTGGCAACAGAAATGGCTCCTAAGTCTGGTGAAGTGAAGTGGTCTGAAAATGCCAACATTGGTTACTATGCTCAAGATCATGAATACCTATTTGAAAATGATCTAAGCTTATTTCAATGGATGCAACAGTGGGGCAAACCATCTGATGATGAACAGGTTATCCGCGGTACATTAGGTCGTTTATTGTTTTCAGGCGATGCTATCGATAAAAAAGCTAAAGTCTTATCAGGTGGTGAAAAAGGTCGAATGATGTTTGGTAAATTATTACTACAAAAACCAAATATCTTAATTATGGATGAACCGACTAACCACATGGATATGGAGTCGATTGAGTCATTAAACATGGCGCTGACTCGCTATGATGGCACATTGTTTTTCGTCAGCCATGATCGTGAATTTGTATCATCACTGGCAACACGTGTTTTTGATATCACTGAAAACGGTATCGTAGATTTCCGTGGTAGCTATGAAGAATACTTAATAAGCCAAGGTGTAAAATAACCTTAGTCAAACAGTACGATGGGAGCCAGTGCACATTCACTGGCTCTTTTTTAAATCACTTCTTTATTCAGGTAGCGCAGCATGCTACCGTGTCACTAATTCAATATGAATAAAGGAACCCACTATGTTAACTCGTAATCGAATCCTCACATTCACACTTGCTTTATTAACAAGTGTTGGACTCCTCCTTAGCCCAATCAGTCATGCAGCCTCATCCTATGAAATTAACGTGGGTGTTAAAGAAACTCTAAAACGTTTTCGTAATGAAATTCCTGGCGGTGCTGAATTTCTAAAACAGGCCAAAGGTGTACTCATCTTTCCTAGCGTTATTAAAGCTGGTTTTGGTATTGGTGGAGAATACGGTGAAGGTGCTCTTCAAGTGGGTGGAAAAACTAAATCCTATTACAGTACTGCCGCAGCTTCTATTGGCCTCCAACTAGGAGTTCAATCTAAGTCTGTAGTACTCGTCTTCATGACAAATAATGCGCTTAAAGGTTTTCAATCAAGTGAAGGCTGGAAAGCAGGCGTTGATGGTTCTGTTGCACTCATTGAATGGGGTGCCGCTGAAGATATCAACACGATTGATATCAAAGATCCTATTATTGGCTTTGTCTTTAGCAATAAAGGCTTGATGTACAACTTGACCTTAGAAGGTTCTAAATTTACTAAAATTGTGAAATAAACTATGACAACGACAGATTACCCTGAAAAAAGCTGTGAAATTGACCGTTTGGTCACACATGAAAAATTAGTTGCAGCGGCATTAGCTGGCAGAAAAACAGAACAACGCCGTGATGGTGTTTACGCTTACCCTGGCGAAACATTTGAACTTGAAGGCATTGAATTTACAGTGACAGGCTTAGAACAAAAAACCCTCGGCGATATGACTGATACTGATGCTCAAGCTGAAGGCTACCCAAGTATGGAAATGTATAAAGGGCTTATTTTACGCATGCATGAAGGCATGAAGTGGAATGACAAGCATAAAGTTTGGGTACATAAGTTTCAAAAAACAGCTTAAAAACTATTTTCAAACAGTCACTTATTAATTTCATTCATAAGTGACTGTTTGAATATTAATCTTCAATTCTAAATCCAATTTTAATCGTTACCTGCCAATATTTCACACCACCCTCTTCAATATACCCACGAGTATCAACCACATTAAACCAATGCATATTTTTTACCGTTTCCGATGCTTTAGCAATGGCATTTTGAATCGCCTGATCAGAGCTTTCAGCAGAACTGCCCGTCAGTTCAATATGTTTATAAGTATGTTCAGTCATTATTATCTCCTAAAGTTAAATTAGCTTAATCACGCAAATAAATAAACCAGTAAAATAAGCCTACAAATACACTGCCACCAATAATATTACCCAGTGTTACCGGCAGTAGATTATCAAACATAAACCCCATCATCGTTAAATTATCTAAATTCATATCACCCGCTAATTGAACTATTTCTGGTTGATGTTTAGCCAGTAATCCAGCAGAGATAAAATACATATTCGCAACTGAATGTTCAAACCCCATAGCCACAAAAGCAGTGATAGGGAATAAAATAGCCAGCACCTTATCCACCACTGTCCGTCCAGCAAAGCACAACCACACAGCCAAGCAAACTAAAATATTGCATAAGATCCCACGGGTGAATGCTTCCATCCATGTTAAATTTACTTTTGCATTCGCAATCGCTAATGCTTTTTCACCCACAGCCCCTCCGCCTATCAGCCAGTGACCACTAAAATATATCAATATTAATATACCCACCGCGCCAATAAAGTTACCCACAAAAACAATACCCCAGTTTGTTAATAACTGCTGCAGGCTTACCTTGCCATCTACATAGGCCATAACAATTAGGTTATTTCCAGTGAATAACTCCGCGCCAGCAACAACAACTAAAATCAAACCCAAACAGAAAGAAAGACCACCAATAAGCCTCATCAAGCCAGCAGACACACCAGCTGAATCATGAGTGACAATAGTATAAAAAACGGCGCCAAAAGCAATAAAAGCACCTGCTAGAATAGCTAATGCGAATACACGCAAAGGAGCTGTGGTGCTTTTTGTCACTCCGGTATTTTCTATTCGAGCCGCAATTTCTTTAGGCGTATAAGCATCTACTAAAAGTCTATCCACAACACATCCTCAATTAATATATAAGTCAATTCTGCCCTATTTTTGATCTCACTAACAGTAGCAAACTACATTTTATTGCCATAACATTTAACAGACTGATTTAACTGTACTTTATTACCTAACATACGTATAATTGTTCGATTGATTTATTCCCTCTCTCAGTTCTATGTTACGAACTGACTTTCACAGGCGCATCCATGTCAGACTCAGAACAAACCCAAGCCCCAGTTATTTTATTTTCAGATCTCGGTTTATCAGAACCTATTCTTAAATCTGTTAACGAGGCGGGTTACGAAACACCTTCTCCAATCCAAGCACAAAGTATTGTGCCACTCATTGAAGGTCGCGACCTATTAGGTCAAGCCCAAACAGGTACAGGCAAAACAGCTGCCTTTTCACTACCTTTATTAAGTCGCCTTGATGTAAAAAGTAAAATGCCACAAATGTTGGTTTTAGCACCGACTCGTGAATTAGCGATTCAAGTAGCTGAAGCAATTCAAAGCTATGCGCGTTACATGAAAGGTCTCCATGTTCTGCCTATTTATGGCGGTCAAAGCATGGGCATTCAATTGGGCCAGTTAAAACGTAACCCTCAAGTTATTGTAGGTACACCAGGGCGTGTTCTTGACCATATTCGTCGCAAGACATTAAAGCTAGGTGAACTAAAATCATTAGTACTAGATGAAGCTGATGAAATGTTACGTATGGGTTTTATCGATGATGTTGAAACTATCCTCAAGGAAACACCTGATACTCGCCAAGTTGCTTTATTTTCTGCCACTATGCCCCCTGCAATCCATCGCGTTGCTACTCGTTATTTGAAAGATCCTGTTGAAATTCGTATTAAATCGAAAACGACAACCATGGAAACGATCAATCAACGTTACTGGCAAGTAACGGGCATGCATAAACTAGATGCATTAACTCGAATTCTTGAAGTTGAAGAATTTGATGCCATGATTATTTTTGTACGAACTAAAAATGCCACTGCCGAGCTTGCTGAGAAACTAGAAGCACGAGGTTATTCTAGTTCACCTCTTAATGGTGATATGAATCAAGCAGCGCGTGAAAAAGCAATTGATCGTATGAAAAAAGGTAAGTTAGATATTCTTGTTGCAACTGATGTTGCTGCACGTGGTTTAGATATTGAACGTATGAGTCACGTTGTAAACTACGATATTCCTTATGATACTGAATCGTATGTCCACCGTATTGGTCGTACTGGCCGTGCAGGTCGTAAAGGTGAAGCAATTTTATTTGTTGCTCCTCGTGAAAAACGCATGTTATTTGCAATTGAAAAAGCAACTCGCCAAACAATTAGCTTAATGAAGTTGCCAAGTACAGAAGATATTGCTGATCGCCGTGTAATGCAGTTCACACAACAATTAAGTGAAACAATTGAGTCACAGGATTTAAGCTTCTTCCAAGAAGTCATTGGAAACTATCAAGAATCACATGATGCAGATCCCTTAGAAGTTGCTGCAGCATTAACGTATCTGGTTCAAAAAACACGCCCACTTAAACCTGTGGTTCATGTTCGTGAACGTCCAGCTAGAAAAGAACGTGAACAAGGTAGTCGTAGAGATTCTTCAAGCCGAGGGGATCGCCCTAACCGTTCAGATCGTGGAGATCGTTCATCTCCGCGCCGAGGCAATCAAGCTGTAAACCTTCGTAGTGAAGATGGCATGCAAACTTACCGTGTTGAAGTCGGTAGAACGCATGGTGTTGAAGTTAAAAACATCGTCGGTGCTATTGCCAATGAAGCTGGAATTGATAGTAAAGACATTGGTCGAATTAGTCTGCAAGATGATTACAGTACGATTGATTTACCAGAAGGCATGCCAAAAGATTTATTCCAACAGCTACGTAAAGTTTGGGTATGTAATAAACAACTTGAAATGAGCATTGTGAATAATAACGATGCTTCTCCTAGCAGTGATGGTGAGAATACGAAACGTAAGCCTCGTCGCTCAGGCAAGTCACGCTCACGTGCTCGTGATAAATCAAGACGTCCTAGCCAAAACCGCGATAAATAATAATTTAGCCCCCTTCTTAGGGGGCTTTTTTTATGTAAAATAGATGCCATGTTAAATTTTATATGGATTACCTTCTTTGCCACCGCTTTTATCGTGGCACTCATAAAGCTTCTCGCTTTTGGTGATACTGAAATATTTGGTCAATTAATGACGGCGATGTTCAGCCTATCAAAAACAGCATTTGAAATATCGTTAGGTTTAACAGGTATCCTCGCATTGTGGTTGGGTATCATGCGTATCGGTGAACGCAGTGGATTTATCGCTTTACTTACCCGCGGGTTAACACCGCTCTTTTCTAAACTTATGCCTGAAGTACCTCGAAACCATCCCGCTCTTGGGGCGATGGTAATGAATATCTCAGCGAATGCCTTAGGCTTAGATAATGCCGCAACACCTCTCGGTATTAAGGCGATGAAAGAATTACAAAAGTTAAATCCTTTGAAAGATACTGCCAGTAATGCCCAAATTCTTTTTTTAGTCATAAACACCTCTGCTGTCACCTTATTCCCCGTCACCATTTTCACCTATCGTGCCCAGCTGGGTGCAACTAATCCGACCGATGTATTTATCCCCATCTTAATTGCAACTTATGCCTCCACCATGATCGGTTTATTAACTGTTGCATCAGTACAAAAAATCAACTTATTAGATAAGGTTATCGTAAGTTACCTCGGCGGTTTCACAGTATTAATTGCAGCTTTATTGTCTTATTTTTCTGGTCTTAGCCAAGCTGATATGTTGGCGCAATCAGCATTAATTAGTAATGTTATTTTATTCTCTTTAGTGATGTTATTTATTGCTGGAGCGGCCATCAAAAAAGTAAATGCCTACGATGCTTTTATTGATGGCGCCAAGGAAGGCTTTGAAACAGCTATCACCATTATCCCTTACCTTGTTGCTATGTTAGTCGCGATCGGTGTATTTCGAGCCAGTGGTGCATTAGATATGCTAGCTGAAGGACTGAGATACCTTGTTCTAGCACTAAATATGGATGACCGTTTTATTGATGCATTACCTACAGCCCTGATGAAACCTTTTAGTGGCAGTGGTGCTAGAGCAATGATGGTCGACACAATGCAAGTGTATGGTGCGGATTCTTTTGCAGGAAGGCTTTCATCAATTGTACAAGGCAGTACCGAAACCACGTTCTATGTACTTGCGGTTTATTTTGGCTCTGTTGGTATTAAGAATATTCGTCATGCAGCTGCCTGTGGCCTTGCAGCTGATATTGCCGGCATTCTCGCTGCTATTTTGGTCGCGTATTGGTTCTTTGGATAATGCTCATATCAACAATAAAAACCCTAATAGCCACCGCTCGCCCCCCCTTTCTCATCCTAACTCCAGCCGTATTATTCGTAGCTTATTCGGTGAGCTATTGGCAACAAGGTTCTATTGATACCACATTAGCACTATTAATTTTTATCGCATCCCTCTCCGCTCATATCAGTGTTAATGCTTTTAATGAGTATGCTGATTTTAATTCTGGCCTGGATTTAAATACTGAACGTACCCCGTTTAGTGGTGGAAGTGGCGGTCTTCCCGCAAATCCTTCTGCCGCCGGTGCCGTATTAACATTAGCAATAATCACCTTAAGTATTACCACGCTTATCGGCCTTTATTTCATTATGATATTTGGTATCAGCTTACTGCCAATAGGACTTGTAGGTGTCGCATTGATCTATTTTTACACAATATGGATAACTAAATATGCTTGGCTGTGTTTAATTACACCCGGGTTAGCTTTCGGGCCTATTTTCATTATTGGCAGTAGCTTTGTACTTACGGGTAGTTATTCTATTGCTGCGGTTGTCGCCTCGATGCCAATCTTTTTCCTCACCAACAACCTATTATTACTCAACCAATTTCCCGATATATCGGCGGATAAGCAAGCAGGTAGAAATCATTATCTGATTCGCTATGGCCAATCAACGGCTAGTCGACTCTTTGTAATATTTAATCTGTTAGCCTATTTGAGCCTTATTATTCCAGTGTGTTTTAACGTTTTACCGCCCTGGATATTAATCAGTATGATGACAGTCTTCTTATCCATTCCTACTAGCTTAAATGTGCTAAAAAATCATAACAACTCATCCAAGCTATTACCCGCCATGGCACAAAATGTAGCGGTTAATATTCTCACGCCAGTATTAATGGCATCAGGATTATTAGTCACTGTTCACTTTGCCTGATATGAGTAGCATGTATCGTTGAGGTTCCGACTAGCCAAACATTTCACCAACCGCCTTACTTAATTCTTGAGAACGTCCTGGTGAGCGTATTACTTGCATAATATGTGGTCGCATATTCGGTAAGTACATAACATCTGCTAGTAACTGACTAAAGCCTTCTTGGCCCGCAGTGTTAGTGGCCAATTGCTCAACAAATAGCTGACAAATGAGCTCTCGTTCTAAGACTGGCCAAATTCGACCTGAGATCGTTGCTAGCACCTCTATATCCCGACTACAAGGATGTTGTAATACATGCTTAACCATTAAATCAACTAAGCCCTTAGCGGGGCTATTTGACGCAGCTCGTAAACAAGCACAAATCATTGATGTATCGGGTTCTTTTTCCTGAAGTTCCATATTCACACGTTGAACCAATATTTCAACAATTCCAGCTACCGGTTCTGCATTCTCGAGAAAGGTGCTCAACATCATGAAAGGTTGCTCTGGCATTGTAGGTATAAGTTCGATTAAACCTAATACCTCATCAACATCGTCTAATCTGGCAGCAAAATCAGCAACACCTTGCATGCCTAATGATTGCCAGTTATTAACCTCTCCCTGTCCAGTAAAGTAATCACGTGCCGCAGAGAAATATTTTGAAGGTTTTAAGGCTAAACTTTTAGTCACTTGAGCATTAAAACCCGCCATGCGATCTTCACGAGGAGTAAACGTATAGGGACTATCTTTTAATGCACCTTCTATTTTATTGCCATTTTCTGCGGCTAATAAACACTCACCGACACGGTCTAACAACATAACAAGAAACTCATCACGTGCAGCTTGAATCAGTAAACCTTGCTCATCGAGAGGAAACTTTAAAAACCAAACATAGTGATGTTCTGGCAAAGAAGGATTCCAAAAAACAAGTCCGATTAATGCCGTTTTATTTAGCGGGTATGGGTACGGTTTATTTGCCCATTCAAAATCAACAAATTGATCCGGGCTTAGCTTTGTAATTCGACGTCCCATATCAAAGACACGGTATTTAGCACCCGTCTGATGCAGGAACTCGCTTAACGTTGTAATCTTATTTTTTGTCATAAACATTCAACCTTTCATGTCGATGAGTTGGTGAAGTGTTAGGTTCGGTATTCCGCGTTTATTTTGACATAATCATAAGAAAAGTCACAGGTCCATATTGTATCTTTGGCTTCACCTCGGCCCAAACCAACTCTAATTATGATTTCATCTTGGTTCATCACTTTCTGGCCTAGCTCTTCAGTGTAAGTGTCAGCTGGCTCACCACCTTGAACGATGCAGACATCATCCAAATAGATAGCGACTTTAGATAAATCAAAGTTAGTCACACCGCTACGACCTACTGCAGCTAAAATTCTTCCCCAATTTGGATCTGAAGCAAATAAAGCTGTTTTTACTAATGGAGAATGGGCAATAGTATAGGCAACCTGACGACATTCATCACTATCAGCACCGCCCTCAACTTCAATAGCGATAAACTTTGTCGCGCCTTCTCCATCTCTCACAATTGCATGAGCGAGTGTTTGACTAATATCATTAATGACAATAGACAGTTTCTGTGCAGAATCTGAATTAATATCATTGATGACATCATTACGAGCATGGGCCGTAGCCATTAAAACACACGCATCATTAGTCGATGTATCACCATCAACACTAATTCGGTTAAAGGATTGGGCGACTGAATTATGTAGTATTTGATCTAGAACAGATTGTTCAACAGCGGCATCCGTTGCAATATAGGATAGCATTGTCGCCATATCAGGACGGATCATGCCGGAACCTTTTGCCATACCCGTAACAGTGATAATTTCCCCATCCAACTCGATCTGCTTAGAAATGGCTTTAGCCACTGTATCAGTTGTCATAATGGCATGTGCTGCATCAAACCAATTATCACGCTTTAAATTTTCATACGCATTCGGTAGCGCATGTTTTATTTTATCAACAGCTAACTGTTGACCAATAACACCGGTAGAAAAGGGTAATACCGTATCTTGTTTTACAGCAGCTAATTCAGCAACCGCTTGACAGCAATCCTTAGCCGCTTGCATACCTTGCTCACCCGTTCCTGCATTTGCATTGCCTGAGTTGATCAGTAAATAGCAAGGTGATATTGCTTGTTGGTGTTGCTTAGCTAAGGTAACAGGTGCAGCACAAAAAGCATTCTGAGTATAAACAGCCGATGTGGTCGTACCCTCAGCTAATTTAATCAAAACAATATCTGATTTTCCAACTGTTTTTATACCCGCACTTGCGATACCTATTTCAACACCCTGAACCGGTAGTAACTCACTCCGAACCGGTGTTGATAGATTGACCGGCATTAGCTAATAACACCATGACATTGCTTAAACTTCTTCCCACTACCACAAGGACAAGGATCATTTCGGCCTACTTTTTTCCCCTCACGTGTAATAGGTTGCTGATGAGATGGAAGTTCTTCTCCACCGTCTAAATTTTCAGTTTCATCATGCTGATATTCTACTTCACCAGATTGACGACGTTGCTCTTCAACCGCTTCAACATCTTCTGGGTCTCGCACTTGAACACGCAAAATCAATGAAACCACTTCATGCTTGATACTTTCTAACATGGCGGTAAACATTGCAAATGCTTCACGTTTAAATTCTTGCTTAGGATCTTTTTGAGCATAACCGCGAAGGTTAATACCTTGGCGTAGGTAATCCATTTGAGCCAAATGCTCTTTCCATTGATTATCTAGTGTTTGTAACATAATTGCTTTTTCGAAATTACGCATTAATTCACTGGTTGAAATTTCTTCTTTCGCTACACATTCAGCTTCTGCAGCCTCAATAATACGCAAACGTAGGCTCTCTTCATGTAAATCATGATCTTGCTCCAACCAAGCCGCTACATTCAAATCAAGAGCAAAGTCATCTCTAAGTGCATCATCTAAACCGGTAATATTCCACTGCTCATCAATACTATTTGGTGGCACATACTGACTAATCACATCATCAATAACCGTCTCACGCATTGAAATAACAGTTTCAGAAACATCATCTGCAGCCATCAATTCATCACGTTGCTCATAAATAACTTTACGCTGATCATTAGCAACATCATCAAACTCTAGTAATTGCTTACGAATATCAAAGTTATGTCCTTCAACTTTTCGTTGTGCATTTTCAATCGCACGTGACACCCATGGATGTTCAATGGCTTCACCTTCTTCCATTCCCAACTTTTTCATCATGCCTGACATACGTTCTGATGCAAAAATACGCATCAAATTATCTTCAAGCGATAAATAAAATCGACTTGAACCCGCATCACCTTGTCGACCTGAACGACCACGCAATTGGTTATCTACACGACGTGATTCGTGACGTTCTGAACCAACAATGTGGAGTCCACCAGCAGCCAGTACCGCATCATGACGTATCTGCCACGCATTTGTTACTTTCTCTTTTTCGACATCAGATACATTCTCACCTAATGCTTCTAATTCAACGTCTAAATTACCACCTAATACAATATCAGTGCCTCGCCCAGCCATGTTGGTAGCAATAGTTACCGCACCAGGTTGGCCAGCTTGAGCGATGATATGTGCTTCTTTCTCATGAAACTTCGCATTGAGTACTTCATGTTTGATTTTAGCTTTTGTTAGTAGGCCATCTAAATACTCTGAGCTCTCAATAGATGATGTGCCGACTAAAACAGGTTGTTTTCGTTCCACACAGCCTTGAATATCAACCACCATTGCAGCGTATTTTTCTGTTGTTGTTAGATAAATCTGATCAGCTTCATCTTTACGTTGCGTATCTCTATTGGTTGGAATTACGATAACTTCAAGCCCATAGATAGACTGTAACTCAAATGCTTCCGTGTCGGCCGTTCCCGTCATGCCTGATAATTTGCCATATAAACGGAAATAATTCTGGAAGGTGATTGATGCTAAGGTCTGATTCTCATTTTGAATATTTGCACCTTCTTTTGCTTCAACAGCTTGGTGTAAACCTTCTGACCAACGACGCCCAGGCATAGTACGCCCTGTAAATTCATCGACAATAACAACTTCATTGTCTTGAACAATATAATCAACATCACGCTGGAATAAAACATGGGCACGTAATGCTGCTGTCACATGATGCATCAGACTAATATTTGCGGCATCATATAAGCTAGCGTTTTCGTCTAATAAACCCGCTTCGGTTAATAGGCTTTCAATTTTCTCGTGACCTAGCTCAGTGAAATGTACTTGTTTTGCTTTTTCATCAAGCGTGTAGTCACCTTCAACTTCAACCTCATCCCCTTCGCCTATTTGTTTAGTCAAACCAGGGATAAGCGTATCAACACGCTGATATAATTCAGAACTATCTTCTGCTGGCCCTGAAATAATTAGAGGTGTTCGCGCTTCATCAATTAAGATTGAATCAACTTCATCAATAACCGCAAAATGTAATTTTCTTTGTACTTTTTCTTCTAGGCTAAATGCCATATTATCGCGAAGATAATCGAAACCAAATTCGTTATTTGTTCCATAGGTAATATCACAGGCATAAGCAGCGCGGCGCTCATCTGATGCAAGTCCTGAAATAATAACGCCGGTAGTCATACCTAGAAAACCATAAAGCTGACTCATCCAAGCTGAATCTCGTTGAGCAAGGTAGTCATTCACGGTAATAACATGAACCCCTTCACCCTCTAATGCATTGAGATAAACAGCCAATGTAGCAACCAATGTTTTACCTTCACCAGTACGCATTTCTGCGATTTTCCCTTCATTTAATACCATGCCGCCGATCATCTGCACATCAAAGTGCCGCATATCTAAAACCCGCACACCCGCGGCCCGAACAACAGCAAATGCTTCTGGTAAAATATCTTCTATCGTTTCGCCATCAGTTAAACGCTGACGGAACTCAGTCGTTTTCCCTTGTAACGCCGCGTCATCAAGCTGTTCAATCTCTGCTTCAAATGTATTTATTTGTTCAACACGTTTACGTAATTGTTTAAGTACACGGTTATTACGACTACCAAATATTTTGCTGAAAAACTTGCTTACCATTACTTGTTACTACCTGTATGTTGCGGCGCATTCGTCCGTAAACGATTTTTGTAAGAAAACGTGTGATTATAACGCGAAGAGAACAATTGTTCTAACGTCTTTAATATGAGGACGGTATCAACTATTTTCAATAGCCCTAGTTTTTAACAAAGCTATAAGGATTGATCGACTTGCCATCTCTCAATATTTCAAAATGTACATGAGGTCCTGTAGAGCGTCCTGTAGAACCCATTAGAGCAATTTTATGGCCTTTATTAATTCGTGTACCCACTTTAACCAATAATTTTTTATTATGTGCATAACGACTGACATAACCATTACCATGGTCAATATCAATCATTTGTCCATAGCCAGATCTCTTTCCCGTCCAGGTAACAAGACCATCTGCGATGGCTAAAATAGCACTCCCAGACTTTCCGGCGAAATCTATACCGTGGTGCATGGTTTTTTTACCATTAAAAGGGTCTAGGCGATAACCATAACTGGAGGAGATCCAACCTTCATTTATCGGTGAACCTTGGGGAATTGCTGACGTAATATTACCTCTGGCTAAGGAGATATTTTCTAAGAAGGCTAACTGCTCATTTTGTTGCTGAAATACTTCAGATAAAGCTTCGATCTCTGCATCTAAATTTACGCTTAACTCAATCACATCTTTTTGTTCTAAGCCACCTTGAGCAGGCGTTTTAGAAAGGTTGTATATTGAAATATCCATCCCAATAATTTCAGCCATTTTTTCAGTGAGCACATTCAGTCGAATTGATTCTGCTTGTAGCTGCCCTAACCTCTGGGCATAGTGTAATTTTAAACCCTCATTTTTCTGCTGTTCTTTTAATCCTGCATCGAACTGCACATTATTTTCTACATAAGCGGTTTCTTCTGACACATTTCTCTGTTCATTCAAGGTCAAAAAAAATGTTGCAAGGAGGGCAAATAGGATGGCCAATACAGCCAATAGATCACCGAATGAAAACTGCCAATGTTTATGTGCAGTATTTTTTGACGATATAATGATAACCTGCATATAACCCACCTCATCAACTTATTAAAGTAACTGTCTTTCTATGACCAATAAACTTGAACGTGTTAATACAATTTACAAAAATAATAGCCAACTCAAGCAACTATCACAGCGTGTCCAGCTGTTAGACAAGTTAAACCTCACCTTACAACAAGCCATGCCACCAGAGTTTGCTAAACATTGTCGTCTTGCTAACATTAACGAAAACACGGTGATTATCCATACCGATAATGCCAGCTATGCCAGCTTGCTTCGTTTTCAATCCCAAGCTTTATGCCAAGTGCTTTCCCAACATCTACCACAGATTATTAATAAGCTTGAAGTAAAAGTAAGAACAGAGTTCTCACCAGTAAAACCGGAGAATTCACTCTCACTTTCGTTACCCAGCGAGACTGCTAGCACGTTACAACAAATGTCAGAGGATATGGAAGAAGGTACTTTAAAAGTAGCGCTACAAAAATTAGCTAAACGTCAGCGAGAATAATTTAACTCGTTACGACTGATGCCGCAGGTCGACTAAACGAGATAGGCGCATCTTTTTCCTCATCAAAGCTGACCAGCTCCCATGCATCTGTCTCTACTAATAACTTGCGTAACAACTTGTTATTTACTTCATGACCTGACTTATGACCGCTAAAGGAGCCAATTAAACTATGTCCAAGTAGGTACAAATCACCAATCGCATCTAATACTTTGTGACGAACAAATTCATCTTCATAGCGAAGACCATCTTCATTCACAATTCGATAATCATCAAGCGCAATCGCATTATCAACACTCGCGCCTAATGCTAAATTATTTTCACGCAATTTTTCAATATCTTTCATAAAACCGAAGGTACGGGCACGACTCACTTCACGAACAAATGATGTGGAGGAGAAATCAACATCAACTTGTTGTGGCCGCCCCGTAAAAGCAGGATGTTCAAAATCAATGGTAAATGACACTTTAAAACCATCAAAAGGTTCAAACTTAGCCCACTTATCCCCATCTTCCAATATGATTGGCTTTTTAATACGGATAAATTGCTTCGCAACTGATTGCTCTTCAATACCAGCTGACTGAATTAGAAATACAAAGGGTCCTGCACTCCCGTCCATAATAGGCACTTCAGCAGCATTAATATCAATTAATGCATTATCAATCCCAAGACCTGCAAACGCGGACAATAAGTGCTCAACGGTTGAAACACTTTGTCCATGTTGAACGAGACTGGTTGAGAGTAATGTTTCGCCTACGTTTTCAGCTTTCGCTTCAATTTCGACGACAGGATCAAGGTCAACGCGTCGAAAAGTAATCCCTGAATTAGGGGCAGCAGGTCGCAGCGTGAGATAAACGGTATCTCCACTATGTAACCCAACACCGGTCGCACGAATCACATTTTTCAATGTTCTTTGCTTTATCACGGCGAAACCCCTCTCATCTAATACCTAAAGTAACGGGAGATAATAACATAAGCTATTTGCTTCCAGCTAGCATGCTTCCTAGTCAGCTTGGCGACGTAAGAACGCGGGAATATCTAAATAGTCCATATTCACATCACCATTAGCAACTTGTTTTTGTTGCGTTTGTTCTTCATTACGCTTCACAGTTGGAATGTCATAATCAACATCCGCAGGCTTTTTAACAATCTCAATTTGTGGTTTAACAACCTCAGGTGTTGGCGCAACTTGCGCGACTTTTTCTCCACCTAATCCTGTTGCCACAACGGTAACTCTGATTTCATCAGTCATTTCAGGGTCAATAACTGTTCCTACTACGACAGTTGCATCATCTGAAGCAAATTCTTTAATCGTATTACCCACATCTTCAAACTCACCAATTCCTAAGTTCAAACCACCTGTAATATTAACTAATACGCCTCTAGCACCAGATAAATCTACATCTTCGAGCAATGGACTTGATACGGCTAATTGAGCAGCTTCTTTTGCACGGTCGTCACCTGATGCTTGCCCAGTACCCATCATTGCCATACCCATTTCAGACATTACTGTACGAACATCTGCAAAATCGACATTAATCATACCTTCGCGGGTAATCAATTCAGCAATACCTTGTACTGCACCTAGCAATACATCATTAGCCGCTTTAAATGCACCTAACAATGTCATTTCACGGCCTAATACTGCCAGTAACTTTTCATTAGGAATAGTGATTAACGAATCCACATGCTGACTTAATTCCTCTAAGCCTGAGTCTGCTATTTTTAAGCGCTTGCCACCTTCGAAAGGAAATGGTTTGGTCACAACAGCAACAGTCAAAATACCCATTTCTTTGGCTACTTGAGCGACTACAGGTGCTGCACCAGTACCTGTTCCACCACCCATTCCTGCTGTAATAAAGACCATATCAGCGCCTTTAATTACATCCATAATACGTTCGCGATCTTCCAATGCAGCTTGACGGCCCACATCTGGATTAGCACCGGCACCTAAGCCTTTCGTAATATCGGTACCTAATTGCAATTGTGTTGTTGCAGCACTTTTACGAAGCGCTTGAGCATCTGTATTAGCACAAATGAAATCTACACCTTCAATTTCATTTGCCACCATATGTTCAAGTGCATTACCACCACCACCACCTACACCGATAACTTTAATTACCGCATTCTCTGTATAGGTATCAATTAATTCAAATGTCATTTTTTCTCTCCCCAGATTTATCTTTTAATTATGTATATATGTAACAGTTTTTTATAAACGTTTAGAAATTACCCTGAAACCAACTTTTCATTCTTGCTAGCATTCCACCAAAATCACTTGTCGGTCTTTTTTCACCCTGACTCTCTAACTCACCTTTATTACCAAACAACAACAAGCCCACACCTGTTGCATGAATTGGATTTCTAATAACATCAACTAAGCCGCCAACATGTTGTGGCAAGCCTAATCGAACCGGTAAATGGAACACCTCTTCAGCTAACTCCACTACACCTTCCATTTTCGAGCTTCCACCTGTTAACACGACGCCTGCAGCCAATAGTTCTTCAAATCCACTACGTCGTAACTCGGCTTGCACTAACATCAACAATTCTTCATAGCGAGGCTCAACAACTTCAGCTAATGTTTGTCTGGCTAATTGTCTAGGTGGCCGATCTCCAACGCTAGGTACTTCAATCGTTTCATCTTCACGCGCTAATTGAGTCAAGGCACATGCGTATTTCATTTTAATTTCATCTGCATATTGTGTCGGTGTACGTAATGCAACAGCAATATCGTTAGTTACTTGATCGCCTGCAATTGGAATCACGGCAGTATGTCGAATAGCACCATCTAGGAACACGGCAATATCTGTTGTTCCACCACCAATGTCTACTAAACAAACACCTAACTCTTTTTCATCTTGCTCAAGCACTGAGTAGCTAGAAGCCATTTGTTCTAAAATGATGCCATCCACCGTTAAACCACAGCGTTCAATACATTTACTAATATTTTGTGCCGCACTCACAGCGCCTGTAATTAAGTGAACTTTTGCTTCAAGTCTCACCCCTGACATTCCAACAGGCTCTCGAATACCTTCTTGATTATCTATAATAAATTCTTGAGGCAACACGTGTAATAACTGCTGATCACCAGGAAAATGAACGGCTTTAGCTGCATCGAGAACACGTTCAATATCACCTGCCGTCACTTCTTTATCCCGAATGGCCACTGTCCCATGAGAATTAAGGCTACGAATATGACTGCCAGCAATCCCTGCATACACAGAGTGTATTTGGCATCCTGCCATTAATTCAGCTTCTTCAACTGCCCGTTGAATAGATTGGACTGTTGACTCAATATTAACGACAACCCCTTTTTTCATACCACGAGCAGGGTGAGAGCCAATCCCAATAATATCTAAGGCATTGTCCTTTGGTCCTGCATCTAAATTTGGTGCGGCCACTATCGCCACGACTTTAGATGTACCAATATCTAAGCCTACAATTAGATCTCTTTCATTTCTTTTTGACATCATACTGCCTCATTAAATCTAGGTTGTTCACCTGATTTCCAATCTATCGTTAAACCGTTGGTATAACGCATATCTACGGTCTTAATCTTATTCTTAAAATCAAACAATACTGTATTAAAAATGCGTACAAATCGTTGTAATCGTTCCTGACTATCGGCTCGCCCTAATTTAACTTCCATACCATTACTTAATTTTAAATTCCAAGATCGACGTTGATCCATCTCGATCTTCGTAACAGCTAAATCACGTGACGTAAATAATTCAGATATTTGCATAAACTGATTCAACATAAGCTCACTGGTTTCCTCAGGTCCACGTAATAAAACAAGCCCAGATGGAAAGCTAGCTTTAGCAGGAAAAAATAACTCCCCCTCATTATTAACTAATCCATATTGGCCCCATTGAGCAATAGCACGTTGCTCTTCAACAACTAAATGCACCGTATCAGGCCAACTTCTTTTAACTTGTATTAACTTAACCCAAGGAGCCGCTTCACCTGCTTCTCGTAACTTAGCCACATCAATATTAATAAAATTACCCGTAACATACGGTGTAACGGCTTCAACAAGTAAGGCCTTGTCAACATGTTCAAATTGACCATCAACCGTGACATGCAAAATAGGTAGCGTATCTTCTTGCTGTAACCAAATTATAGCGGCCGTTAAACCTGCAATCATTGATACTAGAACGCTGCCTTTAAATCCTTTCTTCCATGCAATAGTTTGTTTTTGTTTAGGCACAGGCTTACGAGTAGCACCTCGACTTTTATTTTTACTCGCCATTCAAGCGTCCCTCCAAACTACCTTCTAGTATCTTCCAAACTAACTGTTCAAAACTTAATCCTGCTTGTTTTGCAGCCATAGGTACTAAACTGTGGTCAGTCATACCTGGAATACTATTAGCTTCAAGCAAAAAGAATTGTCCAGACTGGTCACGCATGAAATCAACACGCCCCCACCCAGTCATTCTCAAGGCTTTAAATGCCTGTAGTGCAAGCTGTTTACAGTCACTTTCATCCTGTTCATTTAAGTCACTAGGACAGATGTATTCTGTTGTATTGGCTTGATATTTAGCATCAAAATCATAAAACTCATTGGGGGTTTTCAACTGAATAACGGGTAAGGCTTCATCATTCAATATAGCTACGGTATATTCATCACCCTCAATCCATTGTTCTGAAATAACTTCAGCATCAAACTCTGTGGCCAACTTAATCGCCGCACTTAATTCATCAGCAGAGTTGACCTTAGTCATACCAATGCTTGAACCTTCGTTTACAGGTTTAATGATCTGAGGTAGACCTAAATCACCGACTAATACATCACTATCACTTTCAGCCGTAACCTGCTTAAAATCAGCTGTTGGCAAGTTTTGGGGAATCCAAACCTGTTTGCTAATCATTTTATTCATTGATAACACAGAGGCTGTAATACCACTCCCTGTAAAAGGGATATTTAAAGACTGCAGTACACCTTGTATCTCTCCGTCTTCACCACCACGGCCATGCAAAACTATAAAGGCACGATCATAATGACCATCACGTAAATGTTTACTTACATTAATATCAACATCAATTCTGTGTGCATCCACACCTTGTTTAACAAGTGCATCTAATACTGCCTGTCCACTTTTTAATGAAATTTCACGCTCAGCTGAGCGCCCACCCATTAAGACAGCAACACGACCAAATTCAGCAGCTAAATGAACAGAAGATGTCATGCGACTTCTCCTATAATGTGAACTTCTGGAATTAATTTCACACCTAAGCTCATTTCTACTTTCTGCTGAACTAAAGTTATCAAAGCCTCAATATCTGCCGCTGTTGCTGTGCCGTCATTAACAATGAAGTTAGCATGTTTATCTGAAACACTGGCACCACCGATAGCTAAACCTTTAAAACCTCCACTCTCAATCAGTCGTCCAGCAAAATCACCTTCAGGATTTTTAAATACAGAGCCTGCACAAGCTTGGTTTGTTGGCTGACTTTCATTACGTCTTCTTAATAAGCTTTTAATTTGTTCTGATTCATCATCTGATTGAGCAATATCTAATTTCAATTTTGCAGCAACAAACCATTCGCCTTCAGGTAGCTCAACATGACGGTAGTGCACCTTAAATTCATCAGCTTGTCGTATATGTAATGCACCGCTTCTATCAACGGTGGTTACTTCAGTAACCCATTCCCATGTTTCGCTATTATGAGCCCCGGCGTTCATCGCTAAGGCGCCACCAAGAGTGCCCGGGATCCCCGCTAAAAAAGCACTTCCAGTCAAACCGGAACGTGCGGCTTTCTTTGCTAGTTTTCCGCAGTAAACACCGACTTCAGCAGATACCTCTTGTCCGTTCACTTCCAGATTTTGTAATGTGCCTGCAGTTGAAATAACCGTTCCTGCAAAACCGCCATCGCGTACTAATAAGTTACTACCTAAACCTAGCCATAATAAAGGTTCATCTTTCGGAAGTTGTGATAAAAACTTAGCGAGATCATGTCTATCTGTAGGACGATAAAAACGTTGCGCTATACCGCCTACTCGCCATGAAGTATATTTCGACAACGGTTCATTGATTCGTAACTCACCTTGCAGATCTGTAAACATTACGTAGTACCTCCTAATTTCTCAGGAAGTTCATGTGCAATTCGACCAATATCACCCGCACCTAAGGTAAGCAGTAAGTCACCGTTATTTATCACACCCGGAAGCACGTTAAATAAAGCCGCTTTATCTTCTACAAAAATCGGTTCAACCTGTCCTCGTAAACGGATAGCACGACATAAACTTTTCGCATCTGCTCCTGCAATTTTACTTTCCCCAGCAGGATAGACTTCCATCACAATCAGTACATCAACCTCAGACAATACCTGAGAAAAATCCTCAAATAAATCACGTGTTCGTGTGTAGCGATGTGGCTGAAAGATAACAACTAAACGACTACTTTCCCATCCATCTCGGATTGCCGTTACCGTTGCTGCAATTTCTGTTGGGTGGTGACCGTAATCATCAACCAGTGTGACCTGCCCATTTTTTGTGTGAATATCACCCAGTAGATTAAAGCGGCGACTGACACCTGCAAAGGTAGCTAATGCGCGCTGGCAGGCTTCAATTGATACCCCTAAGTTTCGGGCAACGGCTAAGCCAGCAGTTGCATTTAAGGCATTATGGAGGCCAGGCATATTGAGTGTTATTTCAAATGTATGTGCCGATTTTTTATCAATCACACTGAAGTGACTTTGTCCTTGCTTTTGTTTCAAGTTTACAATTTGGAAATCTGCTTGTTCATCGGCACCATACGTCAATACAGGTCGTATAACATCGGTTAACAACTCACGAACAACAGGATCATCAATACACATCACAGCTAAACCATAAAAGGGTAGATGATGTAAAAATTCAATAAAGGTCGCTTTCAATTTCTCAAAGTCATTGTCATATGTCGCCATATGATCTTCATCAATATTCGTCACAACCGAAATCATTGGTTGTAGGTATAAAAATGAAGCATCACTTTCATCTGCTTCAGCAACTAAGTAGCGACCACTACCTAATTTAGCATTACTACCTGCACTATTAAGACGCCCACCAATCACAAATGTTGGGTCAAGGTCACCTTCACTCAATAACGCTGCAACCAAACTCGTTGTGGTTGTTTTTCCATGCGTGCCTGCAATCGCGATTCCATAGCTAAATCGCATTAACTCTGCCAACATTTCAGCGCGAGGTACAACAGGAATACGTAATTCTTTTGCCGCTTTTAATTCTACATTTTCATCAGATACTGCCGTTGTAACAACGACCACGTCTGCTCCAGCTAAATAATCTGCAGAGTGACCAATCATGACGGTTGCACCTAACTCACGTAAATGTTCAATCAATGAATTATTAGCTAAGTCAGACCCTGAAATTTGGTAACCTAAGTTTAATAATACTTCAGCAATGCCTCCCATACCCACACCACCAATACCAATAAGGTGAATATGCTTAACTCGGCTTTGCATTGCAGATGTTAATTTATCCATGAGCGACCTCCAAACAGAGTGCTGAAATTAACTTTGCCGTACCTGTTTTTGCTTGTTTTCGTGCTTGTATTGCCATTGTTAATAACAACGTTCGATCACCCACTAATTTACTAATTTCCTCAGCAAACGACTCAATAGTTAAATTCTTTTCTTGCACTAAAACAGCTGCACCGTTGTTCACTAATACTGAGGCATTATGTGTTTGATGGTCATCGACAGCATAAGGATATGGAACCAATAATGACGCGACACCTGCCGCTGCTAATTCAGCAATAGTGAGCGCTCCCGCACGACAAATAACAAGATCGGCCCATGCGTACACTTCTGACATATCATCTATAAATGTGATGACATCAGCTTCAACACCGGCTACTTCATAATTATGCTTACAATCATCACTATGCTTAACACCACACTGATGTTTAATTTCTAGCTCAGTCTCAAGCAAACCAAACGCTTCTGGTAACAAAGTGTTCAGAGATTTAGCGCCTAAACTACCACCAAGAACAAGAATTCGAATCGTACTATTTCGATCTACCATTCGCTGTTGAGGGCGGTCTAGTTCTTCAATACTTTCTCGTACTGGATTACCTATATATTGTGCATGTCGAATGTTTTTAAAACTGCCAGAAAAGCCTTCTAACACATGATTTGCAAATAATGCTGATAGTCGGTTGGTTAAGCCCGGAATTGCATTTTGCTCATGTATAACTAAGGGCGTGCCCATTAACTTTGCAGCGACTGCACCCGGTCCAGATGCAAACCCACCAAGTCCAAGAACAGCATCAGGTTTAAACTGCTTAATGACTGACACAGCTTCGACAACTGCTTTAATTAATTTAAAAGGCGCTAATAACCACCCTAATATTCCATTACCTCGTAGACCTTGAATACTGATAAAGTTCAATGGATAACCAGAAGCAGGTACTAACTTCGCCTCAATACCACGTTGCGTCCCCATCCAAGCCACATCAACATGTTGAGATTTCAATTCATCAGCGACAGCCAGTGCAGGAAATACATGCCCTCCAGTGCCTCCAGCCATAATTAATACGCGAGTAGTCATCGTTTCACCCTCGCAGATGCTTTTTCTGGATACCGTGTTTCCAAGTCGACCCGTAGTAATAATGCAATGGCTACACAAGCAATCACTAAACTACTACCACCGTAACTCATTAAAGGTAGTGTCAGCCCTTTAGTTGGCAACACCCCCGTATTAACGCCCATATTGATAAATGCCTGCAAACCTAACCAAATCCCTATGCCATAGGCGATCTGAGCACCGAATACTTGTCCAGCTAATTCTGCAGCGCGCCCAATGGAGAGCGCTCGCCAAATGAAAAGAGAAAATAAAGTCACCACACTCATGGAACCAAGCAAACCAAATTCTTCGGCCAAAATGGAATATAAAAAATCGGTATGAGCTTCAGGTAAATAGGCTAGTTTTTGCATGCTATTTCCTAACCCAACACCTAACCAATCTCCTCGACCAAAAGCTATTAGTGCTTGTGCCAATTGATATCCCCCTTTATCTACATCTGCCCAAGGGTCAATAAAGCTTTTTACTCGGTTTAGGCGGTAAGGTTCAAAGTAGACTATCGCCACAAAGCCAATTGCTAATACCGCGATTAATGCAACAAAGACATCAACTCGAGAACCACCCAAAAACAACATTGCTAAAACTGTTGAGACGATAACAACTACAGAGCCAAAATCTGGTTGCGCCAGTAATAAGCCAGCGGCAACAGCCACTAATACAAGTGGCGCTAATATTTTAAAAAATGATTCTTTTAATTGAGAGCGATGGCGTTGCAAATAATCCGCAATATAAATAATTGAAAATAACTTAATTATTTCCGCAACTTGTATATTAATGGGCCCTAATGGCAACCAACGTCGGCTACCATTCACTTCACGACCAATTCCAGGAATCAATACGACTATTAATAATGCAATACCTGCCACCAATAAGTAAGGGGCCATTTTTTGCCAGAAAGAAAGTCTGAAAGACAGTGCTCCCCAAGCTATAACCACAGCAATAACTGCAAAAATAGTTTGCCGACCAAAATAATAAAAAGGTTGATCGAATGTAGTCGAAGCCAAGTTAATTGATGCAGAGCCAACCATTACCAAGCCGAGACTTAATATTGCCAATACAATCAGTAATAGAGGGCGGTCAGCTGTCATGGCGTATGCTTTCATATCAACGCCTTTACAGCAGATTCAAATGCATCACCACGTGCAGCATAATCACTAAACATATCAAAGCTAGCACAAGCTGGTGACAATAATACATTTGCCCCAGTGACAGTCATAAGGTGTGCTAACCGCACAGCTTCAATCATGTTGTCCACATGGACACATTCAATATCTGCTGGCACAACAGCCTCGATAGTGGCTGCATCTTTCCCCATTACAATGACTAAACTCACATGCGCTTTAATGCTCGCGGTTAATGCTGAGAAGTCTTGTTCCTTACCTACTCCACCGGCAATTAATGTAATTTTGCCACTATCCGCTAGGCCGTTAATTGCAGCAACACATGCGCCAACATTCGTTGCCTTAGAATCATTAAACCAATTAACACCATCTATCTCATTCACAAAACGACAACGGTGCGGTAAGCCTGTATAGCCTTGTAATGCTGTAATCATCGCAGGCATAGCAAGCCCCATAGCCGATCCCATTGCTAAGGAAGCTAAGGCGTTCGCCACATTATGTTTGCCTTTTATTTTCAACTTATCGACGGCAAGTAAAGCTTGTTCTCCTTCTGCTAACCAAGCCGCCCCATCAATGTTAACAATGCCAAAATCCACACCTTTGCTTTCACCCAAACCAAACGTTATATGATTGCGTCCTTCACGTGATAGCTGCATCACACTTTCATCATCACGATTCATAATCATCACACCATCACCATTAAAAATGGTCGATTTTGCTTGTTTATAGTGTTGCTCACTATCGTAGCGATCTAAGTGATCGGGACTCACATTGAGTACGGTTGCAACAAATGAATTTAAACTCGTAACAGTTTCTAATTGGAAGCTCGACAACTCTAAAATATAAAAATCTGGGGCAGGTTCAATAATTAAATCTAAAGCTGGCGTACCTAAGTTGCCACCCACTTGTATTATTTTCCCTGCTTTTTCTGCCATCTCAGCGAGTAAAGTTGTTACCGTACTTTTACCGTTTGATCCAGTAATAGCAACAATTGGTGCATTGGCATAACGTGCAAATAACTCTATATCACCGACCAGCTCAATACCGGCTTCTTTTGCCGCGACTATTTCTGATAACCGAGGGTCAACGCCTGGACTCAGTACGATCATATCTGCCTGTTGCATCCAAGCGCGATCTAAGCCACCTGTTTTCACAAGTACTGCAGGTAGCTCAGTTTGAAGCACACTTAATCCAGCAGGCGCATCTCTCGTATCCATCATTGCGACAGCATAGCCTTGCGCTACAAGAAAACGCGCGCACGACAATCCAGTTTGGCCTAGGCCAATAATTAGAATTGATTGTGCTTGTTCAGCGTTTCTTGCAAGTGTATTCATCGTATTTTTAAACTCGCCAAACCAACAAGAACAAGAAAGACGGTAATAATCCACGCACGAACAATAATTCGGGGCTCAGGCCAGCCTTTCAATTCATAATGATGATGAATAGGCGCCATTAAAAACACCCGTTTACCACGCAATTTATAGGAGCCCACTTGCACAACAACGGACAAGGTCTCCATAACAAAAACACCGCCCATGATCAGTAACACTAATTCCTGTCGAACTAATACCGCAACGGTACCGAGTGCAGCACCTAGTGCTAAGGCACCAATATCACCCATAAATACTTGTGCAGGGTAAGTGTTAAACCACAAGAAGCCTAATCCTGCTCCCACCATCGCAGCACAAAAAACAGTCAACTCACCCGCTTCAGGTATAAATGGTATTGATAAATAACGTGCAAATTCAAAATGGCCTGTGACATAGCTAAATAGGCCAAGTGCAGATGCAACCATGACCGTAGGCATAATAGCCAAACCATCTAAGCCATCGGTTAAATTAACCGCATTACTGGTTCCAACGATAACAAGGTAGGTCAACAACATATACCAAGCGCCCATTGGAATAATAATATCCTTAAAGAACGGTATGATTAGTTCTGTTTCAGCAGGAACAATGGCTGTTTGATATAAAAATATAGCCGCGCCTAAGCCGCCTACAGACTGCCAGAAATATTTATACCGACTGATTAAACCTTTTGGATCTTGGCGTACCAACTTAATATAATCATCAACAAAACCAATAATTCCAAATGTCAAAGTCACCAATAAAACAACCCAAACGTAGCGATTATCTAAATCAGCCCAAAGCAGGGTACTAACAGCAATAGCCACTAAAATTAAAGCACCACCCATTGTCGGTGTTCCTGATTTACTTAAATGAGATTCAGGTCCATCATCTCGCACAACTTGACCAATCTGTCTAAAGCTAAGGTGCCGAATCATGGTTGGCCCCACTACCAGTGCAATACCTAATGCAGTAATTACACCTAAAATAGCTCTTAACGTTAGATATTGAAATACATTAAACCCAGTGTGGAATTGGCTTAAATATTCACTCAATGCTAATAACACTAGTCTTCTCCTCGGTTAGCTAATTTATCTGCTAATTTATCCAATTGCATAAATCGTGACCCTTTAATCAAACAGGTCACGTCACTCGATAGTGTTTTTTCTAACTGTTTCTGTAAGTCCGCAATATGCTCAAAATGTTTTGCGCCATTACCATACGCCTGCGTGGCTGCTCGACTTTCTGTTCCCACCGTCCAAAGACGATTAACACCTGACTCTTTAGCATCAAGCCCCATTTTATAATGTAAGGACTCACTTTCGCTTCCTAGCTCACCAAAGTCACCTAAGACCAGCCAATGCTCTCCGTTCGATGCTTGTAATACAGACAGTGCCTGTTGATATGAACCTGGGTTTGCATTGTAACTATCATCAATCAATTGCGCCCCCTGTCTTCCCCTTCTTAATTCTAAGCGATGGGGAACACTTTTCATTGCGGCTAAGCCTTTAACAATCACAGCAACAGGTATATCTAGTGCTCGCGTAATAGCGATAGTTGCTAAAGCATTCGCCACATTATGCAGCCCCGGCAAAGGTAGGTTTATAGCGTGAAATTCTGACTCGATTTCCACCATAAAGTGACTTGAATGAGGACCATTCTGTATATCGATCGCGGTTATATCAGCCTCATTCTCAATCGCAAACGAAATGATCTTATGATTTGTAAGTACTTGCTTCCACTCATCGGCATATTTCATATCGGTATTGATCACAGCCGTTCCACTTTCTACTAAACCAGAAAATATCTCCGCTTTTGCTTTAGCAACACCATCAATTGAACTAAACCCTTCTAAATGTGCAGCTGCCACATTATTAATAATTGAGACATTCGGCATTGCCATAGCAACTAAACGTGCAATTTCCCCAGCATGATTAGCCCCCATTTCGATAACAGCAAAATCAGTCTCATTTTCTAAACGGCTAAGCGTAAGTGGCACACCTAGTTCATTATTCAAATTACCTTCCGTTGCGATCACATTTCCACTTAGACGTAATACCGATGCCAGCATTTCTTTAACAGTTGTTTTTCCATTACTTCCTGTCACAGCAACAAGCTTCGCGTTGCACTGTTGTCGCCAATATTTAGCAATCATGCCAAATGCTTTTACAACATCTTTCACAACCAACTGTGTCAATTCATCATCTTGTTTTTCTGTTACTAATGCTGCAGTGGCTCCAGCTAGGCGTGCAGTTGCAAGATAATGGTGGCCATCAACATGCTCCCCTTGTAATGCAATGAAAAGATTACCCATTACAACTTTGCGACTATCAATAACAGTCCCCGTCACCATCGCATCTTTTTCAGGCTGCTCACAAGCTAGGATTTCAGCTATTTTAGAAAGGAGTAATTGCATACTTACTTTTCCTCCAAGATAGCTAAAGACGTATTATTTGCTTCGCTTAATGCATCCATTACAATCTGGTAATCGCTAAAAGGCGTTTTAATCCCCATTACTTCTTGGTATTGCTCATGGCCTTTTCCTGCTACAAGCACAATATCATTCGCTTTTGCTTCTTTTATAGCCGATGTAATTGCTAACTTACGATCATGCTCAATAGAAATAGATTTCTGTTTCTTCATTCCAACTAAAATAGCTTCTACTATCTGCTGAGGATCTTCGCTTCGTGGATTGTCATCGGTAATAATCACTTTATTCGCATAATGCTGCGCGGCTACGCCCATTAAAGGTCGTTTACCCACATCACGGTCGCCACCACAACCAAAAACACACCACAGATCAGCATTATTCGTTATATGTTCTTGCAATGAGCGTAATGCTTGTTCAAGTGCGTCAGGCGTATGAGCAAAATCAATCACAACGGCAACGTGCTTATTACCACCCAGCATATCCATTCGACCTTTAACCGCATGGCATTGACTTATGGCGAGACAAGTAGCTTCAAAGTTAATATTCAAAGCCGTTAAACAGGCAGCTGTCGCCAATAAATTATCAATATTAAAGCGTCCAAACAAACTACTTTGTATCTTATTAACTCCAAGCTCTGTCACTACATCGAAATGAAGCCCATCTGCTTTTAACTCAACATTATCAGCTTTGAAGTTAGCATTTACTTTTCCTGACTTACTGCTGTAGCTCAGTAAATCTAATTTACCCCTAGCCTGTAGCGTTTCATATAATGCCGATCCAAACTTATCATCACTATTGATTATGGCTGTTCTAATACTCTCAAACTTAAATAACCGCTCTTTTGCTTGCCCATATTCAGCCATTGAATTGTGATAATCCAGATGATCACGACTCAGGTTTGTAAATAGTGCCACATCAATGCTGACACTATTCAACCGACCTTGTTCTAAAGCATGAGAGGAAGCCTCAATCACTACATATTTAATATTCTCATCACAAAACTCAGTCAGTATTTTTTGAATTGAGACAGGATCGGGGGTCGTCATACCTGTATCAGTTAGACCATCAACTCGCCCTACACCCAAGGTTCCTATTACGCCACAAGCGAGTCCTAACGACTCCAATGCTTGAGCAATAAATTGACTGGTAGATGTTTTACCATTTGTTCCCGTCACAGCAATCACAGTCAACGCCATTGATGGATGCCCGTAATATCGAGCAGCAATCTCTCCAGCTTTCTCTGCTAAATTTTTAACCGGATGGGCATCAATAGCTGTATTTGCAATTAATTGTGACTCACGTTCCGTAAGTGGATATTCAGCGTCAAACAAAACAACTGCCACAGCTGCATTCAGTGCTTGTTGTAAGTGCTGTTCACGTTGCTTACCACCTTTTGCTAAACATAAGAACAGGTTTCCAGACTCTAACTGCCTACTATCTAAGCTAATGCCCGTCACCGTGAGATCACTTAACGTTGAAGGATCTCGTAACATGCCAGCCAATAAAATCTGTAGCGACTGTTTATTAGTGACCATCATTTTTTTGCCACCAATATTTTAGATGGTGGTAAGTTATCTGGTGCAATATTTAGCAAACGCATTGCCCCGGTCATTACCTCAGAAAATACAGGTGCAGCCACTAGTCCACCATAGTACTGACCTTGAGGATCATCAACCATCACAACCATGGCTAAACGTGGATTACTGGCTGGAATCACACCTGCAAATAAAGCTTGATAATGCCCTTCTGCATAACCACCATTACTCGACTTCTTCACGGTGCCTGTTTTACCTGCAACTGAATAATTTTCTACCGCCGCTTGACGTGCAGTTCCATCAGCTTCAACAACACCTTCCATCATCGTCAAAACTTGCTTCATAATATCGCTTGAATAGACGCGATGCCCGACTTCAGTTTTCTTTGTTTTCACAAGACTAACAGGGCGCAACACACCACCATTTGCAAGCACGGTATAAGCTCGAGCTAATTGCAATGCTGTCGTATTTAAACCATAGCCATAAGAAAGTGTTGCACGCCCAACCTCTCTCCAAGACGTAATGTCAGGCATTCTTCCAGCAACTTCTCCAGGAAAATAACCGCCAGATAACGTCCCCATTCCAAATGAAGAAAAATCTTGCCACAGCTGCTCAGGCTCTAATGCGAGAGCAATCTTACTTGCACCAATATTACTCGACTTTTTGATTAAGGTTGCCAGTGAGATCTCACCATAATCTTTATGATCTGACACAGTCAGGTTTTTTATTTTAAATTTGCCAGGATGCGTATTAATCACACTATCAGTATCAAACTTGCCAGACTTTAAAGCACTCGCAACCGTAAAAGCTTTCACCGTAGATCCTGGCTCAAAACGATCAACAACAGCACGATTTCGTAATAAATTGCTTCGTAACTTGCTTCTATTATTCGGGTTAAATGAAGGTTGATTCACCATCGCTAGTACTTCACCCGTTTGAACATCAAGCACCACAGCAGTTCCAGTTTTTGCCTTAAACTTCTCAACGGTTGATTTAAGTGATTGGTGGGCCAACGATTGCAATCGTAAATCAATACTCAGCTGAATATTTTCCCCATCTTTACTTGCTTTAACTAACTCGCCACCACCAACATAGTTGCCGGAGCGGTCTTTAATCATTCGTTTTAGACCCGGTACGCCCTGCAAAACATCGTTATAAGTAAGCTCAAGCCCTTCCTGCCCATTATCATCAAGATCATTAATTCCTACTATATGTGCAGCCACTTCACCTGCAGGATAATAGCGTTTATATTCTCGCTCTAATGCAACACCCTTAATATTTAACTGCTTAACTTTATTCGCTAATTCAGGTTCAACTCTACGTTTTAAGTATGCAAACCTTCGTTTCTGTTCTTGTTTAGACTTTATTTTTTTCTTAAGCGTCGATACGCGAATATCTAAGAACTTCGCTAATTGTCTTAATTGTTCTTCATTCGCCTTTATTTCTTTAGGGTTAAACCAAATAGAACTTACTGGCGTGCTAATCGCTAAAGGCTCACCATTTCGATCTAAAATCATTCCACGGTGAGCTGAAATAGCAACATGACGAACATGGCGAGCATCACCTTGGTCACGCAAGAAATCGGGATGTAACACTTGAATATCAGTCAAGCGCCAAGCTAAACCAAGCACTAAGCTAACAAATACCAGCCGTACCAAATGTAAGCGCCAAGCACCCACATGGTTAATTGTTTTAGTTTTACGCTTCATGGTTGAACAATTACCGTCATATCAGCCGTAGGTACAATCATTTTCAACCGTATTCGTGATTGTTGTTCAATACGTGTAGGACTTGCCCATGTGCTTTGCTCTAATAATAACCGTCCCCACTCCTCATTTAATTTATCGCGCGTTTGTTCTAATTTCTGCAAGGTAACAAACTCTGTCCGCCAGCTATATTTACTGTAAACAACAGCCATAGAAGTCAATATGACAACAATAGTCAGTATAAAAAGTGGGAACTCAATATTTAACGACTCTAGTCGGCTAAATAGATTCATACCAACTTCTCAACTACTCGCAATACAGCGCTTCGGGCTCTTGGGTTTTCCTCTAGCTCTTTATCAGTGGCTTTAATCGCCTTGCCCACCAACTTTATTCTAGGGTTTAGCTGATCCGCCGTAATAGGAAAATCAGAAGGTAAATCATCACCACGCGCTTCATCACGAAAATACCGTTTAACGATTCTATCTTCTAATGAATGAAACGTAATGACAGCCAAACGACCACCCACGGCCAATATATCTAAGGATTGTTCCAAACCGGTTTTTAGATCTTCTAATTCATTATTGATATAAATACGAATGGCTTGGAAAGTACGTGTTGCTGGATGTTTATTCTTTTCACGAAAAGGCATCGCCTTATCAACTAATGTTGCCAACTGTGTTGTTGAAACAATCGGTGTATGTTCTCGGGTTTCAACAATGGCATTAGCAATTCTTTTACCGAACCGTTCTTCACCCAATGTTTTAATAACAAAAGTAATATCTTCTACTTTAGCCTTTGCTAACCAGTCTGCAGCACTAATGCCTACATCCGGGTTCATCCGCATATCAAGCGGGCCCTCTTTTTGAAAACTAAAACCACGCTCGGCTTCATCAATTTGAGGTGATGACACACCGATGTCTAACAAAATACCATCGACACGGCCTTGCCATAATCTATCATTCACAACGTCAGCCATATCTGCAAAGGAACATTGCTCAATACTAAAACGAGGATCTTCTTTTTCTAAGGCCTGACCCGTTGCAATAGCGGCAGGATCTTTATCCAATCCTAATAAACGTCCATTATCAGATAATTGTGCCAAGACCTGCTTGGCATGACCACCACGACCAAACGTGCCATCGATATAAAGCCCGTTCTCTTTCACAGCTAAGGCGGCAACTGTCTCATTTAACAGTACGGGTAAATGTTCTGAATGGCTTGCAGTCATCATTTCAACCTTTAAATTGAGAGATTTTCTAATTCATTCGGTAAAATACCGTCAAAATTTTCTTCCAAACATTCATCCATTAAGACATTCCATGTTTGCTCATCCCATAATTCAAACTTATTTCCTTGGCCAATCATCACCATGCTTTTTTCTAGCCCGGCAAACTCACGTAATTTTGCTGGTAATAAAATACGCCCATTACTATCCATCTGACATTCTGTCGCATTACCAAGTAACATACGTTGCAATCGACGAGCAGGACCTTGCATATTAGGTAATGCTACTAACTTTTTTTCTACTACTTCCCACTCAGAAATAGGATAAAGCTGTAAACAATGGTCAGAATGATCAATCGTGACAATCAAATTTCCTGAACAACAGTCGTCAAGATGCTTACGGAACTTGGCTGGAATCGCCATCCGTCCTTTTGCATCTAAATTGAAAGTTGCTACGCCTCGAAACACATCCTGTCCTTAAATTAGTTGATCCACTTTGATCCACAATTACCCACTAAGGGACACTATAGGAGTGCGATCAGGGCATGTCAAGTCATGCAATAAACAAAATCCTCTTTTGTCGTCAATGACTTAGCTCAACTTTCTACATGTGGGGAAGCTTATCAATTGGTGTTAAGGAAGGACTACTTTTTTATCAAAAAAGTGGCATTGGAAGTTAAAGTAGATTCTAGCTAATAGAGGCTGTTTTATACTTTCTTTTGGCTAATTACAATCTTGATCGTGGCGGCGATGAATACGTCATAAAATAAATAATTAGCGGAAAGTGATAAAAATAGACTTTTCTACCTTAAATAAATGCAAAACTGGTGTACTATTTTGGGACTATGAAACAACATTCAACTACTCAAAAGAAACAACAGCGTAAGCGTATAAGCAACCTCCTACTCCTTGTTCTGTTGTCACTTATAACTAACCCACTTTTTGCAATGACACCGCACTGGCAGTCACCACAATACATTCATAACAGTTTCTTAGATATTGCGCTTAACAATGAGTATTCAACCAAAATAAGTCAGATCCGTAAATGGACTCAACCAATCTATTACTCAATCTCTCATCGCACAGCTGACGAAGCCCTTCATCAACAGATAACCGAGTTACACTTAAAGCATTTAGAAAGTATTACCGGTGTTGAAATACAGCCATCCACATCTAAAAGTCAGACCAACCTCACCATCATATTTTCTAGTGAGGCATTACTTGCTAAAGAATTGGAACAAGACTTTCTGATTACAGACAAAGCGCATATCAATGAACTTTCGCATCATGGCGTATGTGTCGCCAACATTTCTTTAAACCCCGATAACAGCATCAGAAAAGCAGCCATTATTATCCCTGTAGATCGCGCTAGAGCACACGCAAAACTCTTATCATGCGTAGTAGAAGAACTGACTCAAATAATGGGGCTTCCCAATGATTCAGATGATGTCTTCCCTTCTATATTTAATGACCGTTCACACAATGACTATTTATCTGGTCTAGATTTTATACTGCTAAAGTTGCTCTATCATCCACAAATAAAAGCCGGTATGAATAAAAAACAGACCTTACAAAATCTCCAATCGCTCACAGTAACGGATGACTTTCAGCAACTTATCAAGCAATCAGAATACCTAGTAAACCAACAGGGATTATATCGTCTGTTGAATTAACCAGAACTCTACTCACATCGGCCCAATACATTGCTCATCTTATCAAATGCCGCTTGAAGATCTGGAAGCACTGCTCGGGCAGCCTCAATGTCCCTCGTCTCATAGTTGTGTTGCATCATATTGGCAATAGCATGAACTTCCTCATGCGCCTGATCAAGTAGCGCTATTCCTGACTCTTTAAATAACTTTTCTTGTTGGGCTCGTTTTATCCAGTGAGCACAATGATCTTGTCTATTCCCCATAATAGGCCAATGATGAATATCTTCTGGTGAAGACAAAATATTAGCCATAAAAAATTGGAGCCAGTGATTTGTCACAATTCTAAATAATTTCACCTTATTTTCTTTATCTGTACGTTGCTGATGTCCATTATCTAGCCATTCTTCATTCGGCTGATAATTACTGAGCCAATTGATGAAGTCTCCAGCCGGCATCGGTTTGGCAATGCCATAACCCTGAGCTTGATAACAGCCCATAATCATCAACATAACACCATGTTCACTAGTCTCCACACCCTCTGCTATAACCTCACGATTAAAGGCACCAGCAAGTCCAATAACACCATCAATGATTGCGTAGTCACTAGGATCATCAAGCATATCGCGAACAAAGCTTTGGTCTATTTTAATCGTATTTGCAGGCAAACTCCTTAAATGGGTGAGTGATGAATAACCTGTACCAAAATCATCTAAAGCTACTTTAACGCCTAGTGCATGTTGGCATGACTTGATAATCTGACTAATCGCATTTAAGTCACCTAATGCACTGCTTTCTAATATTTCAAGCTGTAAACATTGGGAATCCACCCTCGGATATCGGGCTAAGGTTGCATCTAATGTGGAAACAAAATCCTCTGAATGTAAATGATGCGATGCAATATTAACGCTCACTTCAGGTTGAATACCGTGTTGATGCCAGAACTCAAGCTGTTTAAGAGCTTGCTCAATAACCCAGTCTCCCACTTTTATTTCTAAAGCTGTCCCTTCAATAATAGGCAAAAATGCTAATGGAGCTATTAAACCTTTTTCAGGGTGAATCCAACGTATCAATGCCTCAGCACCAAACACCTCACCTGTGACCATATTCACTTTTGGTTGATAGTACAATTCCAGTTCATCATTATATAAAGCCTGTTCAATTTCCTCGAGACGATGATGTTTTTGAATTATTCTTTGATCTTGTTCGATACTAAATAGTTGATAACGATTACGACCTGCCTGCTTTGCTTGATACATTGCATTATCAGCATGGCGCAATAGTGTATCTATATCACCATTATCTGCTGGGTAGAGAGTCGCACCACTTGATAGTGTTATATTGTGAACATGATCATCAATACCATAGGGTTGAGCCAATGACTCATGTAAGCGTTCCAAAGTCTGCTCAACCTGAACCAGAGATTCAATATTGTTAAGTAATAAGGCAAACTCATCTCCACCTTGACGAGAGACCGTATCTTCTTCTCGAATACAGGCTTTAATACGTTGTGCAACTTCAATCAATAATTGGTCACCCACATCATGACCATAGTTATCATTGACAGGTTTAAACTGATCTAAATCAAGAAAACAAACGGCAAGTTGTGTTTGAGTTCGATTACTATGGGCGATTGCTTGATGAAAACGATCAACAAATAAAGCGCGATTAGGTAATCCTGTTAACACATCATAATGTGCCATTAGGTTAAGCTTTTCTTGTTGTTTTTTACTTTGTGTTATATCCGTTGATACGCCAATATAATGAGTCACAACGCCCTGCTCATTGGTGAGAGATGAAATACTTAATAACCCTGCATAGATCTCGCCACCTTTAGTTCGATTCCAGACCTCCCCTTGCCAATAGCCATATTCATTAATATGCTGCCACATCGTCTTATAAAACTCCGGACTTTGTTTACCTGAGTTCAATATGCTTGGGTTTTTTCCTATGATCTCCTCTCGGCTATAACCTGTCGCTTTACAATAAGCAGGGTTCACATCAATAATTAAACCATGTCTATTAGTAATGGAAACACTTTCGTGTGTATCAGAAAAGACACGAGATACAAGTCTCAGTTGTTCCTCCGATTTTATTCGGGCAGTAATGTCTCGAGAAAGAACAACAAAGATAGGTTGCCCCTCATGACTTATTGTCTTTCTCTCCACAGAAAGTTCAAACCACTTTTCTTCATTACTCAATGTTAATTTAATTTGATGTCCCGAGCTAAATTGATTTGTATTAGCTTCTTGCAAGCTGGCTAAACAAATATCTGCAGCCTCTTTATCCATCACATCAGACACTCGCTTACCTAACAGAGCATTTTTTTCCTCTACAAGTAACTGTGAGTTTGGAGTTCGCACACTGTAATAAGTACCATCGAGCCCTAGCTCAAACATGGAATCAGGGATAGCACTCAATGTACTATTTAAATTATCCTGAATAGAGATCAGGCGGTTTTCACTTTTCTTTATAAAACGATTTTGAACGACTAACCTCAGACCTAAAATTAGAAGCAATAGTGTTAAGCCAGTAACAATAACGATCCCTTTTGTATTTTGCTCCCATAGATCGAGCAGGGTGATATGAGGGGCAATATTAAAAGGTTCAACGCGCAAGTCTCGCAATAAACTTTCCACACCAGCATAATTAGCAGGCGTAGTGAAGCCGTGGATTTTAGCCGCAATCGCTGCAGGGTGTTCAGGCTTTAGGGAGAGTAAGGCAATGGTTATTTGGCGAGCTAAATGATCATCTATATTAGACATGATAGCGAGTGGCCATTCAGGATAAAGGCGGGTTGAAGCCATAAATGGAAAAGTTGAGACATTCTGCCTATTCAAAATTTTAATTTTTGATAAGTCTAACTTTCCTTCTTCCTGTAAAGACTCGAGCACTCCAGTGCGAACAAACCCAATATCAGCCTGTTCAGACAATACAACATTAACGACATTATCATGCGGCATACCTGTAAGCAGTAAGCGTTTATCCTTCGGCAAGTCCAAGCCAGCAGAAAACAGCTCATAGGCTTGCATTTTATAGCCACCTAAAGACTCTATTTTCGTTGCAGCAATTTTATATTTATTAATTTCTGAGAGCGTGCTGATAGTTGAGTCAGCTCGAGTAAAGATGACGCCTCCAAAAGCAGTCAGTTCATATTCACCTTTTTTTGTAATTTGAGTAACGAGGGGAGCAGATAGACTATTACGATGTCGTAACAATATATAATGGGCAGGGTTAGTCAAAACAACATCCAACTCATTATTTAAAATTGCCCTATCAAGCTCTGAATAGCTATACGTTGATAACTCAATATCACGGCCAAGTGCTGTTTTAAGATATGAAGATAATGGTTGCCACTGCTCCATTGCTTGCACCTTGGGACGGAAAGCCAACACACCTATTTTAAGCGGAGCTTCTTCAGCCCAACTCGGCACTGCAAGAAAAATTAAAAACCAAAGCAATAATGAAGAAAACACCTGTTTCATAACGTGACGGTTTAACCTTTAGGTAGATAGTACGGTGTTATCAAATTATCAAGCGTATCTTTTCTTTTGAGAAGTCCGCTTTGATATAGAAATTCGGAAACACTCTCTGCTATATGAAGTAAATGTCCAGAATCAAGATCTAAATACTCCCAGTTCGATACTAATGAAGGTTGCCTTATGCCTGATAATGCGCGGGCGACCTCTTTAGGGCTAACCTCTTGATAGCTTGAAATTCGATAACATGCATCCTGATGGTTCGACTGTATATGATTTAGCCCTTGAAAGTGCCCAGCTATTAATGCTCGTAATTCCGATTTTTTATTTCTGCTGAGATCACTACGTACTGCTAATACATCAATAATGGTTTCTGGCATTTTTCGACTATCAAACAGTAAGCGCCCACCCTCTCGCTTCAGTAAACTCGCCGTAGGCTCATAACTCACCATGGCATCAACATCACCGGCCAGCCATAAAGTGAGCTGCTGCTCAAGTGGACAATCTATTATTTCAACATCGGAATGGCTGAGCCCCGCTGACACCAGTAACTGACTCACCATGAGCGCGCCAACAGTACTCTTTTCAGCACCAATTCGTTTACCAGCCAAGTCAGATAACGCCTGAATATCTGGCTTTGAAATAACAATATCGGCCCCTGCAGACACATCAAAAACTAAAGCGACAGTTAAAGGGATGTCAGCCTCACGAACTCGTAACACCTCATCCAGTGTCAAG
>ENA-OSET01000376-OSET01000376.1-sediment-metagenome-genome-assembly--contig:-NODE-376-length-50682-cov-34.349135_pt1 | contig 50682 bp, 46 predicted proteins | sample MGYA00237882_ERZ534229 | MGnify/ENA primary metagenome ERZ534229 (study PRJEB26408, sample SAMN06266212) | sediment metagenome | isolation source: Hudson Canyon methane seep mesocosm | place...
GAAGAATACAATATCGAGAAGTTGCGTTATCACAGCATTATTATCATGACCGATGCCGATGTCGATGGATCACATATTCGTACGCTCTTGTTAACGTTTTTCTTCCGTCAAATGCGTGAAATCATTGAGCGCGGTCATATTTATATTGCGATGCCGCCACTTTATAAAGTTAAGAAAGGTAAGCAAGAGCAGTACTTAAAGGACGAAAAAGCATTAGAAAATTATTTAACGCAGTCGGCCTTGGATGGTACTCAGCTCTTTGTAAATCCCCAGGCGCCCTCATTATCGGGTGAATCCCTCGAGACGCTCGTACAGAAGTATCGCAATGTTGAGGCGATCATTGCAAAACTATCACGAGCTTACCCAGAAAAAGTATTGAAAACCTTGCTTAAAGCACCCGCATTAAGCCCAGAAGATTTAAGCAGGAAAGAAGCCGTTGCTGCCTGGGCGGATGCCATGTCAGCACTTTTAGGTGTCGATACGAAAACCGGTATGAATTATGTTTTCGAAGTATATGAAGATAAAGAACGGAGCCAATATCTTCCTCTCATAAAAGTGTATGTTCACGGCATTGCAAACGAATATATTTTGAACCAAGACTTTATTGAGTCTAACGGTTATCAGGCAATTTCAAAATTAGGCACGGAGTTACAAGGTTTATTTGAAGAGGGTGCCTATATTCAGAAAGGGGAAAAACAAACGCCTGTGTCTGAATTTAGCCAAGTCCTTGAATGGATGATGAAAGATGCACAGCGTGGTTTAACGATTCAACGCTATAAAGGTTTGGGTGAAATGAATCCGGATCAGTTATGGGACACCACAATGGACCCAGAGACACGACGTATGATGAAAGTGAATATTGAGGATGCGGTTGCCGCAGATATGATTTTTACAACGCTCATGGGCGATGAAGTTGAACCGCGGCGTGATTTCATACAGACCAATGCACTGGAAGTGACTAATTTAGACGTGTAGTTTAATTGGCGATAGTAGTACCTCATTTCCTGATCAAATTATTTTCCATTTTGTAAAACCGCTTACGCTAGTTCTAGGTAAGCGGTTTTTTAGTTTATAACATGTATTAAATCGGGTAACTTTTCATGGTTATCGCTTGGTGCCATCATTTAGTTTGCACGGTTTTCGTTTGATTCGAGAAAAAATAATAAAGCGGTAAACTTAAGTGTGTTGGTTATATTTTAGAGCACGGAGAACTTGTAAAAGATAGGTGTCTATGGAGCCCGATATTAGTCTAACTATCATCACCGATGCGCATTGGGTTGCGGTTAATCGTATACAGAAGCGAGCCTATACGTCCGAGTTACATGAGGATTTAGAGGTGCTCAAGTCTAAATCATGTGCGCATAATGCGATTTGTCGTTTAGTGGAGGCGAATGCGGCAAACAAAGCCAAAGTGATCGCGTATATACTGGCACACCCTTGGTTTCCCATGAGTGCACCGGCCTTAAATCAAAAAATAAATCTACTCTCGATTGAGGACAGCACGCATTTGTTCATTCACGATTTCGCCTTTGACCCTTCCGCACAAGGAAAGGGTTATGCACGACGAGCGATTCAAGAGTTAGAATGCCTAGCAGTTGCAAAAGGGTTTAAAAGTATCGGTTTAGTTGCAGTACAGCAGTCGACCTCATTTTGGGCTAAGTTCGATTTCATTTTGTCGAACATTGAAAAGTCACTTGATACCTACGATGAAAATGCGGTGTTTATGAGCAAGTATTTGTAAACACTAACGCAGGGCTATGGCACCAATGGGCGCTCTCGCACCTATTCATTTTTTGATCGTGATACGGTCGGTACCCAGACTTGCTCTAGAGTTCTTTATTAGCAAACGCACTAAAAAACGTGGTAACGGCCTCAGGCGCGTCTTTAATTTGAATACCAACGGTGTAGCCGTCAACGCTAACTGAAGATCGATGTTTGACGATACCGAGAAACTTCACTCGTTTGTGTATATCTCTATAAGAAATGAGTAACTCAATAATGACGAGCGATTCCGGCTTTAAGTTAACGGGTAAAAGAACTGATACGCCTCTCTCAGACACGTCCCGCGTGCGCCCCGAAAGCCTTTCTTTATTAGCCAGTGTAATCGAAGTACTGAATCTTGCGGCGCGTCGTGGAAACTTCCTTCTATCACGCTCAACAAATACGTGTTCAACCGGCTCAAGCCCGTTGTTATCGGGTGATTGTTCCGTTTCATCATGAACTTGCTCAACAATCTGCTTTTCCATTAACCGATCCCTGTACGATAACCACTCCATATATAACTATAGCTGAATGACAAATATTAACGGTATTTCCTTACAAATCCTTACACATTAATTTCAATGGCTCCGTTACTCTCTATTTCAATTGTTGTGTCGTGTTTGTTAGTTATGTTTTCAGATGGCATATGATTCCTCCTGATTTATTTGCGTCATTTACGGTGCAACACATGGCTTGTCTTGAGCTCTTACAAACGATAAGGCGTTTGGGCAAGGTTGCGGATGGAAACGTTCCCCTTGTTGTGCACTGAGAGGTTGTATTAACAATACAATGCGCGCACTTGGTGCTAATTCTAATGAGAAATTACAGACGTGTTTACTTCTAATGTAATATCTACAACGTTCGGTTTCAGCCGTTTAATGAATGGCTGTGTGCCATGTTTGTTATTGGTGGGCGTAACGCTTGTCATTAACTAAAAAATAAGCTCTTATATACCGTATAAAAAAACGAACACTGTTGTAGCAAATAATTTAATACTGGCAACGTAATTGCTAGTATTCCCCGTGGGTTTAATTGCTAAACTTTTGCTAAAAGACCTGTGCACGTAACCATTCTTACCGGAGATATTTGTTGATGGCGACTGAACAGTCCAACAGCCAAATAGAAAATAAAAAACTCGTTCAGCTGGAAATCAAAAAACTCGAAAAAGACTTTGATGGGTTTAAAGCCGTTAACAATATTTCGCTCGATATTTATCAAGGCGAAATTTTTGCGCTTCTTGGTGCATCTGGTTGTGGAAAATCTACTTTGTTGAGATTGTTAGCCGGGTTTGAAATGCCAACTGCCGGGGATATTCTTCTTAACGGACAATCATTGATTGGACTGTCACCGCACGAACGACCCATTAACATGATGTTTCAGTCTTATGCGTTATTCCCACATATGACGGTGGAGCAAAATATTGCTTTCGGCTTAAGGTATGAGCATTTATCTAAGGTTGAAATTACACGCAAAATCGATGAAGTACTAAACCTTGTGCAAATGGCGCAGTATGCGAAACGAAAGCCACATCAGTTGTCAGGTGGTCAGCAACAACGTGTTGCATTGGCCCGAAGTCTAGCCAAAGAGCCGAAGCTTTTGCTACTTGATGAGCCAATGGGGGCACTCGATAAAAAGCTTCGTACGCAAATGCAGTTAGAAATTGTGGATATTCTTGAGTCGGTTGAAGTAACTTGTGTAATGGTGACCCATGATCAAGAGGAAGCGATGACAATGGCTTCCCGCGTGGGAATTATGGATGCGGGTGTAATTCGTCAAATAGGTCAACCAATAGAGGTATATGAGCAACCAAATTGCCGCATGACTGCTGAATTTATTGGTTCTGTTAACATCTTTGAAGGCACATTGAGTGTCGATGAACCTGATCATGCACAGATTAACTGCCCAGATTTACCTGTTCCTATTCATGTTGCACATGGTGTAGTCGGTAGCTTTGGTATGCAATTGGCCTTTGCGTTACGGCCTGAAAAAGTCAGGGTAGATATGGAAAAGCCGGCTAATGCACATAATTTTGCGCGCGGCGTAATTGAAGACATCGCCTATTTAGGGAGCCACTCGATTTACCACCTACGATTGCCGAGTGGAAAAAAGGTACTCGCATCAGTGGCGAATAGTGATCGCTTGGTGACGGGTGATGATGCACCACGTTTAACGTGGAATGATGAAGTTTATCTCTCTTGGTCTGAAAAATCGGGCGTGGTGCTTAGCGCATGACAAATCCAGTTAGGCCTGCTCAGTTTTTAAAGAGCTTTGGCAGAGGCTTGGTCTCCGGTATTCCCTATTTTTGGTTGTTACTATTTTTCGTTATTCCGTTTGTAATTGTTTTGAAGATCAGTTTTGCGGAATCGCAAATTGCGCAACCTCCATTTACAGACCTTACCTCGTTCGCAGATGACATGCTGACCATCAGTTTGAATCTGTTTAATTATATTGATCTCTATGAATATGACCTCTATCTAGATGGATATATCAGTTCAGTAAAAATCGCGGGTATATCAACGATATTATGCTTATTGATTGGTTACCCTATCGCTTACGCTATTGCTAAGTTACCGCCACATGCCCGAAATCTGGCATTGATGCTAGTTATTTTACCTTCATGGACTTCATTCTTAATTCGTATATATGCTTGGATTGGGTTGCTCAAAAACAATGGCTTAATTAATAACGCGTTGTTAGGTTTGGGGCTGATTGATGAACCATTAGTGATGTTGCATACGCCCATTGCTGTTTATATTGGGATTGTCTATGCCTACCTGCCGTTCATGATCTTGCCCATCTACACCAATCTTGTGAAACATGATCATACTTTATTAGAGGCCGCTTCAGATCTAGGTGCAACGCCAGCAGCCGCATTTTTTAAAGTGACGTTACCCTTGTCGGTTTCCGGAATTGTCGCGGGTTCAATGTTAGTGTTCATTCCCTCGGTTGGAGAATTTGTTATTCCTGAATTGTTGGGTGGGCCAGATACCTTGATGATCGGTAAATTATTATGGAGTGAATTTTTTAATGCACGTAATTGGCCCGGTGCCTCGGCGGTAGCGGTGGTCATGCTAATTATGTTGATCATCCCCATTACCATTTTTCAACGCTATCAAGCAAAAGACTTAGAGGCCATCGCCGATGACTAATGCAGGTATTGGCCGCTGGTCGTGGATGGCACTAGTCAGTGGTTTTATTTTTCTTTACGTACCGATTTTCATCCTGATGTTTTACTCGTTTAATGAATCACGACTCGTGACCGTTTGGGCAGGCTTTTCAATTAAATGGTATGGCGAATTGTTCCGTGACGAGCAAATGATGTCGGCGGTATGGATGAGCTTAAAAATAGCATTTTTAAGTGCGTCGATGGCTGTTGTGCTGGGTACGATGGCGGCCATCGCGATGGTGCGTTTTGGTCGCTTTCGGGGTAAAACGATGTTTACCGGTATGATTACCGCGCCATTGGTGATGCCAGAAGTCATTACCGGTTTGTCTTTGCTTTTGCTTTTCGTAACGCTCTCTCAGGCCTTGGGTTGGCCAGCAGAGCGAGGTAGCGTCACAATATGGATAGCACATACCACCTTTTGCATGGCTTATGTGGCGGTAGTGGTATCTTCCCGTCTTCGTGAGTTCGACCGTTCCTTGGAAGAAGCTGCCATGGATCTGGGCGCAAGCCGTTTGGGCGTGTTCTTTAGGATAACGTTACCGATTGTTGCACCGGCATTATTGGCGGGCTGGTTACTTGCTTTTACTTTGTCCTTGGATGATTTAGTCATCGCAAGCTTCGTGTCAGGGCCAGGCTCAACAACCTTACCCATGGTAGTGTTTTCAAGCGTGCGCCTAGGCGTTAGTCCGAAAATAAATGCTCTTGCGACTTTGCTTGTGTTGGCTGTGTCTATGGCTACGTTCATCGCATGGTGGTATATGCGCAGGCAAGAACTAATCAGGCAAAAAGAAATTCAATCGGCCTTTAACAAATAAGGTGGTAATTAAGTTGGGACAACGGTGACATGAGTTGCCGTCTATAATCGTAAATGTATGCAGCTCGAGTAGGATGCTCATCAGCTCGCATTGCCGTGTAAAAAGTAGGATTAGGAGAAGAACATATGAAAAAATTAAAGCAACTTATGTTAGCCGGCTCAGTCGCGTTTTCGGCCGCTGGGGTAGTGGCGGAAGAGAACGTTTTAAACGTTTATAACTGGTCTGATTACATTGCTGAAAATACCTTAGCAAACTTTGAAAAAGAGACCGGTATAAAAGTGACTTACGATGTGTTCGACAGTAACGATGTGTTGGAAGCAAAATTGTTATCGGGCAAAACAGGGTATGACCTAGTTGTACCGTCCGCTACCTTTATGGCGCGACAGATTGAAGCCGGCGTGTTCCAGAAGTTGGATATGAGCAAACTCTCAAATCACAAAGAGCTTGATGCAGCGATGATGAAAAAGCTGTCAGCCTTAGATCCAGATAATGCTTACTCGATTCCGTATCTCTGGGGTACCACTGGCATTGGTATCAACGTAGCAAAAGTAAAAGAGCGGCTTGGCGATGATTTTCCTGTGGATACCTGGGATTTGATTTTTAAACCTGAAGTAGTCAGTAAATTAGCAGATTGTGGCGTAAGCATGTTAGACGCATGGGATGAGATTGTACCGAGCGTTTTAAATTATCTTGGTGAAGATCCGTCATCAACTGATAAAAATTTACTTAGTGGCAAAGTGACTGACGTACTGAAATCTATACGACCACACGTGCGTTACTTTCATTCGTCACAATATATCAATGACCTTGCAAATGGTGATGTATGTTTAAGTGTGGGTTGGTCTGGTGATATTTTACAAGCGGTTGATCGGGCAGCAGAAGCTGAAAATGGCGTAGAGGTTGCGTACATTATTCCGAAAGAAGGGGCAGGTCTTTGGTTTGATATGTTAGCGATTCCTAAAGATGCTTCGCACCCTAATAATGCGCATACATTTCTAAACTATTTGATGCGCCCGGATGTTATTGCAGATATTACCAATTATGTTTGGTACCCAAACGCGGTACCTGCTTCGACGTCTAAAATCGACGAAGAAATTACGTCGGATCCATCGATATACCCGACACCTGAAGTCGCGGCGAATCTGTTTACCTTCCCTGTCTATGGGCCTAAGTTTGACCGTCAAGGTGCACGCATGTGGACTGCGGTTAAAAGCAATAAATGAGTTAATGGCTAACATAGAAAAAGCGCCAAACGGCGCTTTTTTTCATGGCTTATATTCTATCTATCGCAGACGCTCTAACAGTAAGTAGTACCACATGCCTAGCGCCAAGAACTGATTGCCAAGCCATTCACTGCCGGGTATACGAACATGTGAGCAGGCAGCGAAGGTATCATATTCTTCCATATGCCCGCTAAGCGCCTTACCCATAATTTCGCTAATAATATGCGAGGTGGCAATGCCATGGCCGGAATAGCCTTGTGCATAAAACACGTTATCTGAAAGTTGTCCAAGTTGTGGAATACGATTTACAACAATGCCCATCATGCCACTCCATTGAAAATCGATACCAATACCTTTTAAACGAGGAAACGTTTTCTCAAGTGCCGGGCGCAACTCGCCGGCAATGTCGCGCGAAGGCTTGCCACTGTAGTGCGCGCCACCACCAAATAAAAGACGGTTATCACCGGTAATGCGGTAGTAATCGAGCACTAATCGACAATCATAAACCGCTAAATCTTTAGGGTTGATCGCATGTACCTCGGCATCGGTCAGCGGCGCCGTTGCAACCAGCCCGCCAGCGCAAGGGAATATTTTACCGCGCATTTTGGGACGTTCTAAACGGTGGTAGGCGTTGCCGGCGAGCAGTACTCTTTTTGCTCGCACTTTGCCCAAGGCAGTATGCACACTCGGGCTGTTCTGGGTATCGCCATGGCTAATATGGGTGACCGGTGAGTTTTCAAAAATTTGTGTACCTAGCGATACGGATGCCTGTGCTTCGCCTAAGCAAAGATTAAGCGAATGCAAGTGCATGTTTTTACGATTATATATAGCCCCATGATAAATTGAGGTCTCGAGAAAATCGGGCATGTCTTTAGCTTGCAACAAACGTAGGTGTTCGCTCATGCCTTGCTGCACTCCCTCCGCGTAACTTGCTTCTAATTCTCTCATATGGGAGGGCTTATAAGCGGTATGCAAATGCCCATACTTCAGATCGCATTCGATACCATATTTTTCAATGCGTGAGGTAATAATGTCATGGCCACGCCAACGCAAATTCCAAATGAACTGATCCACATCCGTACCCAAGGTTTTACGCATTTGTTTACGCATTGCCTCATCGCCAGACAGGCTACCTGTTACTTGACCACCATTACGACCCGTAGCGCCCCATGCTACTTTGTTTGCCTCAATAACGGCTACTTTGAAGCCTTTTTCGGCAAGTTCTAACGAGGTGTTAATACCCGTAAACCCACCGCCAATAATGGCGACATCTACCTCAACATCACCGTGAAGCGTTGGGTAGTTACTTTCATTGTTGATAGTTGCTGTGTAATAAGCTTGGCAACGTGGTTCAGACATAGCGAATCTCAAAATAGGGCATGAGCGTAAACGTAAATTATATTTTACATAGGTGTTTGAATTTTAGCGAGTCTTGGCGTCTTGATGGGCTTTAATTACGTCGAGAATGACCCTGATTTTAGAGCTTATGTGCAAGTTTCTTTTTATGAATAGAAACGCAGACATAAAAATTAAGCTTTAAGTAAACTCGACAGCCATCTACTATGCCTAATACCAATTAATTTTTGAGAATAACTAGATGAAGAAGTTAAAAAATGAAAAAGAGTTGGTAAAAAAAGCGATTGCTTTAGGTACAGTATACGGACAAAAACGTGGTGTTGTTGAATTTGAGGCGACCGATTCCGCGAGTGCAAAACTTGAATATATTTACCGTTTGTTGGTGCATGACAAGTTAATTCAGCCGCTTCCGCAAGATAAAGTCTCGCAACAAGCGATCAAGCATCGGCTTGCTATTTGGGCTTCTCAATTTGAAAACAAGTCGTAAATCATCGACATAGTTGGGCGCACGGCCAGACTAGTAATTAACGCTGTGCGCCAAGATTCCTCTACTAATTAAGCAGATTGCCGAAATACAGTTTGTGCGAGTGCCTGTGACGGTTCGACATAGTTATAACCCAGAGCCTGACAGACGGGTGCATTGGTCACTTGACCTTGGTGCACGTTTAAACCAGCAAGCAAGTGTTCGTCTGCCAATAGAGCTGCGGTGCCGCCATTCGCAAGAGCGAGAGCATAAGGCAAGGTGGTATTCGTAAGGGCAAAAGTGGCGGTTCGCGCGACACCGCCTGGCATGTTCGCAACACAGTAGTGTAGTACTCCGTCAACTTCGTAGGTGGGGTCTGCATGGGTTGTCGGTTTTGATGTTTCAAAACAACCCCCTTGATCAATCGCCACATCCACCAGAACCGCTCCTTTTTTCATCGTTTTCAGCATGCCGCGTGTAATGAGCTTGGGTGCCGCGGCGCCGGGAAGAAGTACTGCACCGATCACAAGATCTGCATCTTGTACATATTTTTCGATCGCGTCGGTAGTGCTGTAAACGGTTTTAATATGTGGGCCGAAACGTTCATCTATTTGTTTTAAACGTGGGAGTGAGCGGTCAAGAATGGTGACGTCAGCACCGAGGCCGGCGGCCATGCGAGCTGCATTTAAACCTACTACACCGCCGCCCAGTATAAGCACGTTGGCCGGCGCGACGCCCGGCACGCCGCCCAGAAGCACGCCGTTGCCGCCTTGCGCTTTTTCAAGACTATGGGCACCCGCTTGGATCGCCATACGCCCAGCAACTTCGCTCATTGGCGCTAAAAGAGGAAGATTACCCCGTGCATCAGTGATGGTCTCATAGGCGACTGCTGTGACACCCGAGTCAACAAGTAATTGCGTTTGCCGAGGATCAGGCGCTAGGTGAAGGTAGGTGAAGAGAAGTTGGCCTGCACGGAGCATTGCGCATTCGTTAGGCTGCGGTTCTTTCACTTTAATGATCATGTCGGCGCGATTAAAAATCTGTTTTGCATCGGCTACGATTTCTGCCCCTGCGCTTTGGTATTGTGCATCACTTAAGCCAATGCCTGCGCCGCCCTTTGTTTGCACTATCACTTGATGGCCTTGTTCAACAAATTCTTTAACGCCAGCGGGCGTCAGACCAACACGGTATTCGTGATTTTTGATTTCTTTTGGTACGCCGATAAGCATGACATGGCTCCTAAACTACGCATTAAGTAAGTGGGTTTTCAATAAGCCAAAGTTTAGGAAAAAATTAGGCGAATTTTTTATGTTATTTGTGTTTTATTTGCCATTAAATAGTTAAATTAACTGATAAATTAATAATAAAAAGTATAATCTACTGATTACGTGGGCTAGTTTAGGTTATTTAAGTTGAAAAACGTAAAAGGATTAAGCCGTATTGATGCGAATATTCTTGATGAGTTGCAACGAGATGGTCGCATTACCTACGCTGAGTTGGCACGTCGAGTTGGCTTAACTACCAGCCCTTGTATGGAGCGGGTTAAGCGTATGGAGCGTGATGGCATTATTCGCGGTTACACAGCCTTGCTTGATTCTGAGTACCTGCACAGTAATTTAATAGTATTTGTACAGGTACGTTTAGTGCGCATGTCGCAGGATATTTTTGCAGAGTTTGCCGAAGCGGCGACGGCATTAGATGAAGTGCAAGAGTGTTTTTTGGTGTCCGGTAGTTTCGATTACTTAATTAAAGCCCGTGTTGCTGATATGGATGAATACCGTAAGTTTTTGGGAAATACATTGCTGTCGTTAACGGGAGTGCAAGAATCCACTAGTTTGGTGGTAATGGAACAAGTAAAAGACACCACGCATTTGGCCGTACGTCGCGCTTAATAGTTTCTCTCATACCGTTTGTTTGATTGCACTTATGCTTTGTCAGGTTTATCGGAAGCTAACAGGCATAGAAGATTGGTCGCGATGGTGGCACCAGCGAGTGCGGTCATTTCGGCATGGTCATAGGGAGGCGACACTTCAACGACATCACAACCAACCAAATTGAGCCCACCTAAGCCCAACAATATTTTAATCGCATCAATGGTTGTAAAACCGCCGCATACCGGTGTGCCGGTGCCCGGTGCGCAGCTCGGATCGAGAAAGTCGACATCAAAGGTCAAGTAACAAGGGTTATTGCCGACAATCGCTTTAATTTTTTCAATGGCGGCTTCTGCGCCGTTTGCGTGCAACCACAGTGCATCATAAATATTAAAGCCGTGCGTATCTTTATTGTGCGTGCGCATGCCCAGCTGAACAGATGCTTCAGGTTTAATGAGGCCCTGTTTGGCGGCATGAAAAAACATCGTGCCATGATCGATACGACCCGCATCGTCGGCCCATGAGTCACTGTGTGCATCAAAATGAATTAAGGAAAGAGGGCCATGTTTAGCATGCAGCGCCTTAATAATTGGGTAGGTCACAAAGTGGTCGCCGCCAATGCTGAGAGGAATAACATTTTTAACGACAAGTTGTGTAACGCAGCTTTCAATGGCGTCTGGTATTTTGTCTGGTAAGCCGGGGTCAAATACACAATCACCATAATCAATTACATGAAGACGATTAAATGGATCAAAGTTCCAAGGCCAAGGACGCGCCCATGATAATTGTGTGGACGCGGCGCGCACTGCACGCGGACCGAATCGTGCGCCGGGTCTGTTGGAGGTGGCCAAGTCATAAGGAATACCCAGCACCGCAACATCCACTTCGTTCAGGTCTTTGGTATAGCGGCGGCGCATGAAGCTTGTGGCACCTGAGTACATGGCTTCGATTTGCGTGCCATAGGGTGAGGATCGCGTAAAGGCTAGGTCACCTTCACTGTATTGATCAAAATCGTCCGACATGAGGAACCTTTATTTACCGCTTAGACAGAAGATAGCAGGAACTCTCGTTCCCATGAGCTGATAACCCGCTTAAAACCCTCGTATTCCGCCTGCCGGGTGCCAATAAAGCCATCTACAAAATCATCGCCCAAAATTGCGCGAATGTCGGCGCAATCACTCATTTCTTCAAGCGCGGTTTCCAAGTTAAAGGGTAATTCTGCTTCGGCAGTGTCCCCGTGCCGACCGGTTACCGGTTTACGCGGTGTTAGACCATTTATCATTCCCAAGTAACCACACATTAAATTGCCGGCAAACACTAAATAAGGGTTGGTATCAGAGCCGGGTAGACGATTCTCAACACGGCGTGCTTGCGGATTAGATTGGGGTACACGCAAACCGACGGTTCGATTTTCTTCTCCCCATTCGATGTTTACAGGTGCATTGCCGTCTTCGCCTGGCAGGTAGCGACGATAACTATTAACGTTAGGCGCGAAGATTGGCATAAGTTTGGGAATATAAGTTTGCAAGCCCGCAATATAGTTATGAAAAAGCACGGACGCCGCACCGTCTTCATTTGAGAAAATATTTTGCCCCGTGTTTGCATCGACAATTGATTGATGAATATGCATTGAACTGCCGGGTTCGCCCTCAATAGGTTTTGCCATGAACGTCGCATCGATATTGTGTTTAAGCGCTGCTTCCCGGAGCGTGCGTTTAAAAATAAAAACTTGGTCTGCAAGTTTAAGCGCATCACCATGGCGAAAGTTAAACTCCATTTGCGCCGGGCCCTCTTCATGTATGAGGGTGTCAATATCCAAGCCCATTTGCTCACACCAGTCGTAAACATCCTCCATAATTGGATCAAACTCGTTGGCGGCGTCAATGCTAAATGACTGACGGCCACTTTCCTGGCGACCTGATCGGCCTAAAGGTGGTTCAAGCGGCAAGTCTGGGTCAATGCTGCGTTTGGTAAGATAAAACTCAACTTCTGGCGCAACAATCGGTTGCCATCCTTTGTCTGAATAAAGTTTGAGTACGTTTTTAAGGATAGCGCGCGGCGATAACGACATAGCATTACCCATACTATCGAAGCAATCATGGATAATTTGGGCCGTTGGTTCGAGCGCCCAAGGCACCAAAAACATCGCACCTTCATCCGGCTTAAGTTGCATATCAATATCGGCGGGGTCGAGTAGCTTATAGTAGAGATCGTCATCGGGATAGTCGCCGGTCGCGGTCTGTAGCATGACGCTTTCAGGGAGCCGAATACCACCTTCGTTGATAAACTTTTCTGTTGGCATAATCTTGCCTCGTGCGATACCCGTTTGATCGGGGGTAATACACTCAACTTCAGTAATATTATGCTGGGTTAGCCACTGCGCGATCGTTTTCATGTTGCTCTCTTTTATTGGACATAAATAAGTGTCCAAAAGCTTATTGTATAGGGACGGTAAGATGCCTGAGCAAACCCATCTTGCTGCGTCGGTTCTCAGTTTATCTGATAATGAGGCGATGTATTGTCGCTGTAATTTCCTGCTACGATCAACGGCCTTATGTTCTACTTATACCACAAAGCATAAAATATATTTTACACATGTGCCAGTTTGTTTAGGTCAGATCATTGCGCTTTAAAAAGCTGTATAGGCCCCGTGAAGGCCGTTGACCCATGTTCAATATAATTTATACTCTGTTCAATACAACAAACACTTTTGTCTTGTTTATCGCCCTAAATCAGGAGTTACCAGAATGGCTGAGCGCTTACACACGCAAAACTATATTAACGGTGAGTGGTGCGATGCGGCGTTGGGCGCAGTATTTCCGGTTGATAATCCAGCGACTAAAGAGCTTATAGAAGAGGTCGCGGATAGCACGACGACTGATGTAGAGCGTGCGATTGATGCGGCATATGATGCGTTCGCATTCTGGTCTACTACCAGTCCAATTGAAAGGGCTCGCCTATTGCATCGATGGTTTTGTTTAATTGTCGAACATACCGACGTGCTGGCAAATCTGATGACCCGCGAATGTGGTAAACCGTTTGTCGAATCGAAAGGTGAGGTAGCGTATGGCGCAAGTTTCGTGGAATGGTTCGCTGAGGAAGCGAAACGTATTTATGGCGATATAATTCCTGCCGCCACGCCCGACCGGCAGTTGCTCGTGCATAAAGCGCCGATTGGTGTTTGTGCGGCGATTACGCCTTGGAATTTTCCTTTGGCGATGATCACACGAAAATGTGCACCGGCGTTGGCAGCAGGCTGCACAGTGGTTGTAAAACCGGCTGAAGGTACCCCACTTACCGCATTAGCCCTAGCCGCGCTTGCGGAACAAGCGGGCTTTCCAGCTGGGGTATTTAACGTGGTATGTGCGGCGCATGGTGTTGAGGTTGGCCGTGTACTCAGCACACATGAAAAAGTACGAAAGCTATCGTTTACGGGTTCAACGGCCGTTGGCAAGCAGTTATTAAAGCAAAGTGCAGAGACCGTCAAACGCGTATCCATGGAGCTTGGTGGTAACGCGCCATTTATCGTGTTTGATGATGCGGATCTAGAACAAGCCATTCAAGGTGCCTTGGCATCGAAGTATCGAAATTCCGGTCAAACGTGTGTTTGCGCGAATCGTTTTATCGTCCAAGACACTGTTTATGAACAGTTTGCCGAACGTTTGAAGGAAGCAACAGAAGCGCTAAAGGTCGGTAATGGCTTGGATGCGGGTATCGCGATTGGTCCCCTGATAAACGGAGCCGCCGTTGGCAAAGTGAGCGAATTGGTGCGCTGCGCGATTAATGATGGCGCTCGGGCGTTATGTGGTGCTCAGACGCATTCAGCAGGCGATAACTTTTATATGCCCACGGTGCTTACCGAGGTTAGTCCAAGTATGGCGATCGCATCGACCGAAATTTTCGGTCCAGTATCTACATTGATCCGATTTACTGAGGAAGCCGAGGCAATACACATTGCAAATGCGACACCGTTTGGATTGGCCGCTTATTTTTATACAGAGGATCGCCACCGAATGTGGCGAGTAGCCGACGCTTTAGACTACGGCATGATTGGTGTGAATGAAGGCATAATCTCAACCACTTTGGCTCCTTTTGGTGGGCAAAAACAGTCAGGCATGGGCCGTGAGGGCAGTATGTACGGCATCGATGAATACCTAGAATTAAAGTATGTCTGCATGGGTGGTATGAAATAAATGGAACCGCAAACCTTAGATAGTTTTTTAGTGCAACACCCTCATATTACAAGTGTTGACTTATTGATTGTTGATCTAGACGGCGTACTGCGCGGTAAACGGGTTGAACGTAGTTTACTTAATAAAGTATTTACACAGGGCTTTAATTTGCCGCAATCGGTGTTGGGATTAGACTCTACCGGGGCGACGGTAGAGACGTCCCACTTAGGGGTTGTAACCGGTGATCAAGATCGCTTGTGTCGGCCAATTGCTGGCACTTTGCAGTTAATTCCATGGCATGCGGCAGGTGACCGTGCGCAGGTATTATGTGCAATGTATGAAATGGATGGTTCACCCCTAGAGATTTATCCGCGCCATGTGCTTGAGCGGGCGAAGGCGCGTTTTGAGAAGTTAGGATATCAAGTGGGGCTCGCGTTGGAGCTCGAATTTTATCTGATTGATCCGCAACGCACGCAAGAGGGCGCCCTGCAAGCGCCGGTCTCTAAGGTGTCAGGTAATCGCATGAATTCTACTCAAGTCTACTCAATAAATGACTTGGATGATTACGATGACTTCATTCAAGCGGTGCTGGACAGTGCTCGTGCACAAGGCATTCCCGCGGATGCGGTGATTGCAGAATATGCACCGGGTCAGTTTGAAGTGAATCTTAATTACCAGCAGGATATTCTAAAAGCCACTGATGACGCCGTTTTATTGAAGCGTGTGATACATGCGATCGCACGGCAGCATGGCATGCAGGCGACCTTCATGGCAAAGCCTTACATTGATGAGGCAGGCAACGGTTTGCACATTCATATGAGTTTGTTAGATCGTGACGGCCAAAATGTGTTGGCCGCGGAAGATCCACGTGAAAACGCATTAATGCGTCAAGCGGTGGCCGGCTTACTGGATATGGCAGACGCAACCCAAGCTTTTTGTTGTCCCACTTTAAATAGTTACCGCCGTTTCGCGAAGGGCTCGTTTGCACCGACTAATAAAACCTGGGGATTAGATAACCGCAGTGTCGCGATGCGAATACCTGCCAGCAACGTGGCGGCGACGCGAATCGAAAATCGCATGGCCGGTGCGGACGCCAATCCGTATTTTGCAGTGACGGCCATGCTAGCAGGTATTACCGAAGGTATTGAAGGCAAGCTGACGCCTCCGCCCTATACAACAGGAGACGCTTATAAACGCGGGGCGGCGATGGTGCCCGATAATCAACGCGATTCGTTGCGCGCGATGGCGAATGATTCACGCATAGAGACCTGGTTTGGTAAAGAGACTATGCGCGTTTATTCTGAGGTAAAGTGGCATAATCTACAGTTATTTGAACAGCAAATTACACCAATGGAGTATGCGCTATTGTTGCCTATGGTTTAGCTCCAATACCGCAGAACCTCTAAAGCGAGTTACGAGGGTTTTGTCCGCGTTCATCAAAGCTCGAATAACGTTTTATTGCGTCGCTTAATCAGGGTGCCTGGCCTGCCAACCGATTCCTCTTTCATCAGCTGTTCAAGCGTCGATGCCTTGTTATCAGTGGTCGCTAAGCATCGATGCCCCTGATCATCTCGTGCAATAATAATGGCTTTCTCCGGCTGATTTTTGCGATTATGTAAAACAGTGAAGGTCTCTATGGTTGCAGGGCCTTTGGCATCTTGATTGAGTATCGGCGAATCATTGACCTGCTGATGCATCGCCTTAGCGATTGGCAGCGGTTTGTTTGGACGTCGCTGAGAATAAATACCAACTGCGTGTTTAGTTAGATACCAACCATTCGCATTCATTAGCCCCGTTTCTTGCGGGTTCTCTCGCGCCCACTTATGCATTTCTGCGACAGCATGCATACTGTAATTATTGCCTGGGCCGCCAAAGTAGGGCAACCCGCCCGTCAAGGTGAGTTTGCGTGTATCGGTATGTTGAATCCCCATTGCATCGCAGGCAATTTGCACCGCGGAAGGAAAGCAACTGTAAATATCAAAGGCAGCAATCTCATCGATTGACTTCCCAGCCATTGCCAAGGCACTTTTTGTCAGCGCTTTTATGGCCGGTGAGCTAAAATAGTTGGTGCGCTGACTGACGTTCCAAACGTCATAACCGTCCGCATAACCATGCAAATAGACCCAGCGTTCTGAGGGAATGCCCATCGCTTTTGCCTTTTCCACCGTCGTCATGGCGACGGCGGCAGATTGATTCACCATAATCATTGAATTCAATCGTTTTCGGTAGGGGAAACCAACCATACGATTTTTAACACTATGCTCGAGGATCTCCGTTTTGCTCGGTGGGTTTTTGAACCAAGCATAGGGGTTCGTTTTGGCAACGTCGCTGAACTTTGCGAATAATTCACTCATGTGTAGCTCGTGTTGCTTAACACTATGCCCATAATGTTTACGCAGTGCATTCTCGAACAAGGGGTACACATTGGCCGGTAGGTTCATAGCATAGCGATTTTCATAAACTGAACTACCATCGCGAATCTCGCCAATACCGATCGGAGCAGGCCCCGATTTATCTTTCCATAAGCCTTTTGGTCGTAGTATTTTACTCCAGTGGTTAAACCGAAGGTTCATAGTATGTAAGGCCTCGCCACCGGCTAGAACCACCGTTTCGCAGTCGCCTTTGGCAATTAACTTTGCAAAATGATTAACAAACATTTGTGGCGTATTACCACCCGCTTCCGCATAGTAATAGTGTTTTGCATCAATGCCTGCTTCTCTGGCGACAGCGCGAGGCATGTTTTTAACCAAGCCCGAAACAGGCGTGTTGACCTGCTTGGCATCAACGGTCAGACCACTGCAAGCGAGCACATCTATGTGCTTGAACAACGTAGGCGCTTGACTATCTTCGATGGTGTTTTTGATCGCCTCAGCAATTATTTGAATAGGGGTGTGGCCATTCTCAGAATTAGAATGGTCCGTGTATTGTCCTGCACCGATAAGGATGGGCGTGCGCGCGTCGTCTAGCATAGTTACTTATTTTTACTTGTAAAAATGAAAGCATGACAATAACGCCGTGTGTTGGCAAAACATATATCTGTGTATTTCGGCCACTTCGTTTATCTGGGACGGAAGAACTCTAAATTCCCAGTTTATCGCGCAAGCCATAATAAAACGCACCTAATGCGGTATAGGGGACGCGGAACATCTGTCCGCCTGGGAAGGGATAATGCTTCAGCGACGCAAACGCGTCGAATCCATGGCTTTGGCCTTTTATCGCCTCGGCAATAAGTTTACCGGCGAGGTGTGTCGTCGTCACGCCGTGGCCACTGTAGCCTTGCGCGTAAAAAATTTGATCGGTGAGTTGACCAAACTGTGGTAAGCGGCTCATCGTGAGCAGGAAATCACCACCCCATTTAAACTCGAGAGGGATACCCTGTAACTGGGGGAACACTTTTTCTAAATTTGGCCGCAAAAAACGTTCAATTGAATGTGGATCTCCACCACCATAGGTCACGCCGCCACCAAATAGAAGGCGGTTATCGCCTGTAAGGCGGTAATAATCGAGTTTATAGTTACAGTCTTCAACGCAATAATCATTTGGAATGAGTGAGCTTGCTAAAGCCTCATCTAGTTGCTCTGTGCACACAATTTGCGTCCCGCATGGCATGGTTTTACTCGCCAATTCAGGTACTAAGTCACCCAGATAAGCATTGCCAGCGATCAGCAAAGTCTTGGCGGTAATACTGCCCTGTGCTGTGCTAATTACCGGGCGTTGGTCGCGTTTTATCTGGATTACTTTTGAATCTTCGAACACTTGGCCACCCAGCGCCTCGAGCGCCTTCGCTTGGCCGAGCAATAGATTAAGTGGATGCACGTGTCCACCGGCAAGATCTAGCAATCCGCCTGCGTAGGCTTGCGAATTGATCTGGGTTCGAATTGCAGTTTTATCGAGTAGTTCTAAATTGTGATTGCCATTGCGTTCCCAAAGTGTTTTTTGGGTTTCAAGGGCCTGCATTTGTTGATCGTTGAATGCGGCGAAAATTCCGCCTGGTTTATAGTCACAATCGATGTTGTATTGCTTGATACGACTGCGAATGATGTGAGCCCCTTCAAACGCCATGGAGCCCAGTATATTGGCGGTATCGCTGCCATAGCGTTGTTCAATTACGTCGATATCACGCGAGTAACTATTGACGAGTTGGCCACCGTTGCGACCACTGGCGCCAAAACCCATGCGCGCGGCTTCAAGGACCACCACGTGATAACCGGCTTCCGCCAAATGAAGCGCGCTAGATATGCCTGTAAAACCGGCCCCTAGGATACAGACATCGGCTTGAATGTTGCCCATTAGCGCAGCACGGTCTGTTACATCATGGCGCGTGGCTGCGTAATAAGATTGGGTATGGTCAATGCGAGCCGCCATAAACTAGTCCTACAATTTAAGCGCAATGTTTAGTTTAACAAATAAACACAGCCCGCCTAGGCGGGCTGTGTTTGGGTTTATTTCATTGTCGGAATAGCGAATTCTGCGCCCAGATCACCTTCTGGCCAGCGAGCGGTTACCGCCTTGCGTTTGGTGTAGAATTTGACCCCTTCTGCGCCATGCATATGGTTGCTGCCGAACAGTGAACGTTTCCAACCACCAAATGAATGAAATGCCATTGGTACTGGAATCGGTACATTTACACCGACCATGCCGACCTGAATATCATGAGTAAACTTACGGGCCGTTCCGCCACTGCGTGTATAGATAGTTGTACCGTTACCAAACTCATGCTCGTTAATCATCTTAACTGCGGTGGCATAGTCAGGTACGCGCACGACACATAGGACTGGGCCAAAAATTTCTTCTTTGTAAATCACCATGTCGGGGGTCACGTTGTCAAACAAGCAACCGCCCATAAAGTAGCCATTTTCTGCGCCAGTCACGGTTAACTCGCGACCATCGACGACTAAGGTTGCACCCTCATCGACGCCTTTACCAACATATGATTTGACCTTGGCCAAATGCTCTTGTGTGACAAGTGGACCGAGATCGAGACCTTGTTCAGCACCGTTACCAATTTTCAGTGCTTTGGTTTTTTCAGCAAGCTTTTCGACCAACGTATCGGCGATGTCACCGACTGCCACCGCGACCGATATTGCCATGCAGCGTTCACCTGCAGACCCATAAGCGGCCCCAATTAGCGCATTCGCTGCGCCGTCGATATCGGCGTCTGGCATGACCACCAGATGATTTTTTGCCCCGCCGAGTGCCTGCACGCGTTTCGCGTTAGCGCTCGCCGTTGTATATATATATTCGGCGATCGGTGTTGAACCCACGAAGCTAACTGCTTTGATATCTGGATGCGTTAATAGGACATCAACCGCTTCTTTATCGCCGTGCACAACATTCAGCACCCCATCAGGTAATCCGGCCTCTTTAGCCCACTCTGCGGCCAAATTTGTCGCGGTAGGATCTTTTTCTGAGGGCTTTAAGATAATGGTATTTCCGCATGCGATAGCGAGCGGCCACATCCACATGGGGACCATCGCAGGAAAGTTGAAGGGAGTAATACCGGCCACCACGCCGAGGGCTTGGTTGGTTGTCCATGCATCAATGCCGCGTCCCACTTGTTCTGTAAAGTCGCCTTTTAATGCAGTCGGAATACCGCATGCATACTCGATCACTTCCATACCACGTACAATTTCACCGCGCGCATCTTCGTAGACTTTGCCGTGTTCACGGGTAATGGCGTCAGCCAACTCATCTACTCGTTCTTCAAGTATGGCTTTAAATTTAAATAGGACCCGTGCGCGGCTTAGTGGCGTCGTTTGAGACCACGAAACAAAAGCGTCTTTTGCTACCGCAATGGCTTGTTCCATTTCAGAGGCACTGGCGAGCGAGACCGTTGCGATTTGTTCACCTATCGCAGGGTTATATACTGGCGCAGTCCGTGCGCTTGGCCCGGTAAATTTTCCGTTAATAAAGTGATTGATCTGATTCATTTGTTATCCTAGTTAGTAGAGAGATTTGATCGCTTTACGCATCGCATCCATCAGTTCATCAATTTGGTTTTTCTCTATGATTAATGGTGGCGACATCGCTATCGTATCTGCGGTGCAGCGCACGAGTGCATTATGTTGCCAGAAGCATTCATGAAAAACCTTATAGCCACGTTCGCCTGCCTTGTCGCTAGGCTTAAACTCAATCGCACCGACCAAACCGATGTTGCGAATATCTTTTACAACATCAAATTCTCGAAGACTATGAAGCGCTTCGGCCCAGTAGCTTTCGAGCTCAATGGCCTTATTGAAAAGGTTCTCGCGTTCATAAATCTCTATCGTTGCTAATCCTGCGGCGGCGGCAACGGGATGACCAGAATAAGTGTAGCCATGAAATAGTTCAATGACCTCTTCAGGGCCATGCATAAATGCATCATGAATTTTTGATTGAACAAACACGGCCCCCATTGGAATGGCACCGTTGGTTAAGCCTTTGGCGGTGGTGATAATATCTGGCGTCACGCCAAAGCGTTGCGCGGCGAATGCATGACCCACACGACCGTAACCCGTAATCACTTCATCAAAGATCAAGAGAATGTCGTTATCTGCGGTAATTTTGCGTAAGCGCTCCAAGTAGCCTTTTGGTGGAATCCATACCCCGCCAGACCCCACCACGGGTTCAACCATTACGGCAGCAATGTTTTCTGCACCGTGTAGTAGCACCATATCATTTAATTCGTCTGCCAGTTCAGCCCCTTGCTCGGGTTGGCCTTTGCTAAATTCACTACCTGGCACCCAAGCGTGCTTTAGATGATCAACGCCGGTCAGTAGGTTACCAAAGGCACGCCGATTATTACCCAGACCGCCCACAGAAATCCCGCCAAAGTTGGTTCCATGATAACCTTTCTCGCGACCAATTAAGCGCGTTTTACCGTGGTTGCCTTTTGCTTTGTGGTAAGCAATGGCTATTTTTAACGCGGTATCTGCTGATTCAGACCCAGAATTGGTAAAGAACACATGGTTCATATTTTCCGGGCTGTGTTTGATGAGCTTATTGGCTAATTCAAATGGCAGGGGGTGTGCCATTTGGAAAGTAGGTGCAAAGTCGAGTTGGTTAATTTGTTTGCTGACCGCAGCAGAGATCTCTCGTCGAGCATGGCCAGCGTTGGTGCACCATAACCCGGCGGTACCATCGAGAATTTGGCGGTCATCATCGCTGGTGTAGTGCATCCCTTTTGCAGACACCATTAGCCGAGGCTCGGATTTGAACTGTCTGTTTGCTGTGAACGGCATCCAAAACGCATCTAAAGCAAGGTCATTTTGCGCCATAGGGGTTCTCTCTGGTTGAAAAAAGGAAAGACAATACCGCAGTTTATGTAAAATAAATAAAACATCAAGCTTTGTTTGAGACACCGTTATGGAAACAAAATAACACCGCAAGGCCTTTAAAATATAGCTTTGGCGAGATGAAGCAGAAAACAAGGCGGGCTGCTGTATGTTCAATATATTGAATTAATACAGAATGATGCAGTAAGGTATCGCTTATTAAGAACAAGGTAAGAGAACAAATTATGACGAACACCTCGACATTCGAAACTTGGCAAGCACGTGCTGAAGCATTGCGCTTTGAAGGGCGTGCCTTTATTAATGGTCACTATACACAGGCAAGCAGCGGCGAGACCTTTGCCTGTGTGAGTCCTATCGACCAAAAAGTTTTAGTTGAAATTGCCGCGTGTGATGTAGAGGACGTAAATATCGCGGTGACGGCGGCGCGCGAAAGTTTTGAGTCGGGCGTCTGGTCTCAAATCGCGCCTTACAAACGCAAAGCTATTTTATTGAAATTTGCCGATTTAATTGAGCTTAATGCGGAAGAGCTAGCGCTGTTAGAGACCCTCGATATGGGCAAACCGATTGGGGAATCTATAAACGTTGATGTTGGCTCTACCTTGCGTGCATTGCGTTGGACCGCTGAAGCGATTGATAAAGTGTATGATGAGGTGGCACCTACTTCGCCAAGTCAGTTGGGTTTGGTGACACGCGAAGCGGTCGGCGTGGTGGCTGCGATTGTGCCTTGGAACTTCCCGATGATTATGGCGTCTTGGAAGTTCGCACCGGCACTGGCGATGGGCAATTCATTCATCTTAAAACCCTCGGAAAAATCGCCGCTGACCGCCATTCGAATGGCGTCGCTGGCAAAAGAGGCGGGCATTCCTGACGGCGTATTTAACGTTTTACCCGGGTTTGGCAATACGGCCGGAAAAGCACTGGGTGAACATATGGACATTGATACGCTGGCGTTTACAGGATCGACTGCCGTGGCCAAACAGTTGATGGTTATGGCTGGTCAATCGAATATGAAGCGTGTGTGGAGTGAGGCGGGTGGCAAATCGCCCAATGTCGTGTTCGCTGATGCGCCGGATTTAGAGGCCGCGGCTGCGGCTGCGGCTGGTGCTATTTTTTATAATCAAGGTGAGGTGTGTACGGCAGGCTCACGGTTACTCGTCGAAGCGTCGATTGCAGAGGCATTTATTGAGAAGGTACGCGCGCATGCCAAACAGTGGCAGCCAGGTCATCCACTTGATCCGGCTACGAAAATGGGTGCCATTGTCGATCAGGTTCAAATGGAACGCGTACTTGCCTATGTTGAAAAAGGCACAGCACAGGGAGCTAAGTTAAGTACTGGCGGGCAACAGGTTGCGCCGGTGGCAAGTGGTTTTTATGTTGAGCCAACGGTGTTTGAAGAGGTATCGGGCGAGATGACCATTGCCCAAGAGGAGATTTTTGGCCCCGTGCTATCAGTGACGACTTTTGAGACAGAGGCGGAGGCATTGTCGCTCGCCAATGATTCTGTTTATGGGCTTGCCGCCGCGGTTTGGACAAGTAACTTGAGCCGCGCGCACCGTTTTGCTCGCGGGTTACGTGCGGGATCTGTCTGGGTGAACCAGTACGATGGTGGCGATATGACCGCCCCGTTTGGCGGTTTTAAGCAAAGTGGTAACGGTCGAGATAAATCCCTCCATGCGTTTGACAAGTATTGCGAGTTGAAAGCGACCTGGATCAAGCTCTAATTGGTGAATTGAGCGTGATAGCGTGAATCGCTTTAGAACATATCTAAGAATCGATGATAAAGCATGCCGGCGGCTAGTAATGGCGAGCGAAAACGCGGCCCACCCGGAAAGCGCAGATGTTTCACCTGCTCATAGACTTCAATACGATTTGTTTCTTTGGTGATGGCTTCGGCAATAACTTTTCCGGCCAGATGTGTCGCGGCTACCCCGTGGCCACTGTATGCTTGCGCGTAGAATATATTGTCCTGCAAGCGACCTATTTGAGGAAACCGATTAGCGCCTATCCCGATCATACCCCCCCATTGATAGTCAATGTTAAGGTGCTTTAGGTAAGGAAATACTTTATCCATATTTGGTCGAAGTGCTTTAATAATCGATTTGGGGTCTCGACCGGAGTAGGTGCACAAGCCACCAAAAAGTAAACGCTTATCTGCGCTCAGGCGGTAATAGTCAAGGTCTATGCGCTGATCACAAACGGCCATATCAGAAGGTAAAACTTGTTGAGCCAACTCATCTGATAGAGGTTCGGAAGCGATCACATAGCTTCCCGCAGGGAGGACTTGGCTATTCAGCGTACTATCTAGTTCACCGATGTAGGCGTTACCGCAGATAACGAGTTGCTCGCAGTGGATCTGGGCATGATCAGTTTTTACAACACAGATGGCGCCGCGTTGCATGGACTTGACTTCGGAGCGTTCAAATATTTTTGCGCCCAACTGTTCGGCAATACGTGCTTCGGAAACCACCAGGTTTAGGGGATGCAGATGTCCACTGCCCATATCGATTAGCCCGCCGACATAGGCATCAGACCCGACCACTTCATGTATATCTTTTTTGTCCAATAAGCGTGTTTCGTAAGGGTAATGCTTTGTTTTTAGCCAGGCCTGATCGGTTTCAAAGGCTTTTAGGTCACGCTGACGCGTGGCCAGATCACAGTAGCCCATTTTTAGATCGCAATTAATTTGGTACTTTTTAATCCGCTGCTTAACGATGTCAACGGCTTCGAAGCCCATATGGTCGAGCATTTCAACCCCCGCATCACCGATGCGATTTCTAAACTGTTCGACGCCATGTCCAATGCCGCGTATCAGTTGACCACCATTACGTCCCGAGGCACCCCAACCGATGCGATAGGCTTCCAGTAAAACAACATCGACGCCACGTTCACGCAACTCAAGCGCCGTGCTGACGCCGCTAAAACCGCCACCAATCACGCATACTTGTGTTCGAATAGTCCCTACTGCGTGTTTGAATCCAGCCTGATCTTGCAGTGAGGCATGATAGTACGAGTTTGGGTAATCATTTACGTGTGTGCCGGGGTTGAGCATGGAGACAACCTGTCGAGATAGAATGTTTGATATATTATCCGACCGTGTGGAATAATGCACGAATGAGATATTTGCCTGATCCTCTTCTACGGCGCGACGTTGGCGCGTTATGGTTTAGTGTTAAAACGCCGGGGTTTATGCGCTTTCCGCTTTTTTACACCAATATTTCGTGTTCGTTGGATACGCTAGTCAGGTGTTAACCCCCCCAAAGAGGATGATGAGTTGGACGTAGGAAACCGCTTACGTGAGGTACGTAAAAAAACAGGCTTTTCACAACGTGAGTTGGCGAAACGTGCGGGCGTGACAAATTCAACCATTTCGATGATTGAAAAGAATAGCGTGAGCCCGAGTGTCAGTTCATTGAAAAAAGTCTTGTCTGGACTGCCGATGTCGCTGATGGAATTTTTCGACTCTGAAGAGTCCTCTCGAGTGGATATGCCAGTCGTTTATGCACCAGAAGACTTTCTGGATTCTTCAGTTAACGAAATTGAATGGAAATTAATTGGTAAAGCTTTTCCTAATCGCGCCATGTCTTTTTTGGTTGAATGTTTGCCCGTGGGCTCTGATACGGGCGAAGATATGTACGTGCATGAGGGCGAAGAGGCCGGTTATGTGCTTAGTGGCAAGTTTGAGCTGACGGTCGACGGTAAGATTTATGTGCTTGAAGCGGGTCAAGGTTATTACTTTGATTCGCGGCTTGAGCATCGCTTTCGGAATCCTTTCAATGAGGATTGCCGGCTTTGTTCGTGCACAAGTCCTGCAGATCTCTGATTGTTTGGGGTTGATGAAGTATTTATGACGCTTGCATTACATGCCAGAACGTTTTCTTGCGATGAAGGTAAACCGGTGGTGGTGGTGTTGCACGGCTTGTTTGCCTCGTCCGATAACCTACTTACCTTGTGCAAGCATTTGGCGACTACGCACGAAGTGCATGCCCTTGATTTGCGAAACCATGGCCAATCCCCGCAACACGCATCGATGCGTTACAGCGATATGGCGGACGATGTGCTGGGCTATATGGATGCAAATAAGCTAGCTTGTGTATCGTTGGTTGGTCATTCGATGGGAGGTAAAACTTGCATGAAGGTGGCTTTGCAGTCCCCGCAGCGAGTCAGCCAGATGATCGTCGCGGATATTGCTCCGGTAAAGTATGCGCCGGGTCATTCGGATATTATCGCAGGCTTAGAAGTCTTGGATAACGAAGTATTGACCAGTCGTAAACAAGCCGATAAGAAGTTGGCGGATTATATAGATACGCCGAGTGTGCGTCAGTTTTTGCTAAAGAGTTTACGAAGAGATGCGGCAGGCATTTACCGTTTTCGGTTTAATCTAAAAGGCATTGTTGCTAATTATAATAATGTGATCGGTACGCTCGATTCAGCGGGTGCTTATCCTGGCCCAGTGTTATTTATATCGGGACAATTCTCAAACTACATCTTGCCCAAATATCGTCCACAAACGCTGGCTTTATTTCCAGCTGCACAAATAAAGGTCATTAACGGGACGACTCACTGGCTGCATGCTGAAAAGCCAGAAACATTTAATGCGATTTGTACACGATTTCTCTTAAATGAGGGCTAATTAGAAAAAAATTATTAAATTCTCTTGGCGCACCGAAAGAATGCGCTAGGCTTTACCGTAGCGCCAAATTAATCGTGAGCGGCATTGTTGTAAAACAATGTAAAATAGATAACACTGACGGGGTCGCTGGCTTTTAACGTGAGTGTAAGCAGTTTTCGGTTAAAAATAATAAAGCGCAATAATGTGGCATCTTTTTTGAATTAATTAACTCAAGCGCGCGGATTTCGCGAAGTCTCGATTTTCGCCATGGATGCTTAGAAAATCTTATTACAATCAAAAAGTGAAATTAGGAGAAAACGAATGTTTAAATTCTCTTCGATTCTTGCCGCTGGCTTGGCAGTTGGAGTGTCAGTAGGTGCGCAAGCAGGTACTCTTGAGGATGTAAAAAAGCGAGGCTCAGTGTCTTGTGGAGTTAGTACTGGCCTAGCAGGTTTTTCGCAAAAGGATGAGAAAGGTGCGTGGAGCGGTTTAGACGTTGACGTGTGTAAAGCTGTTGCTGCAGCTGTTCTGGGTGATTCATCGAAAGTTCAGTACAAGCCTTTAACTGCGAAAGAGCGTTTTACGGCACTGCAATCAGGTGAAATTGATCTGCTCTCCCGTAACACAACTTGGACGCATACGCGTGATACCTCATTGGGTTTAAACTTTGCGGGTGTCAACTACTATGATGGCCAAGGTTTCATGGTATCAAACAAGCTTGGCGTTAAAAGTGCGCTTGAGTTAGATGGTGCGGCGGCTTGTATCCAAGCCGGTACAACGACAGAACTAAACTTGGCTGACTACTTCCGTGCCAATGGCATGAAGTATACGGCGGTTACGTTCGATACATCAGATCAAACGCGGTCTGGTTTTGAAAGCGGTCGTTGTGATGTCTTAACGTCTGACCAGTCACAACTCTATGCCATTCGTATCGGTTTGAAAGACCCAGATGCTGCCGTAGTACTGCCAGAAGTTATTTCAAAAGAACCTTTAGGCCCAGTCGTCCGTCAGGGTGATGATGCTTGGTTTAATATCGTTAAGTGGTCAATGAGTGCGCTTATCGAAGCCGAGTTTCTTGGTGTAGACAGTGCCAATGTCGATAAGATGAAAGACGAAGGTAAGCCAGGTCAGAAGCGTTTATTAGGTACCGAAGGCGATGCGGGTGAAAAATTGGGTCTGTCTGCTGATTGGGCCTACAACATCGTTAAGCAAGTCGGTAATTACGGCGAGTCATTCGAGCGTAATGTTGGTATGGATTCACCGTTGAAAATTGCACGTGGTCTGAACGCGCAATGGAACCAAGGTGGTATTCTTTACTCACCACCGGTGCGTTAAGGCGTAACGAAAAGGGGTCCTTGCGACCCCTTTTTATATCATTTCTAGCAGCTCATAATTTTTCAAGTTCAAGGTAGCACTCATGTCTGCAGAGCACGCGACGGCAAAATCAGCCTCTTTCTTCAATAACCCGCGTAACCGTGCGCTCATTTATCAGGCGCTTCTGCTGTTTGGTCTCGGGTTTTTCTTTTATTCGATTGTTTCTAACGCACTCGCAAATATGGAAGCGCGCGGAATTAAAAGCGGTTTTGGCTTCTTATTTACCGCTTCAGGCTTTGACATATTGATGTCTTTAGTGCCGTACGATGCGACATCGACTTATGGTCGTACCTTTTTGGTAGGCCTGCTAAATACAATTTTAGTTTCGATTATTGGTATTATCCTCGCGACGCTTTTAGGGTTCGTGATGGGGGTGGCTTACTTTTCAAATAATTGGCTAGTCAAGCGTCTATCAGTCGTCTACGTCGAAATTTTCCGAAATATTCCCCTGCTTCTTCAAGTGTTTTTCTGGTATTTCGCGGTGCTAGCAGCGTTGCCTAGTGCACGTGAAAGCATGGCGATCGGTGAAGTGATTTTCTTAAATGTTCGGGGCTTATTTCTGCCCGATTTAATCGGCGAGAGTGGCTCTAGCATCGTATATGCCTCGATAGGTGTTGCTGTAGTAGCTATTTATATGATGCGCCGTTGGGCGAAAAAACGCCAAGATGATACCGGTGAGCAATTCCCCATTCTCTGGGTGGGTTTAGGCATATTTTTTGGCTTACCACTATTAACCGCGTTAGTCACAGGGCTGCCTTTTTATTGGGAGTTTCCAGAGCTAAAAGGGTTTAATTTTCGGGGTGGCATTACCGTTATTCCTGAATTAATGGCTTTAACAATTGCATTGGCTGTTTATACCGGAGCGTTTATCGCGGAAGCAGTGCGAGCGGGCGTGCAGTCAGTACCGCATGGGCAGACAGAAGCTGCGCGCAGTCTCGGTTTGAAAGAAAGTCGTATTATGTCACTCATTATTGTGCCGCAAGCAATGCGCGTGATTGTGCCTTTGTTGAATTCCGAGTATCAGAGCTTAGTTAAGAATTCGACCTTAGCAACCGCCATTGGTTATCCCGATTTGTTTACGGTGTTTGTGGGTACGTCGTTGAATCAGACGGGTCAAGCGATAGAGATTGTCTTTATGACCATGGCCGTTTATTTTGCGATTAATATGACAATCTCCTTCGGTATGAACCGCTTTAATTCTGCGGTCGCATTGGTTGAACGTAAATAGGGCAGAGCAGCGACATGAAAAAATTTATTCCAAAAGAAGCGCAGCCTGCTCCGGTAGAAACTACTGGTATCATCGGCTGGACGCGCGAAAACTTGTTTTCGAGTATCCCAAACTCGATTGCAACCATATTAATTCTCGGATTTTTGGCTTCGTTTTTACCCGGCGTTATAAACTGGATTATTATCGACGCTAACTGGTCCGGGTCGACTCAAGCAGATTGTACCAATGACGATGGTGCCTGTTGGGTGTTTGTGTCGGCGTGGATGCAGCAATTTATATACGGAAGTTACACCGATAGTGAAATTTGGCGCATCAATTTGGGCCTCATTTTATTGGGGGCGGTCATTGCAGCACCTTACTTTTTGCCGAAGCATCTGCGTAATAAGCTGGGTGTGCCCATGTTTTTACTCTATCCATTCTTTTGTGCAGCCTTGTTAGATGGCCGGCTTTTTGGCTTAGAGTTTGTCAGCACAGACTTATGGGGCGGCTTCTCGTTGAACATTTTTTTGGCGGCAGCCAGTATTATTATTGCCTTTCCGCTTAGTTTTCTATGGGCGCTGGGTCGTCGTTCAGAGATGCCGTTTATTCGCAGTGTTTGTGTGCTGCTAATCGAGTTTTTCCGTGGGGTACCAGTACTTGCCTTGTTCTTTATGGGCTCGGTAATGTTGCCGTTATTTTTCCCGGAAGGAACTAATATCGATAAATTATTGCGAGTCTGGATTGTATTGATTCTATTTATGTCGGGCTACATGGCAGAGGTATTTCGAGGTGGTTTTCAAGCGATTCCGCAAGGGCAATATGAAGCGGCGGATTCGTTAGGCTTGAGCTATTGGCAAAAAACCTTATTAATTATCTTCCCGCAAGTGATTAAGGTTTCAATGCCCAATATTCTCGCAACCTTCATTATGTTATTTAAAAATACGACGTTTTTGCTAATCATTGGTATTTTCGAAATTCTAAGTACCACACAAACAGCATTGGCGAATTCATCTTGGCTCGGTGGGCATGCCCCAGAGGGCTATCTATTTGTCGCCTTGGTGTTCTGGGTATGCTGTTTTGGTATGTCTATGATTAGCGCCAACATCGAACGAAAACTCGACACCAGTCACCGGAATTAAGCGTAGGAGAAAAGAATATGACAGAGCAAGCGAGCGTAAATTCTGGCGCTGAAAGCAATATCATTGAAATTAAAGACCTGAACAAGTGGTACGGTAATTTTCATGTTTTAAAGGACATTAACCTGAGCGTTAAAAAAGGTGAACGGATCGTTATCTGTGGTCCGTCCGGTTCAGGTAAATCAACGATGATTCGGTGTATTAATCGCTTGGAAGAGTTTCAACGGGGCTCCTTGGTGGTGAATGACGTCGAAATGATTGAGGACGTAAAAAATATTGAATTAATTCGGCGTGAAGTCGGCATGGTGTTTCAGCATTTTAATTTGTTCCCACATTTGACGATTCTTGAGAACTTAACTCTGGGCCCTATCTGGGTGCAGAAAAAGCCAAAGGAAGAAGCCGAGGCGACGGCAATGCAGTATTTGGAACGCGTTAAAATACCAGATCAGGCATTGAAGTTTCCGGGTCAATTATCAGGGGGTCAGCAACAGCGTGTTGCGATTGCGCGTTCGTTATGTATGAACCCTGAAATTATGTTGTTCGATGAGCCGACCTCTGCGCTTGATCCAGAGATGATTAAGGAAGTGTTAGATGTCATGGTTGAGCTTGCAGAAGAGGGTATGACGATGTTGTGTGTCACGCATGAAATGGGGTTTGCAAAGAAAGTGGCAGATCGCGTCATTTTCATGGATGGCGGCGAAATTGTTGAACAAAACACACCAGACGTGTTCTTTGATAATCCAGAGACAGACCGTTTACAACTATTTTTGAGCCAGATTTTGGCACACTAATCTAGCCAATCTACCTAACTAAAAAGGCGGCATAACTGATTTTAATAAATCGTTACGCCGCCTTTTTTGTGTTGCGATGGAACGCTACAGGTCTTGTTTACGCTTCAACCGCCGCTTGCTCGCATACCACTTCATCGTTCTGACGTTTTTGTACGGCACGCTTTGTTGCACGGTCTAAAAACATCCCAACGGTGTACGTTAGCCCGAACAGTACACACAGTGCTGCAGCAAGAAACGCAATATTAATTTCAACTAGCATAGAGACTATACCCCCAAAAAGTGAATTTTAGCCGATTCAAACGGCCGTTTGAAAATTTGGTCGTATAGTATCCCTTGGTCATAAAGTAATCAAACTAAATTCTAGTTTTAGATGTAACAATTTGTTAACCAGTGCGCACTTTCGAGTACGTAAATTAAGCTAGATTTTTCAGATCGCTTGGGGAGTTAACGTTATTAAAGGTATCGGCATGGTCATTGAACTCGACCCAATATGTAGGCTGATCGTCGAACCATCTCGCTACTTTTAATTTGTCCTGATTAATACTAGTTGCCAGTGCGTCAAGTGCCTGTTTCGGCAAGAGGCAATGTAGTGGCTGTCTGTGCCCATTCACGCTTGCGGCTAGGATCGGCGCGGTATGTCCTTTTTTAATAGCGCACGCCAGCCTCGACAGCATGCGCTCCGGGTAGGCGTTATTGAGTAATGGCGTATCGCAGGGGCTTATTAGAATATAATCAGCTTCCGTGTGGCTCAGCAAACAATGCAGTCCTGCAAGCGGGCCCGAATAATCGCCAAGGATGTCCGCGTAAACATAAGGGCTAAAGGCCGATAAGAGAGCATGTTCATTATTGCTATTAATGAGTGGTGATTGCTTGTAGCTAAAGGGCGCGAGTAAATGACAAGTTCGTTCTATAAATGGTTCACCTTGATAGTGACATAAGGCTTTATTTTGAAAGCCCATACGCGTGCTTTTCCCACCAGCGAGAATACCGGTATCAATTTTTAAGCCCTGCATTTGAGAGAGTAGATCAGCGTTTGAATTTGAAAAGTTGGTGAACATGCGCAGTATATTGAGTAAAAAAAAGCAGCTCTCGCTGCTTTGTTCTTACGTGTAGTAACTAGAGGTTACTGTCTACAAAAGCCGTCAATTGCGACTTGGATAACGCGCCAACTTTTGTTGCGTCGACATTACCGTTTTTAAATAGCATCAGTGTTGGAATGCCACGGATGTTGTATTTAGGCGGTGTTTGGTCATTTTCATCGATGTTTATTTTACAGATCTTAATTTTACCAGCATAGTCATCAGCGATTTCTTCAAGAACCGGGGCGATCATCTTGCATGGGCCACACCATTCTGCCCAGTAATCCACCAGTACTGGGACGTCTGAATTTAACACGTCTTTTTCAAAAGATGCGTCGGTGACATTGATAATATTATCGCTCATTTTTCATACCTAACGTTGAGTTGTGGTGAGGCACGCTGCCTATTTAGACCCAAGGAGAAAAGACTCTTTAGATCCACTGTAAATGTGCAGGCGCTTCACCTAAAATGCACAGAGATATAACCAATATATAGTTTTAAATTGGGATTTCAAGGACATGTCTGAAGACAAATCGATAATCTCGAGCGGACCGCAAGAAAAGCAACATATTGTAGCAATCGATCTCGGCTCAAACAGTTTTCATATGGCTATTGCTTGTTTGGAGCATGGCGAAATCCGAATTATTGAGCGACTCGGCGAAAAGGTGCAATTAGGCGCAGGGATTGGTGTTGATGGAAACCTAAACGAGCGAGCTATTACTCGGGCAATTGCTTGTTTGGAGCGTTTTGGACAGCGTTTGCGGAATATCGATGCAGAGTTTATTCAAGTCGTGGGGACCAATGCGCTCCGTGTCGCGAAAAATCGTTCTGAGTTTATTCGGCGAGCACGCGCGGTAATTAATGCGCCCATTGAGGTTATTTCTGGCCGTGAGGAAGCCAGGCTGATTTATTTAGGCGTGTCACACACGGTGGCCGATGATCAAGGGCATCGGCTAGTGATTGATATTGGCGGCGGCAGCACCGAAGTTGTCATTGGTCAACGTTTCGAGAGTTTGGAGCGTGAAAGCTTGCACATGGGGTGTGTTTCTTATCGTGAACGTTACTTTCCGGATGGCGTTATTACCGAGCAAAATTTTGAGCGAGCGGTGATTAATGCTTCGCGAGAATTATTGCATATAAAAGCCGCTTATGTGCGGCGCGGATGGCGCAGCTGTTTCGGCTCATCAGGATCAATCAAAGTGATATTTCAGGCGCTCAATCAAGGTGAAATTGGTACGGCTCCGATTACTTTAAACGATATGGAAGCATTGAAAGCGACTATATTTCGGCGCGGGCATACGGACGCACTAGCAGATCTAGGTATCAAAAAAGAGCGACTCTCGATTTTTCCTGCAGGTTTTGCAATTTTGTATGCAAGTTTTAAAGTTCTCGGTATAGACCAGATAGATTACACAGCGGGTGCGCTTCGGGAAGGCTTGCTATACGACATCCTTGGCCGTATACAGCATGAAGACGTGCGAGACCGGACAGTTAAAGCGATGCAAAGTCGTTATCATATTGATTTACCACACGCCACCTACGTCGAGAATGTTGCGCGTTATGCCTATACGCAGGTGGCTGTTAATTGGCGCTTTCCGGCTATAGACGCCTTAAATTTGTTGATGTGGGCAAGCCAATTATATGAGTTAGGGCATACAATTTCGCCTGCGCAATACCATAAGCATGGTGCCTATTTGTTAATGCATTGTGATATGCCAGGCTTTAGCCGGCTGAGGCAGCTGCATTTGTCGACGATAGTGCGCTGCCATCGTCGTAAGATACCTGTTACGACTTTTGATTGTATGCACGATGATGAGCGGGATAGCCTGTTAAAACTATGCGTGTTGTTTCGCTTAGTCATTGTATTAACGGCAGATAGGCATAGTAGTGAGCCCACTTTCTCTCTAGACGTTGATGAAAGAAGTCTTAAGCTTCATTTTCCTGAGCAGTGGATAGACGCCCATCCACTGACGCGTGCCAATTTAGAAGCGGAGCAATATTACCTGAAAAAAGTCGGTTTTAAATTGTCTTTCTGGTAGCCTATACGGCCTGCTTTAATGCGCCACACATGGCCGTGGCTAATAGAATCTTAAGTAAAACTCAAACGATCCAGCACGAAGACAGTGAGCATGATAGTTCTTGGTATTGAAACCTCTTGCGATGAAACCGGCATTGCGCTTTACGACACTGATAATGGCCTGTTAGCCCATGCTTTATTCTCACAAATAGACCTGCATGTTGATTATGGTGGTGTCGTGCCAGAACTGGCTTCACGAGACCATATTCGTAAAACGTTGCCCTTAATCACCAAGGTGCTGGCGTCGGCCGAGTTGGAGAAAACCGATATAGATGCGATTGCTTATACCGCAGGCCCTGGTCTAATTGGGGCGCTGCTTGTTGGTGCAACGATCGCAGAGGGTTTGTCTTATGCTCTAGATATTCCGGTTTTGGGCGTTCATCACATGGAAGGCCATTTATTGGCACCCATGCTCGAAGATAACCCACCAGACTTTCCTTTTTTGGGTTTACTTGTCTCAGGGGGACATACGCAATTAGTAGCGGTTGAGGGAATTGGTGAGTATCAAATTCTTGGTGAATCGTTAGATGATGCGGCGGGTGAAGCCTTTGATAAAGCGGCAAAAATGTTAGGTTTAGATTATCCCGGTGGTCCACGCGTTGCGGCGCTTGCTGAGAAAGCGTTAGCTAACTTTAATGGTACGCCATATCGGTTTCCTCGACCCATGACTGACCGTCCAGGGTTAGACTTTAGTTTCAGTGGGTTGAAAACATTTACGCTCAACACTACACAAAAACTTAGCCAACAGGGAAAATTGATCGAAAAAGATCGCGCGCAAATAGCGCTGGCATTCGAGGAGGCGGTTGTCGACACCTTACGAATTAAATGTAAGCGCGCAATACAACACACTGGGTATAAACGCTTGGTGATTGCCGGTGGGGTAAGCGCAAATAAGCGCTTGCGTCATGCACTAGACGAAATGTGTAGCCGTTTAAATGCAGAGGTTTTTTATGCGCGTCAGGAATTTTGCACCGATAACGGCGCTATGATTGCTTACGCTGGTGCACAGCGATTGGCGGTGGGGCAACGCGATGGCATGAACATTCAAATACGACCGCGTTGGCCGATGGACACCTTGCCGCCAATTAAAAGCGGAGTCGTTACAGTATGAGCGACGAAAGTAACAAGGTAATCAAGCGCGATATTGTATTTATCGATAGGCTAGAAATAGAGGCATCAATCGGTGTGTACGACTGGGAAAAAGAGATAAAGCAACGTTTGCTGGTGACGGTTGACCTCGAGACTGATTTTTCCTTGGCTGCGTGCAGTGATGAGGTAAGCGATGCCATCAGTTATGCGGATGTTGCGCAACTCATTGACGACTTAGTACGCGAGCAGCACCATAACTTGCTTGAGCACTTAGCGGCGCGCTTGAGTGATGCGTTGTTTGATCGCTTCATGATTTTTAAAATGCGTTTAAAAATAGAAAAACCGGGCGCTGTCATGAGGACGCAAAGCGTTGGCGTAGAAATTTACCGAGAGGTTGTTACGTGAGCGAAAAAGTATTTCTAAGCTTGGGCTCAAATATGGAGCGTGAAGACAATATCCGCTCGGCCTTGATTACCCTAAAAAACCAATTCGGTTTGATAGATATTTCACCTGTCTATGAAAGTGAAGCAGTAGGGTTTAAAGGTAATTCCTTTTTAAACCTTGTAGTGGGTTTGCGCACTGATTTGACGCTTGAGGCATTAGGCAAACGGTTAAAGCAGATAGAAGATTCGCACGGTCGTGATCGTAATGGCCCAAAGTTTGGCCCACGCACCCTAGATATTGATATCGTTTTGTATGCGGATTTGGTGGGGAAGCACTCCGGTATCGAATTACCGAGGCCCGAGTTGTTTTACAATGCTTTTGTTTTGTTTCCCATGGCCGATCTGTGTCCTGATATTCTAGATCTTGTGACGGGGGAAACCTATTCAACATTGGCAAGAAATTTTTCTGGTAAGCAAGTGCTTACTAAAATAGATTTTAACTAGCCCGATTTGAGAGTTTTACGTCAGTTTGCCCAGTAAACCTCGCGTTGATGCATCAAGTTTTTGCGCCTCATCCTTGTTCTGCATGGCCCTAAAAACAGCCGTTTCGAGGACCTTACCAAGCTCGACGCCCCATTGATCAAAGGGATTAATGTCCCATAAGCAAGCTTGCACAAACACTTTATGCTCATAACTTGCGATCAGCGCTCCCACACTTGCTGGGTTGAGTGTCTCCAACAATAGAGTGTTACTTGGTTTATTGCCTGGAATTACCTTGTGGGGTGCGAGCTTGCGTGCCTCTTGGTCAGATAAACCCTGATCGTTTAGTTGCGCAGTTACCTGATCAAGTGATCGACCCTCCATTAGCGCTTGGGACTGTGCAAAGCAGTTGGCCAGTAAATGGGTATGGTGCTCGCCAAACTCAAAATCACTTGTTTTAAATGCAATAAAATCGATAGGCACAGTGCATGAGCCTTGATGAAATAATTGGTGGTAAGCATGTTGGCCATTGGTGCCTGAATTACCCCAAATAATTGCGCCGGTATGATAATTAACCGCTTCACCATTACGATCGACACGCTTACCGTTACTTTCCATGTCCAGCTGTTGTAAGTGAGAGGGTAGGTAGAACAGGTTTTCTGAGTAGGGTATCACCGCCTGGCTATCATAATTGAAGAAATTACGATGCCAGATGCCGATTAGAGCCATGATGACCGGTAAATTTTCCTGTAATTCTGTGTTTCTAAAATGTTTATCAATGGCTTCTGCGCCACGTAAAAGCGCTTGAAAGTTTGCCATGCCGAGTAAAAATACAATAGGAAAGCCAATAGCAGACCATAGTGAGTAGCGCCCACCCACCCAATCCCACATAGGTAAGATCTTGTCTTCAGGAATGCCGAACTCACAAGCAGCGGGAACATTGCTCGTAACAGCAAGAAAATGGTGTGACAGGTTTGCATTGGGCGGCAGTTGTGTTTTTAGCCATCGACGTGCGCTGCGCGCGTTTTCAAGCGTCTCCAAGGTGCCAAATGATTTTGACTGGACTAAAAAAATGCATTGATCTGGAATAAGTTTAGGCAGGGTACGCGCTAAATCACTGCCGTCAATGTTAGAGACGAAATAACATTCTAAGCCGTCTAGATGGTAGGCCTGTAGCGCCTCTACAACAGTTTTGGGCCCAAGGTAAGAGCCGCCAATACCGATGCTCACCAGTTGTTTGAGTGGCTTACCCGTGCAGCCTTTGTGCTCACCTTTATGGAGGCGTTCTACAAGGGTTCCCATCATATCCAATGCGATGGATATTTCGGGTTTGATATTCTCACCATTGACAAAAATGGTTTGCTCGCTGCTATCACGCAAAGCGGTATGCAATGCTGGACGTTGCTCTGTGGTGTTTAGCTTTTCACCAGAAAAAAGCTGTTGAATTGATGCTTCTAAACCACATGCTTTGGCCGCGTTTATCAGTGCATCGAACGCATGCTTATCAACGAGATTTTTGGAGTAATCGAGAAAGATGTGCGGGGCTTGCACCGAAAAATTATCAAACCGTGTTTTATCATCTTCAAAGAGTTGCGTAATGCGTTGTGGTGCAAGACGTTTGTGTTGTGCCGTTAAGTCGCTAAAAAACGGGTTTTTGTCGAATCTCATGTGATGTCCATGTCTTTTGCACTAACGAAACGTTCGTGTTGACTAACGACGACACGTAACGCAAATATTATCTATTAAGCGCGTTGAGCCTAAATGCGCCGCAGCCATAATGACGATATCTATTTCATTTTCGTTAGCAGGCTCTAGGGTCTCCGCGGAAGCAAAGTTAAAATAGTCGACGATAAAGCCATTCTGTTCTAGTAAATTAATCGCGTTATTGCGTAGCGATGCAAAATCGCTGCCGCCTTTTTCAAGTGCCACTTTACTCTTTTGAAGCGCCTGATAAATTAGCACGGCTTCTTGCTTTTCGACGAGACTTAAATAGTTATTACGTGAACTTCTTGCAAGCCCGTTGTCTTCCCGAGAGGTAGTGACTCCAATGATGTTGATAGGAAAACAGAGGTCTTTGGCCATTTTACGAATCACAGTGAGTTGTTGATAATCTTTTTCGCCAAAGACTGCGATATCGGGTTGAACCATATTAAAAAGTTTACTGACAACGGTCGTCACACCGTCAAAGTGACCCTCACGACTCGCACCACAATGGTGCTTAGTAAGCCCCGGTACGTGCACGCGTGTTTCATTTTGCATTCCCCCCGGGTAAACGTCAGCCACAGTTGGTGCAAATAGAATATGACAGCCACGAGCCTCGAGTAATCTAGAATCTTCTTCGAGCGTACGCGGATACGCATCGAAATCTTCGTTCTCGCCGAATTGCAGTGGATTAACGAATACTGAGCAGACTACGAGATCGCTGGCCTTACGTGCCGCATCAATCAAAGTCAAATGCCCTTCATGGAGATTACCCATGGTTGGCACGAAGCCAACCGTATGGCCTTGACGACGTTCACCTGCAATTACTTTACGTAATTCTATAAGAGAATGAACAATATCCATTTAGTTTTTAAAGCTATGTTCTTCGGCAGGAAATATGCTGCTTTTCACGGCATTATCGTAGGCTTTTAACGCGTCTAAAATATTATTCGTTTCGGTCATGAAGTTTTTAACGAAGCGTGGCTTGTTCCCGGGTGTAATACCTAGCATGTCGTGAAGGACCAGTACTTGACCATCTGTGACATTACCTGCACCGATGCCAATAACTGGTATCGAAACCTGTTGTGTGATTTTTTCGGCGAGAGACCTTGGTACGCATTCGAGTAGAAGAAGGTCTGCACCCGCTTCTTCCAGTGATTGTGCCGCAGCGAGCATTCGATCGGCGGCATCAAGGTTTTTGCCTTGCACTTTATAGCCTCCCAACTTATTCACTGATTGTGGGGTAAGACCAAGATGGGCGCAAACCGGAATGCCACGTTGGCTCAGTGCTGTAATACTGTCAGCTAACCAAGCTTCGCCCTCTACTTTGACGATATTAGCACCGGCTTGCATTAAACGGCCCGCGTTGTTGAGGGTATCTTGCACCGAATTATTCGCCATAAAAGGCAAGTCAGCCATGATCAGCGCTTCCGAATTACCGCGCATAACGCACTCGGTGTGGTAAACCATGTCGTCCATCGTCACCGGTAGAGTGCTGTTTTTTCCTTGGAGAACCATCCCCAATGAATCGCCAATTAGCAAGACATCAATGCCTGCTTCATTTGATAGCGCTGCAAAACAGGCGTCGTAACATGTGAGACATGAAAACTTTTGGCCTTGTTCCTTGAGCGTCTTCAAAGATAAGGTCGTTACCGTCATACGAGTTTCCGTTCCAATGATATTGGGATGCAAGACTAGCTATATGTGCCCCTGAGGACAAGCCATATTTTACCCTAACTGATGCAAATTGTGTGTTTCACAACCAGAAGTATAGTCTCTCAAGGGCTTTCCATTTGGTAAACGCCACTCTGGACATATTTCAAGGCAGGGTATCATGACAAAATCTCGAAGCAAGGCCTCAGCATGCGGAATGGTCAGGTTCGGGTTGCTCAGGCTAACTTCTTGTTGGCCGAAGAAGACGATATCCAGATCAATTATGCGCTCGCCCCAGCGGCGCTTTTTTAGGCGACCAAAGTCGCTTTCAATGGTTTGTAAGCTGTTAAGCAGTTGAGCTGGGTTTAAATAGGTCTCGATTAGCGTGGCCGCATTCACAAAATTGTTCTGGTCTTGCGGACCTCTTGGGCTGCTCGAATATAACGATGAGCGCAGGAGCAAACGCGTCTCTTGTATCGTGTTTAAAACTGCGATGGCTCGAGACACCTGTTTTTTTGGATCGTCTAAATTACTGCCAATGCCAATGAGCACTTGTTGAGGGTTCATGAGCGTGGGCGTTTACCCGCTTTATTGGCTGGGCGACGTGGACGAAATCGCTCTTTGCCTGTCCTGCTTTTGGTCGATGATTTAGGGACAGGGTTGCTTTCTTGGAAGTGAGTCCACCATTCGCCTAGCCCTTCTAATTGTTCGCCGGCTTGCTCGCGCAATAAGAGAAAATCATAACCTGCTCTGAAGCGAGGATTATGAATTAACTGTTTGGCTCGGCGTTCGTTATTTTTAGTTAGGCGTAATTGCATTTCCCAAATTTCTTTCATCATCAGCAAAAAACGCTTAGTGATCATTATGAAAGGGAGTTGCGCTTGCGTCGCTTCATAACCCGCTTGTTGCATGGCGGGAAATTCTGAAGTGCCTTCGCTAATTTTTTGTTGCCAGATTCGGTGTACTTCGGGCCATAGCAGTACGGCATACATGAACGCTGGGGTAACCGGTTTGTCGACTTGTATGCGTTTATCGGTATTCACTAAACCTGCTGTAATAAACGCGTCGTAATAAGCAGATTGTGCATTATTGCGCAGGGTATCCGCTACGTGTGGAAATAATGAGTCGAATAGTTTGTGGTGTTTTAAGTACTGATAAATTCGACCACCCTTGCCGGAAACAAAGAGTTTAATAATCTCGTCAAATAGTCGGGCAGGGGCGACCATTTGCATTAAATGCGCAAGCTCAGTAATTTTTTCTTCGGCTTGCGTTTCAATGGCAAAGTCGAGTTTGGCGGCGAAGCGGACGGCGCGCAACATGCGCACTGGATCTTCCCGATAACGCTCTTCTGGTATACCAATTAATTTCAACTGGCGATTCTCAATATCTTTTAACGCGTCAACATAATCATATATCGCAAAATCTGTGGCGCTGTAGTAGAGCGCATTGGCCGTAAAGTCACGGCGAACAACATCTTCTTCTATATCGCCGTATACATTGTCTCGAACGAGCATACCTTGGTCATTTTGCAGCTGCTCACCACTACTTCGAAAGGTGGCAACCTCGATAATTTCACGACCGAAAAGGATGTGCACAAGTTTGAACCGACGCCCAATCAAACGTGAATTTGAAAATAATTTATGCACTTGTTCCGGGTGGGCATTGGTTGCAATATCAAAGTCTTTAGGCTGAATGCCCAGCAGCATGTCGCGCACAGCGCCACCTACCAAAAACGCCTTAAACCCAGCGTTTTCTAATCGATACATGACCTTTAGTGCGCTCGGGCTGATGTTTTTGCGAGACACAGGATGCTCGTCTCGAGGAATGATGTGCGCTGTGAGTTGGCTCATTGTGTCTTAAAAAATATCCCGTAAAGTAGCGTCAAACGCGTGCTAAACGAGTTTAGCTGCAAACGCCCAGAAACACTACGATATACGTAACAAAGTGAGACGACCAAAAGGAAAGTATGTAGCGTGAAAGACTAAGTGCATCCCTTTCTTAATCTTCTCACGCTGAAATTAGATCAGACACTAAATTATTTTTATTTTTGCTCCATGTCCCTACCGAGGGCCTCCGAGAGGCAAGCAAACGGAACACTTTGAACACCTAGAGCGGTAATCTGTTAAAAGCGCCTCGTCTTATGCTGTCGCTACTCTTGTAGTTCTATCCAGCAAAAAACAACACTTAAACCAATCTTAGCCCGCTAAAAAACCACGCATTCAAAATAATCAGTTCGCTCCGCTTTGTTATCTTTATTTTTGCGGTTATCGCTGCAAGTAAGTTCTATTTTTATTTTTGCTTTGATATTTGCAGAGCTAGTACGAAAAACCGTTATCTTGTTAACAGTTTCTATGCCAGCCTATTAAACGCTATATATATCAATAAGATAGTCGAGATCGCTACGCCTTATGGACTATGCCGCATACTGATGCGTAAAAACGAAACAGTAAAGTGTGTATGTTGAGTATAAGTGTAACGTTTAGTAGCGTTAGAGTTTGATTTAGCCGGTGCAAAAGTCTGTCTAACTGGTATTTGCCTGAGTTTTTTGTGATAGAAATCTCATTTTAAGTTGGCTAGGCTTTTTTCTTGCGAGGTATACCTAGTTTTTGGCGCCGTTCCCAAAGACTTTTCCGACTAATACCGAGATTTTGTGCCAGCTCGGTTTCGCTCATGTGATGCTGATTTTCAAGGACAAATTGCTGAAAATAGTCTTCTATGGAAAGGTTTTTGACATGAGTGCCGATTAGGTTGCTTGTTTCTAGCATACTCGCTTCATCAAAAAGCGCATTCACGTGAAGCTCCTCTTCAATGTCCAGTAGCTCAGTACTAATAACGTTGCTCTCACACAAAATAATGCCGCGTTCGATAACATTTTCGAGTTCGCGAACATTTCCGGGCCAGCTATGGGCCCGCAGTGCGCGAATGGCATCAGGGCTAAATGTTAAACCGCTGCGGTTTAATTTTTCAGATGAGCTTTTGAGTAAACGCTCCGCTAGACCCATGATGTCGTTGCCGCGGGCGCGTAGCGCAGGAATGCGAATTTGAACCACGTTTAAGCGGTAGTATAAATCTTGTCGAAAATGCCCGGTACGACAAAGTTCTTTAAGATTTCGATGAGTTGCTGCAATCAGCCGAAAATCTACTTTTTTCGATTGCGTTGAGCCAACACGTCTGATTTCGCTTTCTTGCAGCACTCTCAGTAGTCTGGCTTGAGCATCTAGGGGTAACTCACCAATCTCATCTAAAAATAAAGTGCCGCCATCAGCGGCTTCAACCAAACCCGTTCGCGCCGCAGCCGCGCCAGTAAATGCGCCCTTTTCATGACCAAATAGTTCTGATTCGATTAATGACTCAGGAATTGCCGCGCAGTTAAGGCAAATAATAGCGTTATGTTGGCGTAAGCTGAGCTGATGGATTGCCTTAGCCGCAAGCTCTTTACCGCTTCCTGTTTCGCCTTGAATCAGTACATTGGCGTCTGTTGGAGCAACCTTATTAATTAAACCGAACACTTTTCGCATTGCCTGGCAGCGCCCATAAATTAGATCGCTAATTTGTTGTACGCGACTCCGTTGTTCCGACTTCTCAAAGGTGTTCGCCTGTTTTTTGAGAATGTTTTGTACACTTTCTATGATGTCGGTTTCGTCGAATGGTTTGGCAATGTAGTCAACGGCGCCGAGTTTCATTGCGTCAACGGCTGAGCGTAAGCTAGCGTAACTCGTCATGACCAGCACCGGTACGCCTTGAGCAAGCTGAATGATGTCAGTGCCTGATTGGCCGGGCAAACGAAGATCGGTAATGATTAGGTTAAAGGAGGCAAGCGGGTAATCTTCAATCGCTTGATTAATCGAGCCCGCTTGTTCGACTTTAAGCTGATGCTTTTCAAGAATCTGTTTTAAGGGTGACCTTTCAGACGCCTCGTCTTCAATGACTAGCACTCGATACATGATACCTAACTCTTGTTTTTCGCTTAGCCATAATAACGGACAATTTTGCTCTTTTTCCAGCTTAATTAGGTCTTTATTGCGTCAATCGTCTGCTTATTCAAAAGTGCGTTCAATTGCCATGTGTTGCGCACCGTATCTAGTATCGATTCGCACGTTCCAAGTTTATTGCAATAGGGAAACTCTGCAAGCGCCATCATATAGCTTAAGTTTGCGACAGCATGCGCTCCCATTACAGGCGAGGCCTTATTTTGTTTGCTTAGTTTTTGTTTATTTTCATCAATCAGTATCGGGAGATGCGCGAAACTTGGCGGTGGTTGGTCAAAGGCTTGGTACAAAGCGAGCTGCATTGGTGTCGAATCGAGTAGGTCAATGCCCCTTACAATATGGGTAATGCCTTGGTCGATGTCATCAACGACTACGGCAAGTTGGTAGGCATACAAGCCTTCTTTGCGTTTAAGCACAAAGTCTTCAGGTATCTCGAGCACTTGCAAGCCTTGAACTTCGTCGACCCACTCAAAACGCAGGCCTTGTCCCCGAAAACGCAGGGCGACGTCACTTTTATCTCCGTCATAGTTTCCATCTAACTGATGCCGTCCACATTCTGGAAGATGCGCTGGTGCTTGTTTTAGCTCGTTGCGACTGCAAGGGCACTGGTAAACACGCCCTTGTTGGTAGAGCTTTTGTAGGGCTGTCTCGTACAGATGGCTGCGCTTTGACTGGTAGACCACAGGTAAACTCGGGTTGAGTTTGTGCGCGCGCAAGCATGCAAGAATGTTATCGCTGGCGCCTGACTCTTCGCGAGGTGGGTCCAGATCTTCAATACGTATTAGCCATTCGCCTTGACGCGCGGTAGCTTCTAAATATGAAATGCATGCAGTGAATAAGGACCCTTGATGCAGGGCGCCGGTCGGCGAAGGGGCAAAACGACCCCGATAAGGACGGCGCATTCAACCCCCCGCTTCGATTGGCTTTATCAGCAAGTGCGCAGTGCGATCCGAAAACCGCGCGAGTGTTTAAATGCCGGTTTGTCTTTCTTTTATTTCTGCAAGTGTTTTGCAGTCAATGCAAAGTGTAGCGGTCGGGCGCGCTTCTAATCGCCGGATGCCAATTTCTACACCACATGAGTCGCAATAACCGTAATCGTCTTTTTCAAGCGTATCTACAGTCTTATCGATTTTTTTAATCAACTTACGTTCTCGGTCGCGTGTTCGAAGTTCGAGGCTAAATTCTTCCTCTTGCGTTGCGCGATCACTCGGATCAGCGAAATTAGCTGCGTCTTCTTTCATGTGATGGACGGTGCGGTCCACTTCTTCCATGAGCTCTTGTTTCCAAGAAAGTAGAATCTGTTTGAAGTGCGCACGTTGATCGTCGCTCATATACTCTTCACCTTTCTTTGGCTCGTAAGGCGTAAATGAGGACTCGGTATTGGTGGTTCTTTGATTTGCCGGCATATTGAATATCTCTTTTTTGCTTATTTCTAAATGTCGACAAACAAGCCGGGTTTGTCGATACTAAATTGAGTAATCTATCAACTCATGAAATTTAGCTTGGGGAAACTACCAGAATCCGATTAACTTCGCTATTAATTTGTACTAATCATAGAACGTGAACCTTGGATTGCCAAATTCGTCTCACAAGCGAACATAAAGCTGATCATTTTCTAACCTGATATTTAGTGCCGTTAGCGACTGTCCCGTGCAGGGACCGCTTATGCAATAGCCTGTGTCACATTCAAATAACGCGCCATGCATCGCGCATAAAATGTAGTGTCCGGTGGCGTCTATAAAACGGTCAGGCATAAATTCAAGGGTTGCACCAACGTGCGGGCAGCGATTCTGATAAGCATAGAAACCTGTTTCACGCCTGACCACGAATATTTCGATGCCCTTTACCGAGAAACCTTTGCTCTCACCGACACCTATATCATTCTGGTTGCATAGTAAATGCTGGTGGTTGTTCATGACAGATTAGGGTTCATGTTATGGCTTCATGCTTCGTCATTGCACTAAAATAAAGCGCTGTTTTTTCAAGATGGGTCTGGTGTGTTTAGACTGCATAGATTTTTTAGTTCCAGTGGCGTTGAGTTTTTAGTTGAAAATCTGACTTAAAATAGCGTCATGTTCAAGTACTGCAATTTATTGATTGATCCCTTATCATCTCCCCTTGTATTGTGATCGCGTTTTTCATCGTAAGGTATCGGCATGTGGCAAAACATTTTTAGTTTGATTATTGATACGTTCACCACTTTGTATTTAATGGTGATTTTATTGCGTTTTGTTTTGCAGCTCGCGCGAGCTGATTTCTATAATCCAATTTCTCAGTTTATTGTCAAAGCGACCAATCCACTGGTAATGCCATTCCGAAAAATTATACCTGGATTTGGCGGCGTCGACTTAGCGTCGCTCGTCCTTGCGTTTGCTTTCCAGTTTTTGATGATTGCGATCAAGCTTTTGGTCCTTGCTGGAGGCCTACCAAATATTGGCTCTGTATTGGCTATTTCTGTGGTGCTAGTGTTAGGCGCATTATTAAAACTCTATTTCTGGAGTTTGTTGATTATGATTGTAGCAAGCTGGATTGCCCCGGGCAGTTCGCACCCTATATTGCTACTTATTAACCAAATATGTGAGCCTATTATGCAGCCTTTCCGCCGCATTATGCCGAACATGGGAGGCTTGGACCTTTCGCCCATTCTAGTATTTTTAAGCCTGCAAGTACTGTCGATAGTCTTGTCAGAAGTCGCTCGCCAGCTCGGATTCTCCTTTGCTTTGATTTAATCTATCGCCGGATTACAAGTTATTACACAAATAATACCCCTTGAATATGCGCGTATTCGGTAATTAAATTACTGATTAATAACACTTAATAGCGTTATTGCCTCCAAGAATTTCGTTTCTTTCCCCTAGCTTAACGAGTCCTTACAGCACTGTAGAGGTGAAGTGCCGTAGAGCATCTATACTTTATCAAAACACAACGCGTCGATACTCGGCGCGTCGATCGTAGGATAATTTATGGGTGAAGCAACGCATCTTCATTGCCTGTCTGAAAAAGTTGAACAATACAGCGACTGGAAGCATACCGTTGCGCGAGACATCAAGGCATACCGAAATTGGCTTATACAACACGGGCTTGGTTCAGAAGACATTATTAAGCGGCTGAATGCGAGCGTGCATTCGCTCTCAACTGATCAGCTTAGCATTGCTTTTGTTGGCGAGTTTTCGCGTGGCAAAACAGAATTAATAAATGCACTATTGTTTGCCGATTTTAACCGTCGTATTTTACCGTCACAGGCGGGGCGAACGACCATGTGTCCAACCGCCTTATTTTTCGAAAAGACTGATCCTAGAAACTATATTCGCTTGCTGCCTATTGAAACGCGAAAGTCCGATGTGGCGATGGTTGATTTAGTAAAACGAGGGGAGCAATGGTCCGAGTTTGCCATTGATACGTCTCAGCCCGAGCAAATGAATCTATTACTGCAGTATGTCGCTGAGACAAAATCAGTGTCTTCTGAGGAAGCGCAATCCTTGGGTTTTGAGCAAGATATGCTTGATGCTGATGAGACTTGCGAAGGGTATTATTTCGTCCCTAAGTGGCGACATGCAGAGATTAGTTTAGATAGCCCCTTACTTCGCCAAGGCCTTAGAATTCTTGATACGCCGGGACTTAATGCGTTGGGTTCTGAGCCTGAGTTAAGTATCGGTATGATCCCAAAAGCCCATGCAGTGTTGTATATGTTAAGCGCGGATACGGGAGTCACCGCGAGCGACATGACCAGTTGGCATAATTATGTAAATGTAGAAGGGGCCGATCATCGAGCCGGTCGGTTTGCGGTACTCAATAAAGTCGATATTCTCTGGGATGATTTGCAAGGCGATACGTACTCGGTTGCAAATATTGAACGTATGCGCAGAGATACCGCCAAGAAACTCAACATGAGTTTAGAGGATGTTTTGCCCCTGTCTGCCAAACAGGCGATGCATGCGCAAGCAAAGCATGATGATGATTTGCTTCGTAAAAGCGCGCTACCAAAGTTAGAGGCCTTAATTTCTGAGCGTATTTTACAGCACAAAGAGGGCCTAATTAATGAGATGTTTCTGGACGATGTGATGTCATTACTCATGAGTAGTGAAAAAGTGCTTACACATCGTTTGCGTAAACTGAAGACTGAATGCCTTCAACTAGGTGAAAACGTTGTCGATAGTGAAGCGTTAAAAGCCTTGGCGAACAAAACGCAGCAGGATCAAGAGCGCTATCACAAAAAATTAGTCGCGCTAAAATCGAGCCATCGTCTGACGGAATCGCAGGGCGAGATTCTTAAAGAGTTAGTCAGTCTCAACGATTTTAAGGCCTTAGAAAATAAGACGCGTACCCAGTTAGAACATGCGTGGAGTACGTTTGCGATGAGCAATTTGATGGCAAATTTTTTTGTTCAACTCGAACAGCAGCTTGATGCGTTGTATCTCGAGACGAAAATGGCCGATAAAATGGTCGAAATGATTTATAAGCGATTTAGAGCTGAGGAGTCGGTAGACCATTTATCTGCCAAACCGTTTGATATGCATAAACAGCGCAAGCAATTGAACGATCTTAATAGGCAATTGAAGCGTTTCAGACGTCATCCAAAAACGCTAATTACCGAGCAGACTATTTTGATCAAGCGCTTTTTCACCACATTTGTGGCGGAAGCTCGTTTGCTTATGGAGGCTATTTATGATGAGGCAAACCGCTGGTCGGATGGCGCTTTAATGCCTATTATTCAGTTCACGCGCGAGCAGAAAAAAACACTCGAAGAGCAAACGCTCGAATTAAAAGAAATGGCCGGTGTATGCCGAGATCAGCGCGAGCAACGCGAGGCCTTGCAAGCCCTTATGCATAAGTTGCAAGAACAGCGAAATAAAGCGAGTGCCATTCGTCAGCATTTGGCGCAAATGCCCGAGCTCGCCGCCAATTTCACTGGCTAGAGAAGTTGCGTCTGATCGGATGCGCGTTTACACTCCGCTGACATTTCTGATAGCGCGCGAGAAACATGTCCGGTTCCTTTCCCGCGGACTCCGTTGGCTTAGTCCGCCCACATATTCAAGTCTTTGAAGAGCCTTTGCATCTCGATTGCGGTCAGGTTTTGGATAAGTATGAACTGATCTACGAAACATACGGTGAACTCAATGCAGAGCGTAGCAATGCGATTTTAATCTGCCACGCCCTAAGTGGCGACCATCATGCCGCCGGTTTTCATAATCAAGCAGATAAAAAGCCTGGCTGGTGGGACAGCTGTATCGGACCAGGCAAGCCAATTGATACGCAAGTATTTTTTGTCGTGTGCCTGAATAACTTGGGTGGCTGCAATGGTAGCACCGGGCCTAATAAAGTAAATCCAGACACGGGCGACTTATACGGGCCAACGTTCCCCGTTGTGACGGTCCAAGACTGGGTAAAAAGCCAAGTACGTTTGGCTGATATGTTTGGTATTGACGTTTGGGCAGCCGTTGTTGGCGGCAGCCTTGGGGGTATGCAGGCCTTGCGCTGGTCTCTTGATTTCCCTGACCGGTTAAAACATGCGTTGGTGATAGCTTCTACTCCGCGATTGACGGCGCAGAATATCGCCTTTAACGAAATTTCCCGCAAAGCGATTACGTCAGACCCCGAGTTTCATGATGGTCGGTATTTTGAGCATAATACGGTGCCAACAAAAGGCCTTATGCTAGCTCGTATGATTGGCCACATTACTTACCTTTCTGATGAATCGATGGGAGAAAAGTTCGGCCGCGAGCTAAAAACTGACGATTTCAACTTTGGTTATGGGGTTGAGTTTGAGGTAGAAAGCTACCTGAATTATCAGGGTAAACGCTTCTCGCAAACCTTCGATGCAAATACCTATTTATTGATGACCCGCGCACTTGATTATTTTGATCCTGCGGCAGATGTCGGCGGCGATCTGGTCAAAGCACTGGCGCGCGCGACATGCGATTATTTTGTGGTTTCGTTTAGTTCTGATTGGCGCTTTTCTCCCGCGCGTTCGGAACAGTTAGTGGAGGCCCTCGTAAAGGCGGGTAAAAATGTGAGCTATGCCGAAATTGAGGCGCCTCACGGCCACGATGCCTTCCTGATTCCAACACCACGTTATTTGGCAATCTTTAGTGCCTACATGAAACGAATTGCTCAGGTGCTTTCGTTATGAGCCGCCAAGAGAGCATAAAAATGAGGGGTGATTTAAAACTCATCAGCCCATGGATTGCTGAAGGCACGCAAGTGCTTGATTTGGGTTGTGGTGATGGGACTTTGCTCGCGCATCTTCAGGTCAGTAAAGGCGTATTAGGCTATGGCGTTGAGATTGATGAAACGCAAATCACGCGCTGCATTGAGAAGGGCGTAAATGTAATAGAGCATGACCTAGATCAGCGAGGCTTATACCAATTTGCCGATCAGCAGTTTGATACCGTGATTATGACGCAGGCCCTGCAGGCCGTTCGGCGGCCGGATGTGATGATTGATGAAATGCTCCGCTTAGGTAAGCAGGGTGTCGTGACCTTTCCGAATTTTGGCCATTGGCGTTGCCGGCAATACCTGAGTTTAAGGGGTAAAATGCCGATGTCGAAAACCTTGCCATATACTTGGTTTAATACACCGAATATCCACCTCTGCACCTTCAAAGATTTTGAAGCCTTGTGCGAGACAAAAGGGATTCGTATTGTTAACCGAATGGTGGTTAATGAGGATTTTGAAAGGCATAGTTTTGCGCGTATGTGGCCAAACCTTTTGGCTGAATTTGCCGTATACCGTATTGAGCGAGCGTAACCAAATGCGCCGGGAGGCATAAATGAAAACCGACTACTTAAACCAATTCGTGATCATCGGGTTATTTTGGCTGCTAATGGCCATCAGTTTGACGGTAAATGCGGAACAGAAAAAAGTATTTGATGGGCCTGACGGCAGCGAATACGAAGTGCATTATATGGCGTTTGAAAGTACCTTTTTAGACAAGGATATCGCGCGTCAATATGGCCTTGTCCGAAGCAAAGCGATGGGTGTGTTGAATGTTAGCATGATACATGTATCAGCAA
>ENA-OSET01000377-OSET01000377.1-sediment-metagenome-genome-assembly--contig:-NODE-377-length-50612-cov-5.180746_pt1 | contig 50612 bp, 43 predicted proteins | sample MGYA00237882_ERZ534229 | MGnify/ENA primary metagenome ERZ534229 (study PRJEB26408, sample SAMN06266212) | sediment metagenome | isolation source: Hudson Canyon methane seep mesocosm | place: USA:Hudson...
AAGCATTTCCATCCCAATATTTTGAAGTATTTATTGGAAAAATCAATTTTGTAAACCGCACATTTTCCTCAACTTTCTCAGCAGTTGTTGTTGTTTTATTACTGTACCAGACATCTTTAATACTCCAATTAGCATTACTATCATCTCTCCAGTATCGCTCAATTCGATAAGTTAATCGGCCTTCATTATCTAAGAATTCCGCAGTAGTTATTTCTTTCAACTGGTAAACTGCGGTATCACTACCTAATTGTGAATGAATAATATCCAACACGTCATATTCTATCCAAGCATCTACTTCTAAAGGGAAGTAACTATAATAATAGTTAACGGATTCACTATTCGACTTTTTACATCCGAAGAATACGATTAGAGATGCAAATATGGTATATAATAACCTATTCATTATAGCTTAGTTTTTTGTACTGCTTTTGCTTTCCTTAATTTCTCCAAATACTTTTCTAAAACATCCCCTTCTATCACCGAACCATTTCTGTAATATACTTTTCTTCTTAACTCACCATCATTTTCATAGTACTTCCAAAAACCATTTTTCACAGCATGTTTATAATATCCATCTATCTCTAATTTCCCACTCGAATATAACCATTTAACCCTTCCATCAAAATTTCCATCTTTATAAACACCTTCTGCTTTTGTTTTACCTGAACTATAAAACTGAATCCACTTTCCGTGCTTTAAGCCACCTTCATAGTTCGTAATTTCATATCTTTTTACTTTTCCTTTTGACGGATCACTAGGATAATAAACGATGCTTTCTCCATTTAGTTTTCCGGTAACATAATTTTCTTTACTAATGATTTCTTTTCTATCATTAAAAGACAACCAGACACTATCTTTCTTTTGATCCGTATACTTTCCAGCTGCCATCACCTTTCCGTTTAAATGGTACATTCGAGTATATGCAGTTTTATTATCGTTAATAAATTCTGTAACTGCTGAAACTTCCCCTGTTAGGTAGTAATATGTGAACTTCCCAATTGGAATATCATTTTTAAACGTTCCAACATACCTTTTCTTTTCAGTACCTTCATGAAACTTAACCCACTTCCCCTGCTTTCTACCTTTTGAATCAAGCTTATTTCCATCTCCTTGAGGTTGACTAAAACCCAATGATGTTATTAATAATAATTGAAAGACTAATACTATCCACTTCATATGTACAAATTTACATTATAATACCATCAAAATCAACAACCCTGCCGTTCTGATATCTCATATAATGAATAATTTATTCAATTGTTACAAAATAATAGCTCTGTATATATGCTATATAATATATTATACTTTGTTCTTCAGAAGTAAAATATTATATTAGCTCCAAGTTAAATTAATATAAAAACTATTATGAAAAAAATTATCGTAGCATTTGGGGTTGTAGCTTTGTTCGCTGGAACTACTTCTTGTAAAAAAACCTACACTTGTACTTGTGATCTTTTAGGCACTAGCATTTCGGTTGATTCTGAAACGAAAATGAGTAAGAAAGATGCAGAAGCTTGGTGTGAAGAGGGTACAGGTGGAACTTGTACTTTAGACTAAAACAATCTACTTACAAAAAAAGCCTCCATTTTGTGGAGGCTTTTTTTGTTTGTTAATTTTCATGTACTTACTCTTTAAAATAATAGCAGCAACATTACTTCTAGCTTCAGGTATTAGTAAACTTATACTCATTGAACCTTTTGAGTTTTCATTGGTTGAAGGTAGTGTTGTCAATTGGGAAATTGCACCTATAGCAATCAGAGCAATTGTCATTATTGAATTTATTATTGCAATTTCACTTTTACTCAAATCAATTCACAATAAATTACTCTCCCTATCAATTCTTTTACTTAGTAGTTTTTATTTAATTGACTTTTTCGGCAAACCTGCTGATGCCTTATATGTAAATGACTTTTCCTTTTGTTTATTTAGTAAATGGATAATATTAGCAGGTATTATCTATCTAATCTTATTTGCTGTCCATCAATTAAAACAAAACAATAACAATTCATTTAGCAGGTTTAAAAACATGTTAATCAACTCGTGCGTAGCAGTAATAATTAGCATTCCTTTATTTATTATAAACCCAATTTATGTTGATGATTTTCAGAAAAACAATACTATCGTAGAAAACCCAACTCTGAAATGGGAAAACGTATATAATAAATGTGAAGAAGCAAACATAAATATTGACGATACAACAGAAGTTTTTTTTGCTTTTTTAAGTACCTCATGCTATTATTGTAATCGTGCAGCAGTTAGACTAGGAGTTTCAAATAGAGCTAAATTAAACTCTACTCAAATTGTACTAGTTTTCCCAGGAAACATAAAAGATACCGAAGCATTTATTGAAAGAAACAGGTGTGACTTCCCTTACATTCGAATTTCCAAAGATGAATTTAGAAAATTAGCAGGCAACGAGTTCCCATCATTTTTTAAAGTTCAAAACAAAAGAGAGACTAATTATTATACAGGAAGAACATTTAACCTAAGAGAGCTAGATAATTTGTTTCAACTTAACTAAGGTTTGTAAAGCATTTCAAAATGAGGAATATTATCCTCTAAGTACTCCTCCCCTGTTTCTATAAACCCAAATGATTTGTAATATTTTAGCAGATATGTTTGAGCAGATATTCGAATTGGAACTTTTCCAAAGTGAAGCTTTACAAACTTCATAGACTCCTCCATTAACTGTTTACCCATTCCCATTCCTCTAACAGTTGGAGAAGTAACTACTCTGCCAATGGCAACCTCATCATAAGATATTCCTGGTTTTAAAATACGAGTGGTTGCGACAATATTTCCTTCGTACTCTCCAAACACATGCAATGCCTCTTTATCCTTACCATCAACATCCAAATATGGACAATCCTGCTCAACAACAAATACAATTTCACGCAATTGAATTATATCATGAAACTCATCTAGCGACAACTCTTTAAATGCTTTACAACTCCATTTCATATTCAACTTGTATTATTTTTTTTATAATTTAATGCAAAGTATTAACTTTAGACCAAATGAGTGACGAAAGTATCAATAAGAATTTTCATTTAAAAAAACGAGATGAAATTTCGTTGGAAAAATATGTTGCTGGAATTTTATCTGGAGACATATCTTTGTTAAGTGCTGGAATAACGCTTATTGAGAGTGCAAACCCAAAGCATAGGGAACTTGCTGAGCAAATAATTGAAGAATGCCTACCACACAGTGGAAAATCCATTCGCGTTGGAATTACAGGTGTTCCAGGCGTTGGTAAAAGCACATTTATTGAATCATTTGGTACTTTTCTAACAACTCAAGAAAGAAAAGTTGCTGTTTTAGCTATTGATCCGAGTAGTCAAAAAAGTGGTGGCTCCATATTAGGTGACAAAACCCGAATGGAGGATTTATCTACAAATAAAAATGCCTATGTAAGACCATCTCCAGCTAAAGATTCTTTAGGAGGCGTAGCAAGAAACACAAGAGAAACTATAATATTATGCGAAGCTGCTGGATATGACACTATACTAATTGAAACAGTAGGTGTTGGACAATCTGAAATTGCCGTACACGGAATGGTAGACTTTTTCCTCCTCTTGATGCTCGCTGGAGCTGGAGATGAACTACAAGGCATAAAACGTGGTATTATGGAAATGGCTGACGCAATTGTCATAACAAAAGCAGATGGAGATAATATTGAAAACTCCAAAAGAGCAAAAACAGAATACAAAAATGCTTTACATTTATTTCCAGCAAGTGAAAGCAATTGGATTCCGACGGTAGATGTATGTAGTGCATATGATAATTCCGGTATTGAAGATATTTGGAATACTATTGAATCATATAAGAACCACACCACAACAAACGGTTTTTTTAATCACAAAAGGCAAAACCAGGCAAAATATTGGATGTATGAAACCATTAATGAAGAATTAAAAAGAACCTTTTTCCAAAATCCTAAAATTGCTAATGATTTAAAAGAATTGGAAAAGGAAGTTATTAATGGTACTGTAAGTCCTTTTAAAGCAGCTCATTTATTACTTGCTAAAACTTTAAATCGTGAGTTTGATTAAAAGATACTCCAACCATTCTTTAAAAGAGCTTATTTTTATTCTTGAGTCTGGAGATAACTATACAGAAGAAGCAAAAGACGCTATTCGAACTATTTTAGAATTTAAAAACCCTTCTGATGATGAAGTGAGGGAAATAGCATTCGAATATTGGGATCAAAAAATCAATGAAAATATTAAGTCAATTTTACTCCAAAATCAAAAACTGGCAAGTGAAATTCTTTCTGAGAATGAAATAAAGGAAATAATGATTGCTGCTTTTGAAAAATACAGAGAAAAGTTAGAACTATTTGAAATTGATACGACTAAGTATTGGTTTGTGTAACAAAAAAGCTCCCTACCTTTCGATAGAGAGCTTCACCTGCTAAATATATTCTTTGACTTAAACCAAACCTTGGTCTAACATAGAATCTGCAACTTTTACGAAACCAGCAATATTTGCTCCTTTAACGTAGTCTACATAATTACCTTCTGTTCCATATTCCACACATTGTTGGTGGATACTTCTCATTATAGCTTGTAATTTCTCATCTACTTCTTCAGCTGTCCAAGATAGACGTAAAGAGTTTTGAGACATTTCTAAGCCTGAAGTTGCAACACCTCCAGCATTAGATGCCTTTCCTGGTGCAAATAATATTTTTGCTCCATCAAATTCAGCAACTGCTTCAGCAGTAGAAGGCATATTAGCTCCTTCTGCTACACAAATACAACCATTTCCTAATAAGGTTTTAGCTTCTGTTTTGTCTAACTCATTTTGAGTTGCACAAGGAAGTGCTACATCACATTTTTCATTCCATGGTCTGCTACCCTCTACAAAGCTAGCTCCATCAAAATGAGCAGCATATTCACTAATTCTTCCTCTTCTATTATTTTTTAATTCCATTATCCATGCTAATTTATTAGCATCAATACCTGCAGGATCAATAATATATCCTTTAGAATCACTCATTGTAATAACCTTAGCTCCTAATTGCGTTGCTTTTTCACAAGCATATTGCGCAACATTTCCTGAACCAGAAATTGTAACTGTTTTACCATCAAAAGAATCTCCTTTTGTATTCAACATCTCTGCTGCAAAATATACTGTTCCGTAACCTGTAGCTTCTGGACGAATCAATGATCCTCCCCAGTTACGGCCTTTTCCAGTTAAAATACCCGTAAACTCGTTACGTAATCTTTTGTATTGACCGAACATATACCCAATCTCACGTCCACCAACACCTATATCTCCAGCAGGAATATCTGTATTTGGACCAATGTGACGAGATAACTCAGACATAAAAGATTGACAAAATTTCATTACTTCATTGTCCGATTTCCCCTTGGGGTTAAAATCAGAACCACCTTTTCCTCCACCCATAGGTAAAGTCGTTAGTGAGTTTTTAAATACTTGTTCGAAACCTAAAAACTTTAATATAGATAAATTTACAGATGGATGAAAACGTAAACCTCCTTTATACGGACCTATTGCTGAGTTAAACTCAACGCGGTAACCTCTATTAATTTGAGGAACTCCCGCATCATTTAGCCAAGGAACCCTAAACATAACTGTTCTTTCTGGTTCAACCATTCTTTCAAGAATTTTAGCATCCTTGTATTTTGGTTTATCAGCGATAAATGGAATAATTGCCTCAGCTACCTCAGTTACTGCTTGTAAAAACTCTGTTTCGTGTGCTTGTTTTGCTTTAACACCATCGATAAAAGCATCTATTTCTAATTGAAATTTTGACATTTAATTTGTTTATTTTATAATTAAAATATAGGTTGGGCAAATGTATTCTTTTTTTAAATTTTGGATAAAACTTCTTGCTTTTTTTTGACATTTTTTTTCACATCAATTGCTAAGCTAAAGAGAGCATTTCATCCCAAAGTGGATCAGAAGGAGGGTTAGCTGTAATCGTTAACGGCTTATCTTGAATCGGATGGATAAAACTAATACTTCGAGCATGCAAATGAATTGAACCATCTCTATTGGTTCTTTTCCCTCCATACTTAACATCTCCTTTAATAATACACCCCGCTGTGCATAATTGAACTCTAATCTGGTGATGACGCCCAGTTTTTGGGTCAATCACTAAATAATAATAGTTTTTACTTCTTCCTAAAAGCTTGTAATCCAATTCAGCTCGCTTACTCCCCTTTACCTGCTTATCATATCCGCGAGATTTATTTTTCTCTTGGTTTTTCTTTAAGTAATGAACTAATGTTTCCTCAATTTCAGGTGGTTTTGACTCTACAATTGCCCAGTATGTTTTCTGAATTTGTTTATCTTGAAAAAGCTTATTCATTCGAACCAATGCTTTACTTGTCCTTGCAAATACAATAACTCCTCCAACAGGTCTATCTAATCGATGAATAATTCCTAAATATACATCCCCTGGCTTATTGAACTTCTTTTTTATATATGCTTTTACTTTATCCGCTAAAGTCTCATCCTCAGTTTTATCGGCTTGCACCAAATCACCTGCTACTTTTAGCACTGCAATGATGTGATTGTCTTCGTATAGTACTTTTAAACTCATATTGAATTTGTAGAACGTATTAAGTATAAAGTGTTGCTGAGATAGCTTATTCCTTTGTACTTAAAACAATTATTTAATACTGCTCCTTTTCATTAGGAAAATCTCCGCTCTTAATATCGCTAATATAATTTTTAAAAGCACCACTCATTTCTTCATATAAATTATGATACCTTCTTAAAAAACGTGGAGAAAATTCTTGCGTAATTCCTAGCATATCATGCACAACCAATACTTGTCCATCTATGTTACCACCCGCTCCTATTCCAATAACCGGAATAGTAACTTCTTTGGCTACTTTTGCGGCTAATTCAGCTGGAACTTTTTCTAAAATTAAAGCGAAACAACCTGCCTCCTCAAGAATTTTGGCATCTTCAATTAAAATCTCTGCCTCATCCTTTCCTTTTGCGCGAACGGTGTATGTACCAAACTTATATATGGATTGCGGAGTTAGTCCTAAATGACCCATCACCGGTATTCCTGCAGATAAAATTCTATCAACCGAATCTTTAATTTCACGGCCACCCTCCAACTTAACAGCATGTGCTTCAGCTTCCTTCATAATACGAACAGCGGAACGTAGTGCTTCCTTTGAATCTCCTTGGTAGGTTCCAAATGGTAAATCAACAACAACTAATGCCCTATTTACAGCTCTTATTACAGAAGCCGCATGGTAAATCATTTGATCTAGCGTTATAGGAAGTGTAGTTTCATGCCCGGCCATTACATTTGAGGCAGAATCTCCGACCAAAATTATATCCATTCCGGATTGGTCTACAATGCTTGCCATAGAATAATCATAGGCAGTTAGCATTGATATTTTCTCCCCACGATGCTTCATTTCTTGCAATACGTGAGTGGTTACTCTTTTCACTTCTTTATGAACAGACATTTACTGAGTTTTAAAATATGCCGCAAAAATAAACTAATTTGCATTTAAGACTAACGTTTTAAGGATATAAAACAATATACTTCGCTCCTTTTTGCTAGACTAAAATTAGCCTGAACAGTTGAAATTAACTCCTTTAGGATAAAAATTGTCGTATTTACCTTCACAGCGTTTAAATAATGCTTTTGACACTTCTTGAACCGCATTGTTGACCCCATTGTTCAATAGGTTTTTTATATTGATAATTTGGCCCTGCCAATTCTTTATTTATTAAATGCTACCGAATAATATATGGAATGAAAAAGTTATAACGAACTTTATATATTCCTTTATTATCTAACTAATTTATACTTTTTTTGTAGGATATTATGATGATTACTCAATTTGCAAATAAGAAACTGGAACGCATACAATTACTTTTAGGGGTTGTGCTATTTTGTATTTTTATTTCTTATAGTTTAAACCATGCTTTTCCAATGTATTCTACATACATAATAATTGCCATAATAATTCAAGCCGTTGCAGTATTAATTCTCATGCGACAAATGATGCAAAACAAAACATCTGTAAAACCTTATTTCGCTTGGAAAGCACACAAATACAGTTCGCTTCAGTTTAACTATTCACTTAAAATAATTGGCTTTTTATTATTGGGTGGTTTAACTGCTTTACACTTTTATATCGACTATAAATACAAAGGCAATATAATGCCACTAATTTATGATTATGGTATTGGAGGTGTTCTTGCCCTTACTTTAAAATTTATAGTATTAGATCGAAAATGGAACCTTGGATTGAGTGATAAGGGTATCATTTTTGGTTCTAAATTTGACACTAAACTAATAATCTGGAAGAATATAGCTAAATATGATGTTGACAAAAACAACAACGAAATTATTATTACCTGCAAGTCCAATCAACCAATAAAAACTATTAAATTACAGGTAGGAAAGCAACTGAAAAATTCTATATTAATTCTCGAACAAGCCGTTTCAAAATGATCGCTGAGCAAGTCACTAAAAATAAAAACACGATTACTATTGTTGCTTTTGTATTAGTTTGCATCGTTCTTAATTTAGAAAATATTGCTTCTATTGCACATTTCTCGTTACCCGAAATAATAAGGAACTATGCATATTTCTTCCCCCTCATATTTGTTGCTGTTGTTTTTCTGCAAAAAAAATCTCACCGAATAGAAATAAATGATAATGAACTTTGGGAAGTAAAAAAAAAGAAAGCACTTCAAGTAAATAATACAAAATCAATGCTTAGGTATATGATGGTAGTTAGTGTTGGATTTATTTTTCTTTTAAGTAATATTTATAATTCTAAACAAGGAATCTCAGGATATAATAAAACGATACTTTTTTCCCTTGCTTTAATGATTGCAATTACTCTAATTTATAATTATCTCAAAACCGGCTTTCTAGTTGGATATTGTAGCAAAGGTGTTTTATACGGATACCCCTCTAAAACAATGCTAATTATTTGGGATGATCTAGCTGATTTTGAATTACATGAGAAATCTAAAACGATAACTGTTTATTGTAAATCCCAATTATCCCTTCAAAAAATAACCCTGAAGAATAATGAACATTATGAAGCAATAAAAAATCTTGTAACCGAGAATTTAACCTATAAGAATGTTACAAAATTATTGACAGAGGACTAACTACCAAGCCCCAAATTCACAGCCTACATGGTACATGTCTGCTGCTTTCTTATCACCCATAAATTTGGCCATTTCGAAATTCTTGCAAGCTTCATCAACCTCTCCTAAGCCTTCATAACAAACTCCTCTGTCATAATAGGCTTTATAAAATGTATAATCCATTTGAATTACTTTATCAAAATCTTTAATTGCTTCCTCGTATTTACCCAAATCAGCATAAATCAACCCTCTAACAAAATAACCTTCTAAATTATTCTTATCCATTTTTAGAGATGCCTGTACATCAGCCATTGCTTCTCTCTGTCTTCCAATTTTTGCAAAAAAGGCACCTCTCATATTCAATGCAGAAGTGTTTTTAGGGTGCAATTCAATCGCTTTGTTCATATCCTCTATTGCCTTATCATTTTGCCCTAAGTTTAAATAAATTTCAGCACGACCTAAAAGTGCGTATAAATCAGATGGCACATCTCTTAATCTATTGGAATATTGATTTAAATGCGTTTTAACACCTGATTCCTCTTGATTCATTCTCCATTCTGCATCTACTAAAGTCATTTCATCAACCAAGTGTTTAGCACCAGCATATTTGTCCATTACCCAAAGTACATACTTAATATCTACCATTATATTTCGGCAAATCTCTCCATCAAACATTACATCACTCATTGTACTTTCCCAGCTTCTGTCAAAATTAATCCCAACCAAATGTCCTTCTCCATTAATTACTGGACTTCCTGAATTACCTCCAGTAGTATGATTAGAACCTAAAAAACAAATTCGCAAATCCCCATTTGTAGAATAAGGACCATAATCTTTCTTTTTCCACAAATCCCTCATTCGAGATGGAATTTCAAAATCAGCATTACCTGTATTGTTCTTTTCTATAATACCATCTAGAGTAGTAAACCAAGTATAAGCCATTCCGTCTCTAGGAAAAGTTCCTTCTACTTTTCCGTAAGTTAACCTTAAAGTACTGTTAGCATCAGCCCAAAATGTTTTTTCCGGAAAATACTCCTGTTGCGCTTTTACAAACTTTTTCATTAAAGCATCTATTTCAACATAATGTTGAAAATACTCCGGCTTAATATTCATTTCGTTATTTTCCTTTATTGCTTTAGAAAGCAAATAAGCAGGATCTTTTGCTAATTTCTTTTTCATATTAGCTTCGCTCAAGTTTAAAAACTTTTCAACCTTTTCCCTAGAAGTGAAATTTGACTTTTTGTATAAGTATTCTGCGTAAGCTTTATAATCATTCGCGTACTTTGAATTAATTTCGGGTTTTAAATTTTCGGGTAAAGAGCTTACATACATATCCACCAATTTGATAAATATCTTTTTATCTATTACTCGATCATAATTTTTAAAATACGATTGAATATTTTCCTGCTTATCTGAAACTAATTTTGCAAACTCAGGTCCTTCTAGTTTATCAAAACCATTAGAAAATCGAATTATTTCTGGACCATAGTACCATATTTCCCAAAACAAATTAAATGCCACTTCAGAACTTTCAATATCTGCTTGCTTTTGTTTAAGGTCGGCTAACACATTTTTATAAGGCCCATCTTTTGGAACTCTTTTCATATACTCAGCCTCTAAAGCCTGCTTCTTGCCAACAGCGTCTTTTTTCTTTAATCCTAAATTCTGACCAATCCATTTTTTATAAGCATTACTAATTCTAGATTGCTTTGAAGCATATTGAATTTTAGTGTTCTCATCTGATGCCATAGCAGCATCAATTATCTTTAAACTTTGCTCTCGCATTGCTATCCTCGTTGGATTAACTTTGTTGATATAAGTATCTAAAGCATATGAAGTAAGATATTGTTGCGTTCTGCCAGGAAAACCAAACACCATTGTAAAATCATTTTCTTCTACACCTTCCATAGAAACAGGCAAATGCTTTTTTGGAGTATAAGGAATGTTATCGTCAGAGATTTCTGCTGGTTTATTGTCTTTACCTGCGTATATTCTGAATACAGAAAAATCTCCAGTATGTCTAGGCCAAACCCAGTTATCTGTATCGCCTCCAAATTTTCCAATTGTACTTGGAGGAGCGCCTACTAGACGTACATCATTATACGTTTCTGTTACAATCATATAATAATCATTTCCATAATTAAATGGTTTAACCACTGCTTCATAACCAGTACCTTCAGTAGCTTCTTTAGCAATCTTCAAACTTGTCTCGTATCTCATTTTATATGCAGTCTGAGCATCCATTGCATTTGTAATTCCTCTACTTACTCTTTCTGTAACATCTTCAATTCGGACAATAAAAGTTGCTGTCAACCCTGGATTTCTTAATTCCTCGGCAGAAGACATTGCCCAAAACCCATCTTTCAAATAATTATTATCCAAAGAACTATGTTGCTGTATCTGGCTAAATCCACAGTGGTGATTTGTAAGGATTAATCCATTTTTAGAAACAACCTCTGCAGTACAACCTCCACCAAAATGAACAATCGCGTCTTTCAAACTTGATTGATTAATTGAATATATATCTTCGGCAGTCAATTTCATTCCTTGTGCTTGCATATCATTTTCTAATGCTTTCAATAAAGACGGAATCCACATCCCTTCGTGAGCAAGGCTGTTTAATGAGAATATAAAGGCTGTTATAATAATTAATAACTTTTTCATTTTTAGTGTTTTAAATAGAGGTTTTAAAAATTTTATTATGCGAATGTACCTATTGGTTTTGAATTATATGACTCTTAGCGATACCTTTTTATAAAATTGATTTTTGCTTTCGTTTATTAAAAGTATTTTTGCCACTCATGGAAATACTCAATTACATATTCTTTTTAGGGATTATTTACATAGTTTTTAGCATAATCTGGTTTTTCATCGCCTTACTTCCAAAATATGCATTAGGTAACAAGGAGAATAACATACAAAATACTATTCTTAATTATTCCATAAAAGCTGCACAATTCTATTTTTTAGCAGCATTAACTGCCATTAAAGCTTTAGAATTTATTAATAAAAACATTGAAACTAATCAAGGGCCTTTATACATTATTATAGGTGGAATTGTTTTGTACCTGTACCTAGTAGGTAAACTTGAGAGAAGTAAAATGATATTTCAGTTCCGTTCAAATCTCGGGGGTGGAAGTTCCCAAAACAGTTCTAAATACGAACCACACTTAGTAGGTTTAACTCTTATTTTTTACGCCATATCATTTAACTACCCTCCGCTTATTGAGAACCCAATTAACCAATGGTTTTTAGAAAGTATTAATGACTTTTACAACACTATTATTATAGGTTGGATAATTGGAATTATTGGATTTTTCTTCTTAATCAGTATGGTTTTCAAAGGAATAAATGCTACAGGTTTTTTAATTCAAACAATAGTAGCATTATTAACTGGAAAACCAGCCCCAAAAAGGAAGCCTAATAACCCATTTGGGAAATTTGGAAACATGGGAAATAACAACCCGTTTGGTGGAAACTCTCCTTTTGGAAATACCGGAGCTCCTTTGCCTGAAAACGAGCCTGAGGAAACCGATATCGATGATGACATGTATGTTGATTTTGAAGTGATAGATGAAGAGGACGAGGAAGAAAATATAAACGAAGAATAATACTGCATTATGAAAATGAATTTAGTTGCAAGAACCTATGCCGGACTAGAAGAAGTTCTTGCAGAAGAATTAAAACAATTAGGTGCAGAACACGTTAAGGTTGCCAAAAGAGCTGTAGAATACTCGGGAGACAAAGAAATACTTTATAAAAGTAACCTTTGGCTTAGAACTGCTTTAGACATACTGAAACCCATATATCAATTCAAAGCTAAATCTACTGAAGAACTTTACGCCGGAGTTTCAGAAATAGATTGGAGTGGATACCTTGATTTAAAGAAAACTTTTTCTGTTCAAGCAATTGTCAATTCATCATATTTTAATCATTCGCAATTTGCGGCATTAAAATGTAAGGACGCCATTGTAGATCAGTTTAGAGAAAAAACAAATGACAGACCTGATGTTGACAAATATGACCCTGATTTAAAAATTGTTATTCGAATCTCTGAAAACAAATGTTCTATTTTATTGAATAGTTCAGGAACTCCGCTTTTTAAAAGAGGCTATCGAAAAACAACAGGAGATGCACCTATCAATGAGATTTTAGCTGCAGGAATGGTGCAACTTTCTGAATGGGACGGAACAACTCCGTTTATCGATCCAATGTGTGGATCAGGAACTATATGTATAGAAGCTGGTATGAAATCTCTAAACATCGCTCCGGGTATTTTGAGAGATGATTTTGCTTTTCAAAAATGGAGAGATTTTGATGTAGAATTATGGGACATGCTCTATTTTGAAGCCAAAGATGCTATCAAAACTAGCGATGTGAAAATTTATGGTTTTGATATTTCGGAGCAGACAGTAAGGATTGCAAAAAACAATATGTCTTCTTTTAGAGAACTTCGAAAAAATATAACATTCGATCAAGCCGACTTTTTTAATCTAGAAAAGTCGGCTGAAAATGGAATCATTATCACGAATCCTCCTTACGATAAGAGAATTAAGCTACAAGATGATGTTGCTTTTTATAGTGAAATGGGTACTCGATTAAAACATTTCTGGGAAGGATATGATGCTTGGATAATTTCTTCAAACTTATCTGCTCTCAAAAGAATAGGCCTGCGACCAAATAGGAATATTATTTTGTACAATGGACCTGACGAAAGCAAACTGGTGCATTTACCCTTGTACAGAGGTAAAAAAGGTCATTAACTATGATATTACGCCTCTTATTATTTGTTAAACAAACAGATAGTCTTAATTTTGATAACCAATCAAATTCACTTTGAGTAATTTATTTAAACAAATATTAGGTAATGTAACTACTAGGATAATGTTCCTCATCTATTTGAGCATTATTGGCATCACTACCTTTTTTATCATTTTTGGATATATAAATCAATTAAATTTATACGAAGTAAAAGAATATGAAAAATTACAGGCTCTTGCTTCTTCATTAGCAATAAATGTGGATGGTGATGCACACAATAAGTTAATGGAAGACCATCTATGGAAAGATGACATCGTTGCTATTAATGAAAATCCTCAATATTTGGAAATCCATTCCATGTTGAAAAAGGCTCATGATAAAAACAAGCTAAATACACCTTTATACACTATTGTATACAATGCTGACGAAGAGATCTTTTATTACGGTGTTCGTTCCGATACAAATGTATATTTCCGTCACCAATACGAGATGTTCCCTGAAATCCTATTAGAAAAAATGAATGAAGGAGGAATAATTCCAAGGTATAAAACTGAAAATGGGGAATGGCTGTCCGCTTTTTCCCCTATAACAGATTCAAATAATAAAACTGTCGGTCTGCTTGAAGCGGATGTAGAATTCGGACACTTCCGAGATATGGTTTTTAACCAATATAAAACGCAAGCACTGATATCATTAGCTGTGATACTTTTAATGGCACTAATTTTAATACCCTATGCTAGAAGAATCTTACGTGAAGAGGACAAGATGACCCAGTCTATCGTTGAGCAAAATAGAGTTATTGCGTTAAAAAACAGAGACATTACGGATTCTATAAATTATGCACGTAAGATTCAAGAATCACTTTTACCGCACATTGAACAAATCCAGGAGGCTTTACCTAATTCTTTTGTTTATTATAAACCAAGAGATATTGTATCGGGTGATTTTTACTGGTTTCAAGAGATTGATGGTAAACTATTACTGTCTGCAGTTGACTGCACTGGACATGGTGTTCCAGGAGCTTTAATGAGTATGATTGGTTTCTCGAAACTGAATGAAATATCTCATAAAAACAATCCTGACCCAGGATATATATTAGAGAAACTGGACGAAGGTGTGCGTGAAGCGCTGAATACAAAAAGATATGATCATGAGAGTAAAGATGGCATGGACATGGCGCTATGTTCCTTTGATCTTAAAAATAAAAAGGTGCAATATTCTGGAGCTTTTAGGCCACTGATTAAAATCAATGGAGAAAATATCGAGGAAACAAAAGGAAATAGATATCCTATTGGTGGTGGAAGTTCTTATATTAAAAATGGTTTTACGACACATGAATTTGACATTAATGAAGGTGATTGTTTCTACATGTTCTCCGATGGGTTTCCTGACCAATTTGGAGGTCCAAAGGATAAGAAATTTATGAATAAAAAATTCAAAGAATTGTTGCAAGAAATTCAATCTTTATTACCTAAAGAACAAATATTCAGACTCGACACCGAACTGAAAAACTGGAAAGGAGAAACCGAACAAGTAGATGACATTTTGGTTATCGGCGTTTGTTTTTAAGCTCTTTATTATGTCCCATCAAGAATTATTTCAGAAAACAATTTATATATGAATAAGATGTGCAATAAAATTTTTAGCCTTTTATTTTTTATCGCCAGTTTTTCAGTATATGCTGGAGAACCCATAATTTTCAATGAGAAGTCTCAATCAATTCAACTCGACAAAGAGGTTTTCATTTCGCCTTTAACAGGGTTAGAAAATTTTTCAAAAATAAAATACCAATTAATTAATGAGCAAAACTCTGGTATTAAGTTCTTTTTAGATGAAACTCCACATGTATACATTGATGCTCATAGTGTTTTAATAAATAGATCAGATGTAGATTCTATATACCTTGATATCGATGGATATAAATATGGTTTTAAGGGTTATAGTGATTTTTTTATAGAAGGACTCCCTAGAGGAGATCATGAAATTAAATTAGTATTCACCTATAATAACCATGCGTATCAATCAAGCTCTATTGAACTCGAATTCAAGTCAATCGAAACGACTCCGATTTTTAAAAATGATGCAATAGTTATAGGCTTGCTATTATTTTTATTAGCTATTATTTTCTACACTTCAAATCTTCCTGCGCTTAAACGTTTTTATGGAATAGTACCTGCCTTACTGTTGTGTTATTTCTTACCTGCGTTTTTAAATTCATTCAACATTATTTCCGGAGAATTTAGCAATCTATATTATGTTTCTTCAAGGTATTTATTACCCGCTAGTTTAATATTACTCTGTTTAAGTATAGATTTAAAAGGCATTATACGCCTTGGGCCAAAAGCTCTTATAATGTTTTTTGCAGGAACATTGGGAATTATTATCGGAGGACCAATTGCATTAATGATTGTTGCTTCTATTGCTCCTGAATGGCTAGGTGCTGATGCTGGAGAAGTATGGAGAGGACTTGCTACCGTTGCTGGAAGTTGGATTGGTGGTGGAGCCAATCAAACGGCTATGCAAGTTATTTATAAAACACCTAATGATATCTTCTCTAAAATGATTGTTGTTGATGTGATAGTTGCCAATGTTTGGATGGCAGTATTATTATATGGAGCGGGAATTCATAAAAGAATAGATGCCACATTCAAAGCAGATTCATCGGCAATTACTGCCTTAAAAGAAAAAATGGAGGGATTTGCAGCAAAAATTAGCAGAATTCCAAGCACAACGGATATAATGATTATTATTGGAATCGGTGTAGCTGGAACAGGATTAGCTCACATATTATCTGAGTTTATTACACCCTATTTTTCTAAAATTAAAGAAACATTAACATCTCTTGGGCTTACTTCTTTTGCAAGTGGATTCTTTTGGCTTATTGTGTTCTCAACTATCATTGGAGTAGTACTTTCTTTTACCAAATTAAAAAATTATGAGGGTGCAGGGGCTTCTAAAATTGGAAGCATTTTTCTATATGTACTTGTTGCTGCAATTGGTACACATATGAATTTTACAGAAATATTTGAGAGCCCTATTCTCTTTGCTATTGGGGCTATTTGGATGTTAATCCATGCCATTATTATTTTGGGTGTGGCTAAACTTATTAAAGCACCCTTCTTTTTTGTTGCAGTTGGAAGCCAGGCGAATGTTGGTGGCGCAGCCTCAGCTCCTGTAGTAGCATCTGCTTTCAGTCCTTCCTTGGCTCCGGTAGGTGTATTACTTGCTGTATTAGGATATGCTGTAGGTACTTTTGGTGCTATGTTTTGTGCAGAACTCATGCATGCTGTCAACGTTGGAGGTCAATAAAATTTTGTATTAATAATCCATTCGGAGTAATTTCGCTTCGCTTAATTGAAAACCTTTTGGTAAAATGAATAAAATAGAAATATTAAAAAAGCTATTGGCTTTAATAGAGAATGGCGACATTGTTGATATTGGACCTGAAATAGATAAATTAACAAAGTCTTTCTACGCAATATATAACAGTGAGAAAAAAGAAAGTGATGCATCCGAAAAAGATTCAGACATAGATGCTGAAAGTGAAAGTTTAAACACTGATATTATAACAGCAATTGACTCTTACAAAAAAAAGAAAACAGATTACTACGCTTCAATCAAAGCAGAAGAAGAAAAAAATCTAACCTTAAAAAAGGAAATTATTACCGACTTCGCTAACCTAATTGAAAAGGAAGAGAATTTAGGGAAGCTATTTGGAACGATTAAAGAAATTAGAGAACGATGGAATATTATTGGAGCAATACCGCAAGATAAGCACAGTAAAATCCAAGCAGAGTACAGTAAATTAAGTGAGAAATTCAGCTACAACATAGATATCTATAAGGAGCTAAAAGAAAATGATTTAAAGAAAAACTACTCTTTGAAGAATCAAATTATCCATCAGGCAAAAGCTCTTTTGGAAGAAAAGAAAATCAAAGAAGTGGAAAAGTCTTTGCGCAAACTACAAAATGAGTGGGACGAAGTTGGGCCAACATTTAAAGAGCATTGGGAGAAGTTAAAAGAAGAATATTGGTCAACAGTAAAAGAACTGTATGCTAAGATAAAATTACATTATACAGATCAAAAAGAATTACAAAAAGAGAATCTAGTCAAGAAATTGGCTCTCATTGAAAAAGTAAAAGAAATTATTTCAAAAGAGGCCCTTGAACATAAAGACTGGGACAAACTCACTAAAGAATTACTAGAAATTCAAAAAGAATGGAAAAATATCGGTCATGTCCCAAAAGACAGTAACGAGAAAATATGGAATGATTTTAGAGGATTATTTGACACCTTTTTTGATGCAAAATCTACTTTTTATGCGGCTAGAAATGATGTTTTCGATAAAAAGAAAGAACTGAAAGCTAAATTGATTGAGAAAGCAGAAGCTTTATCCAAGTCTACGGATTGGAAAAATTCTGCTGATGCTCTCAAAAGACTACAAGAAGATTGGAAAAAAATTGGTCATGCGGGACAACATGCTGAACAAAAGTTATGGAAATCATTTAGAACTAAATGTGATGCGTTTTTTACAAATAGAGAGGAACACTTCAAGAAAATGGACATCGAAAATGAAAATAACTTAAAACGAAAAGAAGCTTTGATTGAAAAAATAAAAGCATATAAACACAAAGCGGACCCAAAAGAAGTAATAACCGACCTTAAAACATTTTCGATTGAATTCACCGAAATTGGAAATGTTCCATTTAAAAATAAGGATGCTATTTACAAAGCATTTAAAAATGCTATTGATGCGCATTACAATAATTTAAAAATGGACGATGCTGAAAAAGAAAAAATTCTTTTTGAAGCTAAACTAGACAGCTTAAAAGCTAGCGGGAACGCAGAAAGGTTATTTCAACAAGAGAAAGAAAAAATTAGAAATAAAATAAATGAAATCGTTAAAGAAGTTGCTAATTACGAAAATAATTTAGGCTTCTTCGCTAACTCTAAAGGAGCTGAAGCTCTTCTTAAAGGTGTTAATGGGAATATTGAAAAGGGGAAAAATGAGATTGACAAATTAAAAAGAAGACTCAAATTATTTCCAAAAGAATAAAGATTATGAAAAATATACTTTTTTTACTATTTATCACTTCTTCAGCTATTGCTCAAGATAAAGACTTAACAATTGAAAGTTCGGTAATGGGAAATTACCAAGGAATATACCCCCAAACATTAAAGGGAGTTCAATGGCTAACAGATGCAGATAAGTACGCGTATATGAAAGAGGACGCATACTATATTTTACCCGCTACTGCCCTACCTGAAGCCAGAGTTGCTGAACAAATCACTCTAAAAAGTATGCAAGAAAACATTGCTACTTTAAAACGTCTACCTTATGCTCAGCCCATTACTTCAAATCAACTTGTTTTTGATCACAATAGGAATAAGATTATCTACAATTACAAAGGAGAAAACATTGGTAAATTTTCTTCTATCAATTATCCAATAAGAGCTGTCAATCATGATTTCAATTTTAACACCAAGACAATTGCTTATACAGTAGATAACAATTTATATATAGCTACTGAGAAAGATTCTATGATTCCGATTACAAACAGTAATAACAAAAACATTGTGACTGGACAAGCAATCCATCGTTACGAATTCGGAATTAGCAAAGGTACTTTCTGGTCTCCTTCTGGAAATAAGCTTGCATTCTATCAGAAGGATGAAGTGTATGTCGCTGATTACCCTCTGTTGGACATCAACACAAGAACAGGTTCCTTAAAAAGCATTAAATACCCTATGGCCGGAGAAGCCAGCGAGCATGGTAGAGTTGGAATTTATAATGTAAAAAATAATAACACTATTTATCTAAAAACTGGTGAACCACTGGATCATTATGTTTCGAACGTAACTTGGAGTCCAGACGAAAAAACGATTTTTATTGTTGAAATGAATAGAGGTCAAAATCATTTTTGGTTCAACCAATATGATGCAATAACCGGTATAAAAATAAAAACACTTTTTGAAGAAAAACACCCTACATTTTTACAACCTATTTACGAACCTTATTTTATTCCCGGAACGGAAGACCAGTTTGTTTGGTTAAGTGAAAGAGATGGATATTTCAATATCTATCTATATAATACAGAAGGTGTTTTAATTAGTCAATTAACAGACTTCAAATGGGAAGTAACAAGTATTAAGGGGTTTAATAAAGAAAATAACTGCTTACTTTTTACAGGAACGAGTGAAGATGGCAGAGAATTACATGCCTATTCTGTGAATATAAATTCTAAAAAAGTAACCCAACTTACCAAAGCTAAAGGTGTTCATCATGCAAAATTACATTCGAATGGCAAGTATCTTTTAGATAGTTATTCAAACTTGACTACTCCAAAACAAGCTGATATTATTGGAACTAAAAAAGGCGGTATTACAAACCTTTATACGGCTCCAAACCCTCTGTCAGATTATAAAACAGGACAAATTGAACTCATTGAACTAAAAGCAGAGGATGGAACACCGCTTTATGGAAGAATGATCAAACCATCTAACTTTGATGAAAACAAAAAATACCCTGTTCTTGTTTATGTCTACGGAGGGCCAGGCGTACAACTTATCACAAATAGTTGGAATGCCGGAGCTAGCTTATGGATGAACTGGCTAGCGGAGCAAGATTATGTTGTTTTCACAATTGATAATCGAGGGACTTCCAACCGGGGTAGAAAATTTAAAGAAATTATTCATAGGCAGTGTGGTACAGTTGAAATAGAAGACCAAATACTTGGCGTAGAATATTTAAAATCACTTTCTTTTGTTGATGGTGATAGAATGGCCGTTCATGGATGGAGTTATGGGGGGTTTATGACAACTTCTTTAATGACTAGAACTCCTGGAACATTTACAACAGGTGTTGCAGGTGGCCCTGTAATAGATTGGAAATGGTATGAAGTAATGTACGGTGAAAGATACATGGATACTCCTCAAGAAAACCCTGAAGGCTATAAAACAGCAAGTCCATTAACCTACGTTAATGATTTAGAAGGAAAACTACTATTGATTCATGGAACAGTTGATGATGTTGTTGTAATGCAACATAATTTAGCGTTTGTCCAAAAATGCGTTGAAGAAGGGGTTCAAATAGATTTCTTTCCTTATCCAATGCACCCTCACAATGTTAGAGGAAAAGACAGGGTTCATTTAATGACGAAGGTGTTAAACTACATAATGAAAAATAACAAATAACCCGTTTCTTTCCTTTTACTCAACAATCAATACCGTATATGTATTAATTGTAGCTCCAAAGTTTTTTTGATTCGTTTATTGATAAATTAGATTAATTTTGAATTCTATAAAACCTAACTTTTTAATTCAGAAATGAAGAAAGCAACCAACATCATTTTAACCTCTATTTTCACTTTTCTATTATGCTCGGTTGCTATTAGCCAGAGTGGAACAATAAGGGGAACTGTCCTTGAAAAAGAATCAGGAGATCCTGTTATTTTTAGTAGTGTTTTAATAAAGGATAAAGCATATGGTGGTACAACAGATGTAAATGGCTTTTATCAGATTTCAAAGGTACCGGCTGGCACATACACGTTAACTATTGGTTCAATGGAGTATGCTCCAATAGAAATTGAAGTAACAGTAAGAGTAGGAAGAATAACTAGCCAAAATCTTTTTTTAGAAAGTGTACTAGAAGAAGTTGAAATTAATGCAAGTAGAATAGAAGATAAAACAAAGGTTAAAATTTCCGTTATAAAAGCGACAAAAAAAGACATCAAAGCTGTTCCTTCAGTGGGAGGTGAATCTGACATTGCAACCTATTTTCAGACAGTACCTGGTGTGGTAACAACTGGTGACCAAGGCGGACAAATGTATGTTAGGGGTGGATCTCCTGTACAAAACAAAGTATTATTGGATGGAATGATAATTTACAACCCTTTTCACTCAATTGGATTTTTCTCTGTATTTGATACCGAAATAATTCGAAATGCGGATATATACACAGGAGGATATAGCGCTACATATGGGGGAAGAATTTCTTCAATTATGGATATTACTACGAAAGATGGAAATAAAAGAAAGACCACGGGGAGAGTCGCTTTTAATCCCTTCGGAGCAAAATTAACTTTAGGAGGACCCCTTCAAGGCAAAAAGAAAAGAGAAGCCAATGATGGTAGAGCTAATATTACTTACCTATTTTCTGGAAAACATTCGTATTTAGAGCAAAGTTCTAAATTGTTTTACAGTAATGTTGTTGAAGGTGATGAAGGCCTTCCTTATGGTTTTACTGATTTATATGGAAAAATATCTATGCATGGAAATAACGGTAGTAAATTCAATGTATTTGGTTTTAATTTTAGAGACAATGTTACCTGGCAACAACTCTCTACATTAAAGTGGAGTTCTTATGGAATAGGTACAAACTTCGTTGTGGTGCCCGAAGGGAGTCCCGTTCTGATTAGTGGTAAATTTAATTACTCAGAATATGGAATTGGAATGCGAGAAAGTTTTCCAGACCCTACAAAAATGGTTTTACCCGATTCAAGTACAGTGAAAGGGTTTAGTGGGGGATTTGATTTCAAATACTTTTTAGAAGGTGACGATGAAATCAGATATGGAATATCTTTAGAGGGCTTAAGGACAGAATATTCTTTCTTTAATTCCGCAGGAAGAGAAATTGAACAAACTCAAAACACTACCGAAATTTCTGCCTATATAGATTATAAAATAGTTAGAGGAAGACTGGTTCTTAATCCTAGTTTTAGAATGCAAGTTTATGCAACATCAAAAATCACATCTCCCGAACCTCGATTAGGTATTAAATATAATGTTAATGAAAATTTTCGTCTAAAATTTGCCGGAGGATTATACTCTCAAAATCTTACAAGCGCCAACTCTGATAGAGATGTCGTAAATTTATTTTATGGGTTTTTAACGGGTTCTGAGGATTTACAAGATGATCTTACTTCTCCTGATGGTAAAACTAAGGAGTTAACACATTCCCTACAAAAAGCAACACATGCAATTACTGGATTTGAGTATGACTTAGGGAAAAACTTATCTCTTAACGTGGAAGGGTATTACAAATGGTTTAACCAATTAACGAATACCAACAGGAATAAAATATATGATGATTCTCCAAGCACGGACCCATCTATTCCGGATGTTTTGAAAAAAGATTACATCGTTGAAACTGGCCAGGCATTTGGAGTTGATTTAGTCTTAAAGTATACCACTAACAAAACTTATATTTGGTTTGTTTATTCTTTAGGTAAAGTTGACAGATGGGATGGAATTCAAACATACGCTCCGGTTTTTGACAGAAGGCATAATATTAATTTTATAGCAACTTATTTCTTAGACAAGAAGAAAAACTGGGAATTAAATGGAAGATGGAATCTTGGTTCTGGATTACCATTTACGCAAACCCAAGGCTACTATCAAAACATTGATTTTTCTCAAGGAATTGGAACGGACATTACTACAGCTAACACGGATCAATTAGGGACGCTCTACGCTGACATAAACAAAGGAAGATTACCCTTTTATCACCGTTTAGACATTACATTAAAAAAACATATTGAATTAAAGAATAAGAGTAAAATGGAAATTACTGCCAGTGCAACAAATGCATATAGTCGTGAAAACATTTTCTTTGTTGATAGAATTACAAACGAAAAGGTTTACCAACTTCCATTGATTCCTAGCTTAGGATTTAGTTGGACATTCTAAACAATTACTTGTATCTACCTACTTATGATTAGGGCATATTTGATTTTTTTGAAAACTTTTAGTAAAAAATAGCAGATTAAAAGTGTTTCTTCTTTATCTTTACGTCCCGTATTAATTAATCTTCAAGATACGGCATGTCAGAAACAACAAAATACATTTTCGTCACGGGTGGCGTAGCATCTTCACTCGGAAAAGGTATCATTTCAGCTTCATTAGCAAAACTTCTTCAAGCAAGAGGATTTTCAGTAACCATTCAAAAATTGGACCCGTACTTAAATGTGGACCCAGGAACATTAAACCCATATGAACATGGTGAATGTTACGTTACGGAGGATGGTGCAGAAACGGATTTAGACTTAGGTCACTACGAAAGGTTTTTAAATACACCTACCTCTCAAGCAAATAATGTTACTACCGGAAGAATATATCAATCAGTAATTTCTAAGGAGAGAAGAGGTGATTACTTAGGTAAAACAGTACAAGTTATTCCGCACATAACAAACGAAATTAAAGAACATATTCAACTTTTAGGAAATACTAAAAAGTATGATTTTGTCATTACAGAAATAGGAGGAACCGTTGGAGATATAGAATCGCTTCCTTTTATTGAAGCTATACGTCAATTAAAATGGGAATTACCAAAGGATATATTGTTTATTCATTTAACACTAATTCCTTACTTAGCGGCATCTGGTGAGTTAAAAACGAAACCAACACAACATTCCGTTAAAACACTTTTGGAATATGGAGTTCAACCCGATATTTTAGTTTGCAGAACTGAACATCACCTAAATTCTGAAATCAAATCAAAAGTTGCCCGTTTTTGCAACGTTGACATTGAAGCAGTAATTGAATCAATAGATGCTGAAACCATTTATGATGTTCCCTTATTAATGCAAAATGAGAAATTGGACCAAGTCGTCTTAAAGCATTTAAACATGCCTTTTGAAGGAGAACCTAACTTGACTATATGGAAAGATTTCCTCAATAAATTTAAACATCCAAAATCGCAGATTACAATTGGTTTAATAGGTAAATATGTTGAACTGAAAGATTCTTATAAGTCAATTGCAGAGTCAATTATTCATGCTGGAGCAATTAACGAATGTAAAGTAAATGTAAAATGGATTCATTCGGAATCAATTACAGAAGAAAATATTGATAAAAAACTGGGTGGTCTAAAAGGTATTTTAGTAGCCCCAGGTTTTGGCACAAGAGGTATTAACGGGAAAATAATTGCAATTAAATATGCACGGGAAAATAAAGTACCATTCTTTGGTATTTGTTTAGGTATGCAATGTGCTGTAATTGAATTTGCAAGAAATGTATTAGGCCACAAGAATGCACATACTGTGGAAATTGATAAAAATACCGACGCTCCTGTTATTGATATAATGGAAGAACAAAAGAACCTTCAAGAAATGGGAGGAACGATGCGTTTGGGAACTTATCCTTGTAAAATTAAGGATGGATCGAATGCTTATGATGTCTATCAAAAACATGATATTGAAGAAAGACATAGACATCGTTATGAGTTTAACAGCAAATACTTAAACGAATTTGAAACGAATGGCATGGTTGCCACAGGAATTAACCCTGAAAATAATTTAGTAGAAATTGTAGAAATTAAGGAACACCCTTGGTTTGTTGCTGTACAATTTCATCCAGAATATAAAAGTACCGTCGAAAATCCACATCCACTATTTGTAAACTTTATTAAAGCTGCAGAAAAATGGAAAGTAGAATCAACTTCAACTGCGCAAGAAGCTTAATATCAAATGGAAAAACCTTCAGCATCTGCTATCGTCTATAAAATGTATGAAAACGATTTATTCAGCAAATGGCTTGGTATTGATATTTTAGAAAAAGGAATCGGAAAATCGAAACTCGCAATGACCATTAGGCAAGAAATGGTAAATGGCTTTGGAGTTGCTCATGGTGGAATTACTTATTCTTTAGCAGATAGTGCATTGGCTTTTGCTTGCAATTCGCAAGGAAGGGAATCTATGTCGATTGAAACTTCCATATCTCACACAAAACCATGTCATATTGGAGATATGTTAATCGCTGAAGCAGTTGAGGAAAGTTTATCTTACAAAATTGCTGTTTATCATATCTCTGTGAAAAATCAAAACAACGAAACAGTTGCCCTATTTAAAGGAACTGTTTATAGAACGAGTAAGAATTGGGTGCTTTAATTGGTATTTATTCATTAATACTGTTCTTATTTTAGTTAATTTCAAATCTTAAAATAAAATCTTACATGAAAGACGCTTATATAATAGATGCAATCAGAACCCCAATAGGAAATTTCGGAGGCACATTATCGCCTGTCAGAACAGATGATTTAGGAGCAATTGTAATGAAGGAGTTGGTTTCAAGAAACCCATATCTGAATACAGAAGAAATTGAAGATGTATTGTACGGTTGTGCAAATCAAGCAGGTGAGGACAATAGAAATGTAGCGCGTATGTGTTCTTTGTTAGCAGGACTCCCCTATTCTATTGGTGGAGAAACCGTTAATCGACTTTGCGCGTCTGGAATGGCTTCCACTATAAATGGTGCTAGGGCTATTAAAATTGGAGATGGAGAAATATATTTTACCGGAGGTGTGGAGCACATGACACGAGCACCCTGGGTCATCTCTAAAGCATCTCAACCATTTGGTAGAGATGCTCAAATGCACGATTCAAGTTTTGGATGGCGTTTTATCAATCCTAAAATGAAAGAATTGTATGGTATTGATGGAATGGGACAAACTGCCGAGAACTTAGTTGACATTTATAAAATAAGTCGAGAAGATCAAGATCAATTTGCTTTCTGGTCGCAAATGAAAGCTACTGAAGCGCAAAATAACGGTAGACTTGCTGAGGAAATTGTTCCTGTGGTTATACCTCAACGAAAAAAAGATCCTATCATTTTTGAAAAAGATGAATTTATAAAACCAACTACAACTCTGGAAATATTAGGTAAGTTAAGACCTGCATTTAGAAAAGAAGGAGGAACTGTTACAGCAGGAAATGCATCTGGATTAAACGATGGAGCTGGTGCAATTTTACTTGCCTCTGCTGAAGCAGCTACAAGAAATAACCTTACACCAAAAGCTAGAATAGTATCATCAGCTGTAGCAGGTGTTGAACCACGGATTATGGGAATTGGACCTGTTAAAGCTTCGCAAAAAGCATTGAAAAGAGCTGGTCTAACTTTAGACGACATGGACATAATTGAGTTAAACGAAGCATTCGCTGCTCAAGCATTAGCTTGTACTAGGGAATTGGGGTTAGAGGATAATGACCCTAGAATAAATCCAAATGGTGGAGCAATTGCAATTGGCCATCCACTCGGAATGACAGGTTCTAGAATATTGCAAACAGCAATGCTTGAGCTTCATAAGCAAAATAAAAAATATGCATTGGTCACTATGTGCATCGGTGTTGGACAAGGGTACGCAACCATAATTGAACGTGTATAATGAGCAAAGCAAACCCGGAAGCAGATAAACTAATTGAAAAGTACATTTTAAGTGCTTCTGATAATGCCCAACCTTTGCTTATTCAATTAAGAAAAATTATTTCAAGTCACCCAGAAATAACTGAAGACTGGAAATGGAATTCTCCTAATTTTTCATGTGAAGGGATGGTTTGTTGGATTGCTGGGTTTAAAAAACATGTCGGAATTAATTTTTTTAAAGGCTCTTTAATGGAAGACACCTATGGCTACTTTGAAAATGACAACGATTCTGAAAAAGGAAACAGAATTATCCGATATGGTTTTGAAGATAAAGTTGATGCTGAAAAGTTGAACAATTATATTAAACAAGCCATTCAGCTTAACCAAAACAATATCAAAGTTCCAATAAAAAAGAAAACTGTAGAAACGCCTCAATTTATAGTTGATATTTTATCAAACCATCCTAAAGCTAAAGAAGTATTTGATGCTTTTCCTCCTTCTCACAAAAAAGAATATATCGAATGGCTCTTGGAAGCGAAAAGAGAAGCTACCAAGGATAAGAGAATTACAACTATGTTGGAATGGTTAGAAGAAGGAAAATCAAGAAATTGGAAGTATAAAAACTGTTAATTATGATCTTTGAATTTAACGGCTTAAAGCCAGTAATACATGAATCTGCTTTTGTACATCCACAAGCGAATGTGACTGGAAATGTATTTATAGGAAAAGACGTTTACATAGGTCCATTCTGTACTATTAGAGGTGACTTTGGTAAAATAATTATTGAAGATGGATGCAACGTACAAGAAAGTTGTACGGTTCATATGTTTCCAGGAACGACTACGACATTAAAAAAGAATGCTCACATTGGTCACGGAGCTATAATTCATGGTGGAACTGTGGGCGAAAACTGTTTAATAGGAATGAATGCAGTAGTTATGGACAATGTTGTAATTGGAGATGGCTGTATTATTGGAGCCCTTTGTTTTGTTCCTGCTAAAACAGACATACCAGCTAGAAAAATCGTAGTTGGAAATCCTGGAAAAATTGTAAAAGACGTTAGTGATGAAATGTTAAAATGGAAAACTGAAGGAACAAAGATTTATCAGAAACTAGCAAACGATTGCCACACTATTTTAAAAGAATGTGATCCCCTTCGTGAAGCTGAACCAAATCGACCTGAACAGGAATCGGCTTATAAAATTTGGAAAGATTCTTAGGGAATTTGATAAGTGACTCGTTAGCCAATAGAAAAATAGTAGTAAAAACTAAACAGGAAAATTATCATCTTCATTAATATCTTCAATAGAATAAGAAATATTTGCTTCAATCATTTCTTCTTTTAACCCTTTCGGTAATTCCACCTCAAACGCTTTAATAATTTCTTCGCAAACAGCCTTTTCAACCCGCTTTTTCTTTTTACTCTTAGATAAAAGTACACCGGCTAATAAATTCTGCCATTCGCCCTTATGCGCTTTTACCACTTCTTCCACATTGGCTACATCTATATCTATTATTATTCGCATACTTTCTTTTTTTTTTAAAGCTTCACAATATTACTAGAAGTAATTGAAATGCATACGACTTCTGCTATATTTTTCTAAACGTATGTACGTTAATTGACTAACTTCAAAATTTAGACTAAATGAGACTCCTCCTTCTCAAGAATAAAGAGAATATAAGAAGATAACGTGTCTAACTTTCCATACTCAACGGATTTCTTATCTTTAGTGGCTCAAATCAGAAACAAAAATGAAAATACAAAATTATATACTAGGAAATTGGGAAGATGGAGAAGGTGTTGAGTTAGAACTACACAACGCAATTACTGGAGAGAATTTTGGATCTGTTTCAAGCGCAGGTCTTGACTATGCTGCTATATTAGAATACGGAAGAGAAAAAGGTGGATCTGCTTTACGCAAAATGACCTTCCAGGAAAGAGGTTTAATGCTAAAAGCATTAGCACTTCATTTAATAGAAATTAAAAATAAGTTCTATGCATTAAGCGCCGTTACCGGAGCCACAAAAGTGGATTCTTGGATCGATATTGAAGGAGGGATCGGAAACTTATTTGCCAACGCCTCACTAAGAAGGCAATTTCCAGACTTACCTTATTATGTTGACGGAAGTGCAGCACCAATGTCAAAAAACGGAACTTTTATTGGGCACCATATTATGGTTCCAAAAAGAGGTGTTGCAGTGCATATTAATGCCTTTAACTTCCCTATTTGGGGAATGCTTGAAAAAATAGCGGTAAACATTATGGCAGGTGTTCCTTGTGTTGTTAAACCATCTGAATTTACGAGTTATTTGACTGAGCTAATGGTTAGGGAAATTATTGCTTCTAAAATACTACCAGAAGGAGCTTTACAGTTAGTTTCTGGTTTAGGTCGTGGAATTATTGACCATGTTACAAATCAAGATGTGATAACTTTTACGGGTTCTGCTGCAACAGGAAAAAAATTAAAAGGACTACAGCATATTATTGAAGAGTCTGTTCCATTCAACTTAGAAGCAGATTCACTAAACGCTTGTGTATTGGGAGAAGATGCGGTTCCTGGAACTCTAGAATTTGACATCTTCATAAAAGAAGTTCAAAGAGAAATAACGGTTAAAGCTGGCCAGAAATGTACTGCAGTAAGAAGGATATTAGTTCCAGAAAAATTAATGGAAGATGTTCAAACTGCCCTTTCTGCAAGGTTAGCAAAAACTATTATTGGTGACCCTGCTACGGAAGGTGTTCGAATGGGAGCATTAGCAACAAACCTGCAAGTAGAAAGAGTAAGAGAAAATGTTGAGCTTTTGATGAAAGAGCAAGACATTGTTTATGGAGATTTAGATAATTTTGAAGTTACCGGTGCTGACAAAAACAAAGGGGCTTTCTTCTCCCCTATTCTTTTCAGAAATGAAAATCCTTTTGAAAAAACTGGAGTCCATTCAATTGAAGCTTTTGGACCAGTATCTACGCTAATGCCCTATAAAAATTTAGATGAGGCAGTAAAACTTGTTGAATTAGGAAAAGGTTCCTTGGTTACTTCAATCATTACAAACGATGATAAATTAGCTAGAGAATTTGTTACAGAAGCTGCACATATGAACGGAAGAATATTGGTTCTTAATGAAAGATGTGCCAAAGAAAGTACTGGACATGGATCACCAATGCCATTATTAACACATGGTGGACCTGGTCGTGCTGGTGGTGGTGAAGAAATGGGTGGAGTAAGAGGTGTTTTACACTATATGCAGAGAACCGCTATTCAAGGACATCCAACCACAATTTCTAAAATCACGCAACAATTTCAGGTTGGAGCTGATATGCCAGAAGCAAATCCACATGTGTTTAGAAAGCATTTTGAAGAATTAGAAATCGGTGAGACTGTATTTACGCATAAACACACGGTTACAACAACTGACATTGTAAACTTTGCGAACGTAAGTGGAGATAACTTTTACGCACACATGGATGAAACCTCCTTAGATGGAACAATTTTCGAAGAACGTGTAGCACATGGTTATTTCGTATTAGCAAAAGCTGCAGGTTTATTTGTTGAACCGAAAAAAGGACCCGTTCTTTTAAATTACGGTATTGATGAATGTCGATTTACAAAACCCGTTTATGCTGGGGCAACAATAGGTGTTCGTTTTACAGTAAAAGAAAAAATAAACCAAGAAAAGAAAGACGAAGAAGATATAGCAAAAGGAATTGTAAAATTCTTAGTTGACATCTACGACCAAGAAGGTGAAACTGTTGGGTTAGCGACTATTTTAACCATGGTAAGAAAATTAGACCAATCAAAATAACAAATAATAAATAATAAATAACCATAATTTAAAAACAACCAAATGAAAAAATTATTAACAGTATCAATCATTTCAATCTTATTCCTTTCTTCTTGCGTTGGAGATTGCAACACCTCTACTGCAGAAGGAGCAGCAAATTGTCTTTGTGAATTAACGGATGAATCCATGATTGTGGATCAAGCTGACGAAACAAAAGCAAAAGAGTTTTCAGATAAAATAATCAAAGTAAATACTGAAATTAAAGAAGCTATTGATGCTGGAAATTACACGAAAGAAGAACTAGCGGCTATAGCTGGCGAAAGAGGTTGCATGTAATTTCATATAAGACAATAAAAAGCCCACTAATGAGATACATTAGTGGGCTTTTTAGTATAATCTATTTTCTTAATTATAGTCCTAACAAAACTTCTGTGGTCTCCTTCGAACCAAAGATTAATTTTGAAGGATCTTCCAACATTTCTTTTACTTTTACCAAAAAGCTTACCGATTCCTTTCCATCAATAATTCTGTGATCATAAGAAAGTGCTAAATACATAATTGGACGTATTTCAACTTTACCATTAATCGCTACAGGGCGTTCTACAATGTTGTGCATTCCTAAAATAGCCGATTGAGGCGGATTAATGATAGGAGTACTTAACATAGAACCAAACACTCCACCATTGGTTATGGTAAATGTTCCACCTTCCATATCTTCGATAGCCATTTTACCATCCCTTGCCTTAATTGCTAATCTCTTAATTTCAGACTCAATTTCAGCCAAACTCATTCTTTCTGCATTTCGAACAACAGGAACCATTAACCCTTTAGGAGAACTAACAGCAATGCCTATATCTGCATAATTATGAGCGATCATATTATCACCATCAATCATTGAATTAATTTGTGGGAATAAATTTAAAGCTTCGGTAACAGCTTTTGTGAAAAATGACATAAAGCCAAGATTTACTCCATGCACCTCTTTAAACTGTGCTTTATATTCTTTACGCAAGTCCATAATTGGCTTCATGTCAACTTCATTGAACGTAGTCAACATTGCTGTTTCATTTTTCACAGCTACTAAACGAGAGGCTATTTTACGACGAAGCATTTTCATCTTAATCGTTTCCTTATCTCTAGTTCCACCCCAACCTTGGGCAGCTGAAGCATCTATACCTCCAGCCATAGCTGAAACAACATCTTGTTTAGTTATCCTACCATCTTTACCTGTTCCGTTTACCTTTTGCAATGGCACATTATTTTCGTCTGCTAATTTTTTAGCAGCAATTGATGGATGACCAGCAGCATACGTTTCCTTTACCGGAGTCTTTTTCTTAGAAATTGGCGTTGGATCTACCTTAACTGCTGCTTGTACTTCTTCAATAACCGGAGCTTCTCCTTTCACAGAATCAAAACCAGCTGGTTTTTCAGCAGCAGTGTCAATCAAACAAACAACCGCACCAACATCAACTGCATCGCCATTTTCTGCTTTCAATGTTATTATCCCAGATTCTTCAGCTGGTAACTCTAAGGTCGCCTTATCTGAATCGATTTCAGCAATAGCTTGATCTTTTTCTACGTAATCACCATCTTCTACCAACCATTCAGCAATCTCCACTTCTGTGATAGATTCTCCTGGACTTGGCACTTTCATTTCTAATACTGACATTCTCTTATTGTATTAAGTATATTATACTTTCTCTTTTACATTACTCATTAATTCATCCAAAATCGTTTGTTGACGTATTGCATGCACTTTTGGAGAACCACTAGCTGGACTTGCTGAATCTAATCTGGAAGCTACTTCTAAATGAACTGTTCTATAATGACGCAACATGTGTGACCATGCGCCCATATTCCCTGGCTCTTCTTGGCCCCATATATATTTTGAGTCCTTACCATATTTATCAACGATAGCATCCATTTGTTTATGAGGCACTGGATATAATTGCTCAACTCTAACTACTGCAATATTTTCTCCTGCTCCAATTTTCTCTTTCTCTTCGATTATATCGTAGTAAAACTTACCTGAAACAAATACAACAGTATCAACATCTTTAGCTTTTACCGATGAATCATCAATTACTTCTTGGAAAACACCATTTGCTAACTCCTCAATCGTAGAGACTGCTTTGTTATATCTTAACAACTTTTTCGGTGTAAAAACTACTAGTGGCTTTCTAAAATCTCTATGCAGTTGACGACGTAAGACATGGAACATATTAGCAGGAGTAGTACTGTTTACAATTTGCATATTTAAATCTGCACATAATTGTAAATACCTTTCCATTCGCCCGCTAGAATGTTCTGAGCCCATTCCTTCATACCCATGAGGTAGTAACATTACCAGACCATTTTGTGTATGCCATTTATCCTCGGCAGCACTAATAAATTGATCTATCATTATTTGTGCACCGTTATTAAAATCTCCAAACTGCGCTTCCCAAATGGTTAATCCATTTGGCGTATTAAAAGCGTAACCGTAATCAAAACCTAATACTCCATATTCTGACAATAATGAATTATAGATTGTAAACTGCGCTTGTTTCTTAGAAAGGTTGTTTAATGTGATTATTTCCTCTTCTGTATCTTCCGTTTTAATAACAGCATGTCTGTGAGAGAAAGTTCCTCTTTCAACGTCTTGTCCAGAAATTCTTACTGGATAGCCTTCTTCCAATAAAGTTGCATAAGCCAGCATTTCGGCCATACCCCAATCAAGCGCATTAGCATCTAGCATATTTACTCTATCTTTTAGGAGTTTCACAATCTTTCTAAAGTATTTTTTACCTTCTGGAAGTGTTGCTAATTTATGTCCTAGGGCTACTAATTTCTTTTTTGGGTAACCTGTTTTCGGTGAAAAATCAAAATCTTCATCTGTTGCAGGCCTAAACCCTTCCCATCTTTCCTGAAGAAAATCAGTTATTTTAGCCTTTTTAATTTGCTTAGCATCCTCCAAACGATCTTGCAGCATGTTATCAAACTCTTTCATCATATCCTTCCCTTCTTGAGCACTTAACACTCCTTCTGATATTAATCTTTTTAAGTAAATTTCTCTTGGACTTGAATGATTAGCAATGGCCTTATAAAGCTTTGGCTGAGTAAATTTAGGCTCATCCCCTTCATTATGTCCATACTTACGGTAACAAAGAATGTCTATAAATACATCATTTTTAAATTTCTGACGATATTCTAAAGCAATCTGGACTGTCTGAACCAAAGCCTCTACATCATCTCCATTTACATGAAATACAGGGCTTAAAGTTGTTTTAGCAACATCCGTACAATAAGTACTTGAACGTGCATCTAAATAGTTTGTAGTAAACCCAATTTGATTATTAATAACAATGTGCAATGTACCACCCGTTTTATAACCTGCCAATCGAGACATTTGAATCACTTCGTAAACAACCCCTTGACCTGCGATGGCTGCATCACCGTGAATTTGAATAGGAACTAACTTTGAATTATCTCCTTCCAATTCAAAATCTATTTTTGACCTTGAGATACCGCTAACAACTGGATCAACAGCCTCTAGGTGAGAAGGGTTCGGTGCTAATGTCAATTTCACGTGTCTTCCGGTATCTGCAACTATTTCACTTGTATATCCTAGATGATACTTTACATCACCATCAAAAAGACTATCTTCATATACTTTCCCCGTAAACTCACTAAATATAGCATCGTATGTTTTATTAAAAACATTTGCCAAAACATTCAATCTCCCTCTGTGAGCCATTCCCATCACAAATTCTTCCACTCCAAATTCAGTTCCCCTTTCAATTAGGTTGTCTAAAGCAGGAATTAATGCTTCAGCTCCTTCAATTGAAAAACGTTTTTGTCCAACAAATTTCTTATGCAAAAACTCTTCAAACACACTTGATTGATTCAATTTACGCATTACATGAATCTTTCTTTCTTTTGAAAGAAGCGGTCTGTTTTTTAATTCTATTCTTTCTCGCAACCACCTTACCCTTTCTGGATGACGGATATACATATACTCGATACCGATCGACTTACAGTAAGTCTCTTGCAGGTGATCAATAATTTCTTGTAAAGTGGCATTTTCTAACCCAATTTCTTCTCCAGCCTTAAAAACTACATTTAAATCAGATTCCTCTAATTTGAAATTCTGATAATCCAAAGAAGGCTTGTACTTTCTTCGCTCTCTTACGGGGTTAGTATCTGTAAATAAATGCCCTCGACTTCTATATTCTCCGATTAGCCTAATTACTTTAAACTCCTTTTGAACATTATCAGGAATAGCTCCATCTAATTCGAAATTTGTTTTTGCGAAATCAAACCCTTCAAAAAACTTTTTCCAGCTTTCATCAACCGAATTTTCGTCTTTTAAATAGCTATTGTATAAGTCCTCAATAACAGCTCCTTCTACATTACTTATATATGAAAATTTATCCATTGGTATTGTTCAATTTAAACACTGGTTGTTACAAATGTATAATTTTATTTATCCAACTCCATTTCATTTGAGTCACATTTCATTTAATTAGTTAAATTAATCTTTTAACCATTAAAAAGCGGTTAGTATTTTAACTTAATGATGAATTTGAGCCAGAACTATATTGTCTTTTTAATACGACTTTTTGTAATTCACGGTTCAAAATTAATTGTAAAAGGTTTTCTTGCGGCAAGCCATTTTTCGAATAAATTCGTTTTTGGTCAACGTCCACTCGATACAAAAAATTGAAGAGTATATTTTCGTTTTCAGTAAGTGTAGCTTCTATCCAATTTAGTAGCGTTATAATAAATTTATTTTTTTCTGAGTTAATATCAAATTTATATTCAATACCGCTCAATGTTAAATCTTTATTTAACTGAACTATTACTTCTTTTAATATTCCTTCTTCTGCTAATGAAACACCTTGATAACTAACTTCAAAACTCATTTATCTTTATATCTTTGGTTTCAAATTTAAAAATAAAATCGCCATGAAGAAACTATTAATTCCCGTTATCTTTTCTTTCCTTTTTTTAGCTATCATATGTAGCGGTTGTAGCATAGGTGAAACCTCAGCAGAAGCTCAATCCATTGCCGAAGAATTTTACGGTTACTTATCTGACAAAAACTATGACAAAGCTATGGAATTGGTAGATGAAGAATCAAAAACGGAAACAACCGGAAGTCAGTGGCTTATGGTGTTATCTCAAAAAGAAGGTTATGGGAAGTTTTTAGGTTTTAAAAAAGACATAGGTTTTAACACTAACTATAACAACGGCATTACAACTGTAAAATTAAATTATACATGTGATTACGAAAAATTTACTCTATATGAACGTTTTGTAATGGTAAAACGAGGTAATCTATTTAAGATAAGGTTTTATGAGTACAATACGAATAAAAGCGATCTATCCGATTAAACAACATGTTACATTGTAGCCGAATTAACTTTATATAAGCTGATTCAGCTTTTTTTGTCCCAAAATATTCCTCATTTTTGTTGAATGAAAGTTCTAATAACAGGTGGTTCGGGTTTAATTGGAAATAGGATAACGCAACTACTATTAGAAAAAGGTGTTGAAGTAGTTCACTTAACTAGACATTGCAATTCAAAATCAGGGGTTAAAACTTATGAGTGGGATTGGGAAAAAGGAACAATAGATTTAAAATGTTTTAAAGAGGTGACGCACATTATTCACCTAGCTGGAGCAGGAATTGCTGACAAAGCCTGGACAACTAAACGCAAACGCTTCCTTATTAGCAGCAGAGTACATACCACCCGATTACTCTTTAAACATATTGAAGCGTTAGACAAATTAGAAAGTTTTATTTCCGCTTCTGGAATAGGATATTATGGCGCTCGAAATGCTGAAGAAATATTCACAACATCATCTCAACCATATGATGATTTTATTGCTAAATGCTGCATTCAATGGGAGAATTCAGCTGACCTTTTCAAACCTAACGCAAGAGTTGTTAAATTAAGAACAGGAATTGTGCTAGACAAGGAAAATGGAGCTATTCCAAAAATGAGCTCTTCTATTAAACTGGGAATGGGCGCTCCTCTTGGAACTGGTGAGCAATACATGCCTTGGATACACATAGATGATATTGCTAATTTATACATCTATGCTTTAACCAGTGAAATGAATGGAGTATATAACGCTGTTTCTAACCAGCACACAACGAACAAAGAATTGACCAATGAAATAGCAATTCAGCTCAATAAAAAAATACGTCTAAAAAGAATTCCTTCCTTTTTTATCAAAACGATTTATGGAGAGATAGCTGATATACTTTTAAAAGGAAGCAGAGTAAGTAACGAGGGCCTATTGAAATCAGGATTTAAGTTTGGGTTCCCTGATTTAAAAAGTGCTTTGAAGAATCTTTTCAATTAAAAGTACGCTAGATTCTCTATATTTACTGTAAAGATATAGTATAGATAACACACATATGTATGTTATCCATTTGTTATACTCAATAAATTAAAATGAGCATGAATCAAATAGACTTAAAATTGCTATTCGCCTTTATAGCAATAATATTTTCGAGTTCTGGATGGACTCAGGATTTAACTCAATGGAGTAAAGAGGAGTTAATCTTAAAAATTGAAAAGTTGGAAGCTGAAAATAAAAAACTTAGAACAAAAATCGAAGGCTTGGATAACGAGAAAATTAAAGAGCCTCAAATTGAAATGGATAACCCTGTATTCACACCAGACCCTTTTCGAAGCAACAATAATGAGTCAATAAAAACTGACTCATTGGTAAAAACGTCATTTGGAAACTCCATTAGCAACCAAGGAATACAAGGGGATGGAGCTGATCAAAACAGTACTGGTACGGCCCCTTCGAAAGTTACCCATAACCTCAATGGACGACAAATAACCTCTACAACGAAATTAGGAAATCATTCTCAATCAGAAGGGGTGGTAGCGGTTAACATATGGGTAGACCGAAATGGAAACGTAACAAAATGTTTCCCTGGTGTAAAAGGGAGTACAACTACAAATAGCCTTCTTTATAAAGTTGCTAAAACGACTGCAATGAAATGTAAATTCGATATAAATCCAAATGCTCCCGAAATTGAAAAGGGAGTGCTTTTTATTAAATTCATTGCTGATTAGAAATAAACTAAAACTGAGTATAACAAAAGCTAAAAAACATAGACCTTACCTACCAAACCGTTAGTAGTTAGAAAAAGAGTACTGTACTTAAATAAATATTAAAATGAAAAAAAAACATTTATTCATTATAGGACTTATTGTCTCATTTGTAATTGGGTTTTATACCAATAATATTTTTATACATAAGCCTATACAGAATAACTCAATTAAACCTAAAAAAGAAAACTACATTAAATTAGGAGCATTTTCAATCAGCCTTAACGTGAAAGAATTAAATACATCAAAAGAATTTTATGAGAAATTGGGGTTCTATACTTTCGCTGGAAGTATAGAACAGAACTATCTAATAATGAAAAATAAGAATGCACTCATCGGACTTTTTCAGGGAATGTTTCAAGGTAACATTTTAACTTTTAATCCTGGTTGGGACGAAAACGCAGAAGAAATAGAAAAATTTGACGACATTAGACAAATTCAAAGGCAATTAAAAAACAAAGGACTTGTACTTACAAGTGAGGCTGACGAAAAGACAGAGGGGCCTGGAAGCCTTACGTTAACCGACCCAGACGGAAATGTGATATTATTAGACCAACATCGTTAATCATATTATGAAAGCAAACGGAAAAACAGTATTGGAAATACTTACCAATGCTCCAGAAGAAAGAAAAGAGCCATTTAACAAACTCCATAATGTTATTGTAAAAAATTTACCAAAGGGTTTTGAGGCAGCCATAAGTTATGGAGGATTGGGTTATGTTATTCCTCACGAGATCTATCCTGCAGGTTACCATTGTAAACCTATTGAACCATTACCATTTGCTGGAATTGCTTCACAAAAAAATTCAATTAATTTTTATCATATGGGTATTTATTCCAACCCAATATTATTCGATTGGTTTGTTTCTGAATATCCCAAACATAGTAAACAAAAGTTAGACATGGGTAAAAGTTGTGTCCGCTTTAAAAAGATGGATGAAATTCCCTACGAACTCATTGGTCAGCTTATGCAAAAAATGAGCGCGAAAGAATGGATTAGTATTTATGAGAAAAATTTAAAAAGATAAAACAACGAAAAGGTACCATGCCTGATAAGAAATATTTGGGAAAATTAAGAATCCCCTCACCAGCAGAACCGCTCAGAATCTTGGTTAGTGCTTGCTTGGTAGGTGTAAAGTGTGGAGTTGATGGAGATAATTACGGAGAATATCCAAGTGTCTTGAAGTTATTGAATTATGATACCGTGAAACTTATCCAATTTTGTCCGGAAGATTTTTCTTTTGGCACACCAAGAGAAATGTGTGATATATACGGAGGAGACGGGTTTGATGTTTTAGAAGGAAAGGCAAGAGTGCTAACATCAAGTGGAGCTGACTGGACAGACGGAATGATTAAAGCATCAGAAAAGATGTTAAAAGTTGCAGACGATAATAAAATTGAATTGGCAATTATGATGGATGTAAGCGCAGCTTGCGGGAATCACGTGATATATGATGGGGACAGATATGCTAAAAATAAGAAATATCAAATTGGAATGGGAGTATGTGGGGCGCAATTGAGCAAAGCGGGTTATAAAATAATCAGCTGGAGAGAATATGAATCATTGGAAATTCTATACTCACGAATAGATCCAGCACATGAGGTAAATAAGGATGCCAAAGATTTTGACCAACATGAATGGTATATGAGTTATTTTAAAAAATAAGAGTTGAAACTGCCGCTAACAATGTACATAAAAACATAGCCGCCTTTCGGCAGGCTATCCATCATATACTAAACGTTGTGAACTGCCATAGAGAAAACTTAGAACTTTGAGTAATAATTTCAATAGAATTCTCTCTCATCCTAAATCAACACACTTCTTCTAAAAATTTCTGCTCATTAGTTCTCCAGCAAAGTCATATAAATACTGTTTCTTGGCAACATCAATTTGGACAGCATCTAAAGCATCTATTGATTTTTGGTAATAGCCAGCCATAACTTCATCTGCTTTTTCTTTCACAGATAATGCTTCAAAAATTTCGGTAACCGCTTCTACTTTATCTGCACCACCCTCTTTTGAAAGCCAACTTTTTAACGTGACATTTTGACTTTCATCTGCATCTTCTAATGCCTTCAGTAACAAATACGTCTTCTTATTAGCCAAAATATCTCCGCCTACTTTTTTACCCACTAAAGCAGCATCGCCAAAGACATCCAAAATATCATCTTTAATTTGAAATGCAATTCCTAAATTCAATCCGAAGTCAAATAGTTTTTCAGCATCTTCTTTTGGTGCGCTTGCTAAAATAGCACCTAACTTGAGAGCGCATGCAACCAATACAGACGTTTTTAAGCGAATCATTTCAATGTACTCATTGATACTTACGTCATTCCTAGACTCGAAGTCCATATCATGCTGTTGCCCTTCACAAACTTCTATAGCAGTAACATTAAATAAATCCAATACATCTCTGAGGAATTCATTTTTACAGGATGTAACTAGGGAAAAAGCTTGAACAAACATTACGTCACCAGAAAGAATAGCTGAGTTAACATTCCATTTTTCATGAACCGTCGCCTGCCCTCTTCTTAAAGGTGCGTTATCCATGATATCATCATGTAAAAGTGTAAAATTATGAAACACTTCAATCCCCAAAGCAGGTTTAATTGAATCAGATACAACACCCCCAAACAGATCGGTTGCTAATAAGGTCAATACAGGCCTTAACCTTTTCCCTCCAATATCAAGAATATAATTAACCGGATCATAAAGCGAAAAATCTTTGTTTTCTTTTTGAAACTCCTCAATTTCTTTAAAAATAATCTCTTGATATTCAGATATTGTCTTCATTACTCTTTTATCAAACTCATCAAATATTTTCCATAACCACTTTTAAGCAATGGCAGAGCTATTTCCTTTAATTGCTCATCATTTATATACCCTCTTGCATGCGCTACAGCCTCAATGCACCCTACACCTAAGCCTTGTCTTTCTTCAATCGTTTGGACATAACTACTCGCTTGCATTAAAGAGGTGAAAGTGCCTGTATCTAACCAAGCTGTTCCTCTTTCAAGCGTTTGAACTTTTAGCTTACCTCGTCGCAAATATTCTTTATTGACATCTGTAATTTCATATTCACCTCGAGAACTAGGCTCTAAATTTTCTGCAATTTCTATAACGTCATTATCATAAAAATACAAGCCAGGCACAGCATAATTGGATTTTGGGTTTTCAGGTTTTTCTTCAATGGATAAAACATTATGTTCATCATCAAAATCAACAACCCCATATCTTTCTGGATCAGAAACATGATAAGCAAAAACAAGTCCTCCTTCTGGTTTTTGACTTGACCGCAACAATTTTCCCATTCCAGTACCAAAGAATATATTATCTCCTAACACCAATGCCACTTTGTCTTTTCCAATAAATTGCTTACCAATAACAAATGCTTGCGCCAAACCATTTGGTTCTGACTGAACAGCGTAGGTAAACTTACAACCTAATTTTTTTCCATCGCCAAGCAAAAGTTGAAAAGCATGCTGATCATGTGGAGTCGTAATTATCAAGATTTCATTTATTCCTGCAATCATTAGCGTAGAAAGAGGATAGTAAATCATCGGCTTATTATAAACCGGCATTAGTTGTTTACTTACTGCTAAGGTCAAGGGATGAAGTCTTGTTCCAGACCCACCTGCTAATATAATTCCTTTCATGATTTATTTAATTTTCAATTGTTCCAACTCTATATCTTCTTCTTCATCGAATAATTCTAGAAGAGGTTCTTTAAATGCTTTTGTAGTTATCCTTTTTTCAAGAGAAAGTAAAAGTGAAGGAAGTAACACCAAATTAGCGAGCATTGCTGTAAACAATGTTGTTGCTACCAATAACCCAAGTGCTTGTGTACCTCCAAAATCAGACGCAACAAAAATTCCAAATCCAAAGAATAAAATTATTGAGGTGTAAATCATGCTAACACCTGTTTCTCTTAAAGCGATCAGTACAGCCTTTTTAATGTTCCATTTGCTTGTTTTGAGTTCCATTCTATACTTTGCTAAAAAGTGAATTGTATCATCTACAGAAATTCCAAAAGCTATACTAAACACTAATATTGTTGATGGCTTAATTGGAATACCGGAAAACCCCATAATTGCAGCTGTTATTATTAGTGGAATCAAATTTGGCAACAACGATACTAAAACCATTCTCCAAGAACGGAATAAAAAGGACATTAAGATTGCTATAACAACAATTGCTATTGCAAGACTGATAAAAAGGTTTTTCACCAAATAAGTTGTTCCTTCAGTAAATTGAATTCCTGTACCAGTTATGAAATATTCGTTTTGAGAAGCTTTCACAACACCCCTAATTAAACCTTCAAAACCTTCTGCTCTATGAAAAGTATAAATCGTATCTTCCTCCTCTTCTGCATCAAAAACATCTTCTAAACTAGGGTGCTCTGCTATTAGCTTTTGTTTCAAATTATGGATTACATAACTATAATCATTATAAAGGTTCTTCAAAATAGTATCTCTTTTATCCAAATCACTTTCAGAAAAGGCCTGATTTAACATATTAGCCTCCGCAAAAATTATTTTATCGATTTTCGCTTCAACCCTTTCCACTAGAGCAGACATAGAATCCGTTCCTATATCTGCAATTTGCACGGTTACTCTTGTTTTATGCATGGTTGAATCCAAAAATCCATTTACCAATCTTCCTGAAGTATCTGACTGTGTACTTTTAACCTTAAATGTATTCTCGAAGTATCCTTTTTCCTTAATCTTTCCTAAGGTTTTAAGATGCAGTCGATAATGCTTTTCTTTCCCTCCCTTATAAACTTGATTTAAATATTTTACAGCATCAACAATGGAAATGGATTTTGATAGCTTATCCTCTGTCAATAAAGTTTTCTGTATGGAATCGATTTTCTTCAGCAAATTCAAATCCTTGTAAATAGTATCTTGTGATTTAAATACTATTTCAAATGGCATTACTCCATTAAGCTGTTCTTCATAAAATTTCAAATCCTGAACAACAACATCATGCTTAGGAAGGTCATCTACTATATTTCCAGACAAACGCATTAGCGACATTCCATACAACCCCACAGCAATAATAACAACCGTGATGAAATAAACAAGTCTTCTATATTTAGTTGTCCAAATTACTAATCTATCTACAACCGCATAAAGCCATTTTTTATCGAGGTGTTTCACATGCTTAGCTTTTGGAGCCCCTAAATAACTATATATGATTGGGACAACTAATATTGACAAGAAGAACATTGCTAAAATATTGATAGCGGCAATTATTCCAAACTCCTTCATCATATCTGCCTTGGTAAAAACAAATGTTCCAAAACCCATTGCAGTTGTAGCGTTAGTTAACAAGGTTGCATTACCAACTTTTCCAATTGCACGAGAAAGTGCTTTTGCCTTATTCCCATGAATTTTAAATTCTTGCTGATATTTATTTATTAGATAAATACAATTCGGAATTCCAATAACTATCATTAAGGGAGGGATTAACCCCATTAAACCTGTTAACTCAAAACCTATTAATCCAATAGAGCCAACAGACCAAACAACACCAATAATTACAACAACCATTGACACTAAAACGACCTTAAAAGATCTAAAGAACATAAACAGTAAGAGAGAGGTAATTAATATGGTTAACAATATAAAAATGGATAATTCATCTGTTACCTTTTTCATAGTGACAGAGCGTATATATGGCAACCCTGAATACTTAAACTCTCCCAAGGTATCCGTATATTCTTCAGCTATTGCAGCTATATCAAAAACTAAAGAACCTCTGTTTTTTGAATTAAAAATAGGCTCGTTTACAAAAACCATCATAATATGAAGGTTAGAGCTATCTTTATAAATCATGTTGCGATAAAAAGGGAGGGAATAAACCACATTCCTAATACTATCTACCGCTTTTTGGTTTTTTGGAAAACTTGTAAATAATGGATTTAATTCGAATGTTTTGAGAGAATCATTTTTGTAAATATTGAATAAATGTGCTTCAGAAAACACCGAATCAATAGCTAAGACAGAATCTCCAGTAGGAGTTCCTTCAACATGTACTTTTAGTTTTTTCAATCGATTACCAAGCTCATACCAATCTTGAAAATTATCCTTTTCATAGAAGTCTTCACTTGTGTTTGCAATTACAACAACCAATCCATCTTGACCGAAATCCTTTCTAAATTCTTGGTAAACAATATTGGTAGAATCAGTCTTTGGAAGTAGCCCCCCAAATTCATACATAATTTTAATGGACTTAGTAAAATATCCCAGAAACAGTGTAAGACATAGAATTCCAAGCAGAATTGCTAACCTATTTCGTAATATACCTTTTGCTACCTTTTGCCACATACGGTGTTTCTTCTTATATCAAGAACAGCTAGCAAATTTACTGAATTATTTATTAAAAACATATATAAAAATCGCAATGAATCGTACTTATTAAAATCCAAGTGAAATTGTAATTTTATAGGTAAAGTTGTCTTTCTGTTTATCAAGTAAATAAGGTCCATATCGATAAAACATTCCAAATCCAAAACCACTTGTTGTAGAGTGTATTATGTTATGAATTTTCACCCCAGACTCATAAAAACCTTTTTCCATGGTTTTACCCTCAAGCTGAGCATGGTAAATAACTTTCACTTTATCTCCAATTCCAACACCTTGATACAGAGCTAATTCAGGCTGAAATACTCCTTTCTTTACCAATGTTCCAAAATTATGTTCCCAAAATGCGTTTATAAATGCAGATGCATAAAATTCATTGATATACATCGTTTCGAAACTTTCGAAAACAGATAGTTCAAAATTTTCTTTCGTTCCTTGCTGATTAAACAAATAAGAAAAAGGCACCTCTTTTGAAACTACTCCACCAATAAGTGCAAAATTTGATTTACCTAAGAATGGTAAGGAAAAATTGTCTGTAACTTTCACCAATAAACGTTGAAATTCATTGGTAGTTATATAAGGAATTGTTTGCTGAAAGCTTAAATTAAAAACGGGATACTTTGCAGAAACATCAACTAATCTACTTCCATTATACATTACTTTTGAAAATGGAGAATAACATAATTCAACACCTATTAAAGAATAATAAAATTCAGAAGTTGCCAAAACTGTATTTTCGCCCGTTATTTGTTCAAATTGATAATTGTAAAGTGGTGTTAATCGCTGCATTTTTCCAATAATTTTTGCCTTAACACCCTTAACTCTAAACCGAAGACTTGCTTTCCAATTAACGTCCTGGTCATAAAGAGTTGTATAAAATCGATACAAATCTTGATTGCTCCCAAGTTTTTCATTTGTTCCAATTTCCAAGCTTCCAGCTTGGCTGATATCATGCGTCAAGGAAACATTTAAACCTACCCCTTTTTTTGGCCATAACTTCACGTCTAATTCACCTCCATATTTCCACGCTTTATCTCTAAAGCCATAGCCAAAATAACCGCCTATAGTCATTTTTTTCGTTAGTCGATCATTTGTAAACAAACCAGCTCCTAATCGAATACCTTCGTAATTGCTATAGCCTAATGCCTTTTTTATATCAAGATCAATGGGACCAAAAGGTAATCTACCATCTAATAGCGACTCCATAAGTAGAATTTTTTCATCTAAATGTAATTCTTCCCCAATACTATCTATTACTTGGTAAGTAAGACTATCTCTTAATGACAATGGATTATGTCTGGAACTTGAGAGTGAACTGTCATTTTGCGTTTTATCTTTAATGTCCATCTCTAAAGTAATATCTCCAAACTTTAATTCATCATCAGTAGGGTTTAGATTGATGTTTTTTAGATAAGAAACCGATTTTCCTATCATATCTAAACCCCCAACACTCAAATTCCTAAACACCAAATTAGAGTTCAGCTGCTCAGGAAACCATACTCCATTTATTCGTTGGTATTTTTGATTTATTTGAATATCCATTGACCCTTTCGGGTTTACGGGTTTTGCAATTACATTTTTAACTCCATATTTATCAGAAGAGATATTTAAAACACCCTCCATAGCTTTAAAAACACGTTTTTCTTTTGGCCAAAACGAAACAACAAATACAGTATCAGAATTGTCGACATACTCATCCAGCAGCTTATAGTTATATTTTGAAAACCCTTCATTTGTAATAGGAGATATGTATTGAACATTACTTAAGGTAAAAAAGGTATTGTAAAAACTAAAAGCTTGCAATTCGGTAGCCAACATAGGCACCATCGTATTTTGCAACCCACTTGTACGCGTTGCAATTACAATATCTTTCGTTTTATTAGGTGCTTTATGATAAGTTTCGACCACGGTTTCAATTAACATCAAATTTTGTTTTGCAAAAAATTGTTGCATCATTAGATAACTAGAATCTTCGGAAGTAGATCCTGAAGAATCTAGTTCTGCACCAAGTGTCAACTTGTTATAACTTTCGTAATAAAAATCTAAATTTTTCTCTGGATTATTTGACCTCCTATTTTCGATTACCTTTTTGATAATTGGCAAAGCAGGATTATAGTCTGCATCAATTACAACTTCTTCTAGTCCAATTGAATTTTTCGTCAAGTAAACGGTATTCTGGATAGTAAGCTCTAACGCTTTTTTTAGTTTTTCATAACCGAGGTAGCTAAATTCGAAATTTTCAATTTTCCCAGTTGATTCATACTCGAACACACCATCAATGTCCGTTGTAAAACCATTTTGAGAGCTTCCTATTCTAATATTAACAAATGGCAAAGGTTCCTGAGTATCACTATCTATTACTATACCTGAATAAATATTTTGCCCCCAAAATAAGCTTGGAAGCAAGATAAAACTAGTGATAATCATTAATTTCATTATTGCAAGATAATTATTTTGCTCTGAAAATTGAGTGTCAATATATAATTCTTAAATATATAGGAACAATAGCACATTGTTAAAATTAATTACTTTTAATGTATTCGCTATAAAAGCATATCCGTTTGGCCTTCTAGAAATTAAAAAATGTAAATTTACACACGTGTTTTCTAACAAATCAGACAATAAAGCCATTCTAAAAAAACAGACTTTAAAAAAAGTTTGGAACATTGGTAAACTCTATTCGAGTTTTTTCCTCTCGCGGTTATTTAAGGCTCAAATTATTTGGGGAAAGCCTTCCTCTATTTCGATAGAGCCGACAACAGCTTGTAATTTAGGATGTCCGGAATGCCCGAGCGGACTGAAGCAATTTACCCGAGCCACGGGTAATTTAAAATTTGATTTGAATAAAAAAATAATCGATGAATTGGGAACTTATTTATCATTTATAAATTTCTATTTTCAAGGCGAGCCCTTCATTAATCCTGATTTTTTAAAATTAGTAAACTACGCATCTGATTGCGGCATATACACTGGAACTTCTACCAATGCACATTTTATTACAGAAGAAGTTGCAAAGAAAACCATTGAATCAGGGCTTGATCGTTTAATCATTTCAATAGATGGCACAACCCAAGAGGTTTACGAGCAATATAGAATTCATGGTACACTGGAGAAAGTACTTGAAGGAACCAAGAACATGCTCAAATGGAAAAAAGAATTAAAATCTTCTACGCCTCATTTAATCTTTCAATTTCTGGTTGTCAAACCAAATGAACACCAAATTAAAGATGCTATTCAACTCGCTGAAGAAATGGGAGTAGATGAAATTAAATTCAAAACCGCTCAAGTTTATAACTTTAAAGATGGAAATCCATTAATTCCTGAACAAGAGGAATACTCGAGATACAAAAAGAAAAAAGATGGGACTTACATTTTAAAAAACAAAATGAGCAATCATTGTTGGAGAATGTGGAGTGGCTGCGTAATTACATGGGATGGGAAAATAGTACCTTGTTGCTTTGATAAAGATGCATCACATCAACTAGGAAGCATCTCGGAGCAAACTTTTTCATCTATATGGAAAAGTAATCACTATAAACAGTTTCGAAAATCAGTATTGTTAGACCGGAAAGAAATTGACATTTGTAAAAACTGCTCTGAAGGAAGTAAAGTCTGGACTTAATTTACAAACAACCAAAAAAGAACTATTTTTTCCTAAAAAATATACGAATTGGAACTCCTGTAAGGTTATATTTTTCCCGCAACTTATTTTCTAAAAATCGCTTATAAGAATCGGATATGTACTGCGGTAAATTACAGAAAAAAGCAAAAGAAGGCGAATGCGTTGGTAATTGTGTAACAAATTTGATACGAACAAATTTGCCTTTATTCGTTGGAGGAGGAAACCTTTCAATAACTCCTAGCATATATTCATTTAATTTCGAAGTAGGTATTTTTTGTGTTCTATTTTCAAAAACCTCCACAACCTCCTCCAAAGCTTTATGAATTCTTTGCTTTGTTAAAGCAGAAACAAATAAAATTGGGACATCATTAAACGGAGCAATTTTTGATCGAATATCATCTTCAAATTCTTTCATTGTATTGGTTTCCTTATCAATTAAATCCCATTTATTGACAAGCAGTACAATTCCTTTCTTATTTCTTTCGATAACCGAGAAAATACTTAAATCCTGTTTTTCTATTCCATCTTGTGCGTCAATCATAAAAACACAGACATCAGCACTTTCAATGGAACGAATAGAACGCATTACTGAGTAAAACTCAATATCTTCATGCACCTTACTCTTCTTTCTTATTCCGGCTGTATCAACAAGCACCATGTCAAACCCAAAAGAATTCAATCGTGTATCAATAGAATCTCTTGTTGTACCCGAAATATCCGTTACTATATTTCTGTCTTCGCCAATAAGTGCATTCGTAAAAGATGATTTCCCAACATTCGGTTTTCCAACTATTGCAATACGCGGTAAATCTGCATCTATTTCTTCAGGTTTATCTAACTCTTTAAGAGCATCGGTTAAACCGTCTAAAAGCTCACCCGTGCCAGAACCATTAATTGCAGAAATGTTTACCACATTCTCCAAACCAAAATTATAAAATTCGTAGGTGTCATTTATTCTTTCGCTATTATCTACTTTATTGACAACCACAAAAGTAGGTTTCTTTGTTTTACGCAATAGTTTTGCAACAGATTCATCTAAATCCGTAATACCTGTTTCTACATCAACAACAAAAACAACAGCATTTGCTTCTTCCAAAGCAATTACAACTTGTTTACGTATCTCTCCTTCAAAAATATCGTCAGAACCTTTTACATACCCTCCTGTATCGATAAGGGAAAACTCTACCCCATTCCACTCTGCTTTACCATAGTGTCTATCGCGTGTTACTCCACTTGTTTCTTGAACAATTGCAGCTCTAGATTCTGTTAATCGATTAAAAAGTGTTGATTTACCAACGTTGGGGCGCCCTACTATTGCAACTATTGCCATTTTATTCTAATTTCTCAGATAGTATAACAAATTATTATTCGTATCCGTATTTCTTTAACTTTTGTTCTTTATCTCTCCAGTCTTTATCCACCTTCACATATAAATCGAGAAATACTTTTTTATCAATAAAAGCTTCAATGTCTTTTCGGGACTCTATCCCTACTTTTTTCATCTTACTTCCTTTGTGGCCTATCAAAATAGCCTTTTGACTATCTCTATTGACATAAATAAGGACGCGAATATCGACAATATTCTCTTTCTCCTTGTATGATTCTACTACTACTTCGCATGAATAAGGAATTTCCTTGGAATAATTTTGCAATATTTTCTCTCTAACAATTTCAGATATAAAGAAACGCATTGGTTTATCCGTTAACTCATCTTTTGGAAAAAACGCTTCTCCTTCTGGTAATAGTTCGATAAGTCGCGGCATAATAAAATCTATACTCAACCCATGCAATGCGGAAATAGGTAAAATTTCAGCACGTGGTATTTGCTCCTTCCAATAATTAACCTTTTTCTCTAAATCTGCAGGATCCTTTGCTAAATCAATTTTATTCATGAGAACAAGAACTGGAGAACTATGATTTTTTATTCTATCTAAAGTTTCTTCATGATTTATTTTTGTTTCAAAGATGTCCGTTACAAAAAGAATAATATCGGCATCCTGAAGAGCGCTTGAAACGAACCGCATCATACTTTCGTGCAATTTATAGTGAGGATTCAAAACTCCGGGTGTATCTGAAAACACAATTTGATGATTTTCGCCATTTACTATCCCCATTATTCGATGGCGAGTAGTCTGCTGCTTTGAAGTTATGATCGAAAGTTTCTCTCCCACCAACTTATTCATAAGCGTAGATTTCCCAACATTGGGGCTTCCGACTATATTTACAAAACCTGATTTATGCATTTTTAAATTTTAATTCATTTTTTAATTGGATACAAAGAAACAAAAATTATCTTTGCACCACAATAGTGCGGGGTGGAGCAGTTGGTAGCTCGTCGGGCTCATAACCCGAAGGTCATAGGTTCGAGTCCTGTCCCCGCTACCAAAAGACTCATTAAATTTAATATTTAATGAGTCTTTTTTTTGTTCTATTATCTATCACAGAAAGATTAATATCCTCCAAATTATATTATTAGAAAACTTTCAACTTAAATCGGACACCTGAAACATCAATTAAAAAGGTAATAAACGAAAAAAGCTCCATCGTTATGATGAAGCTTTTTGCGGTCTGGACGGCTTATTCATTTCAATGTTTTCGGGCTTTCTTTAAGTTTGCTTAACTTTTCTATTAAAGCCTATCTAACAGCATGTTACACACTATTTCTGTTAATCAAAATCGCATTTGTGTTAACAAAAACAAAGTTGACTTGACCCTAAATT
>ENA-OSET01000378-OSET01000378.1-sediment-metagenome-genome-assembly--contig:-NODE-378-length-50583-cov-3.768047_pt1 | contig 50583 bp, 38 predicted proteins | sample MGYA00237882_ERZ534229 | MGnify/ENA primary metagenome ERZ534229 (study PRJEB26408, sample SAMN06266212) | sediment metagenome | isolation source: Hudson Canyon methane seep mesocosm | place: USA:Hudson...
TGAACGCACCGGCAAACAGCGAAAATAGTGCTTTCCAACCCGATAGCCACGTTGCCAGTACGCGCACTCCATGGGGCAAGTAAATCAGGCTTGCGAAAACTGTGATATCAGAGAAGAACAAATTCTGGACGGGTGTCACAACAAACGCGGTAACACCGTGGCACAGAACATAAACTGCGACCACGATCAGGAAGCTCTTTGCGAAGTCGACCATGTAGTCGAACCTGCTCATCCTCGCACTATCCAAGTCGAACACACCACTAATCCAAGGATTTCACAGTGTACTGACCCCGTCCGGTCTCTTGGGCCTGAATGAGGTATCCTCTGGAAACCAACGATTTGAGTGCCCGAAAAAATGTTGGACGAGACACTTCAACAACGAGCTTGTGATCAAGCAAGTCGGTGGTTCTTACACCGTTGAGTGCATTTGAGAGATCAGTCGCTGCGTAGTAGATGTCGCGTTCGACTGGAGACAGGTCCAAAAGCCCAATTGAACGCTCCATTTCCAACATCAACTTTCGTAGCTCTGCCAATTTGGAAATCTTAGACATACATTCACGTCCAATACACTGGTGCTCGAGGCACCATATCATCACAATCATAATTGGTACAACAGCAACCCTGCAAGTCTCACATTGACACTGAGAAAAACTGCCTTACTCTCAGTTACAGTCCGGTTGCTGCTACTTGTGAGTGAGTGTGTATTTAACCAGACGCGGCCGAAAAGATATTTAAGCTGGCGCGGTGCTTTCGAGTGCCGCGTCCTTTATATCCCGTCCTCCACCTCCAATAGTTACTTATTTGGCAAGATTGCAGGACCCTATTGGATCTGTCGAGTCAGTTGACTTGAGGCTCATGTGCGGCGCTGGCAAGATAACTGCGTTGGTCAGGGATGTATGCCATTGCGAGCAAGATTTTTCGGCGGCTATCAAGTGTATGCTGCTGAACAAGCAGAGCGCTGCCGCACAGGCGGCTGAGAATGACGGAATTTAGATGATCTCCCGCATAGACAGCTGGGAAAAGTGGAGGCGTTCAAATGAGTGAAGGGTCCGTTTTGCGCGCCCTCCCCCCTTCTTGATACTTGAGCATCAATAGTAAAGGTCGATTCGTCCCCTGACTGACGGTTCCCAACGATTTGAGGGCAATATCGGTAGTACTGTAGCCGACCTTCGATTGGGTTGCGGTGAATGAGCATTACATTCAATTTGACCAATAAAGCATTGGGTTTTGAACGATGTTTCATCGCATCGGTCACTATGCGCGGCTTTGTTGATAGCGTGGATGCTCCCACCTACCGGCATCAACAAAGCCAGGGGAATGGCTAAAGCTTTAGATGCACCCCTTGCACGCAACTGAAATGCAAGGGGTGAAGGGACTGATCAGAGAAGCAGCTCGGCCAGTTGCTTGGGCAGGGACAGGGTTGGGAAATGTCCAGCTTCAAGAGTGTGGATCTGCTCGACCTTCCAATTGCCCAGCATTTCGTCCTGCAACGCCGGAGACACCATTTTGTCCAGTGACGTGCGAATATAGGCCTTCGGCACGCGACCGAAGTTTTCGTCTGTTACGACAACCTTGGAGACAAAAGGTTCCGTCGCCTGAGGAAGGTCTTTGACATAGGACAGCGCGCCCTGAGTGCCTTTCTCGGTCACATCGTGAAACGCCTTGCTGCGCCATGTGGTCTCTGACGCTGTCGCATAACTTTGGTCCTCGGCAAAGGTGAGCTCTGGTAGGAACTCCCCACCCGGATCACGCTGCATAGCCTCAAGAATGCTGTCGCCGTTCTCCAATAGAAATGCAGCCACATAGTACAGCTTTTCGATTTTATCGGGCACCTGTTCGGCTGCTTGCGAAATGATCGCCCCTGCCAGACTGTGCCCGACCAGCTTGACCTGTCCTTCGGCTTGATTGAGGGCATCAACCACAGTCTGCACATAGCTGTTCATCGTCACCTGTGACAGGTTCTGCTCGTTTTCCGGGCTGCCAGGTAGGGCTACGGCAGTCACCTTATGACCATTTTGCTCCAATGTTGGGCGGGTTTCGTTCCAGCTCCATGCGCCTTCCCAAGCGCCGTGTACCAAGATGTAATGTGTCATTTTTTCTTCCTTTGATGAGGGTAAGTGTTTTCGCTGTTGATGACGAAGGGATTGGTGGGAATTAGTCGAAGTATGGAGAATTCGAGTATCGGTTCGCCTCCTCCGACTGGGATGCGTTAAAGACACGGGTATAGGGGGCGGCCTGCAGGGCAATTGCCGTTTTAGGCACCACGTCCAAGGCATAGGCCCAAGCGGTTTCAACCGAGTCGAAGGCGTAAAAGCCACCCAGGGTGTTGGTCCGCAGACCGCTGAGCCAGGTCTTTGCCAGCAACCCAGGCTGGGTCTTCAGAACCGGGTTGCGGTCCCGCCATGGCGCGTTTTCAAACGGCACGGACACCTGCATTTCCGCATAGACAAACGCTTTGACTGGTTTGGCCAATACTCCAGAAAAATGAGGAGAGTTCATCTCAAGACTGGCGTCTCGAACCGCTGTGGCATCGAACAATCGTGAGACATAGGTAACACCCAGCGATCGCGCTTTTTCAGATAATGTCGCGGTTGCAAACTGTGTCGCGTCACCTAATTCCGCAAAAGTGTAAAAGCCGGCAGAGCTGTTGTTGCGGCTGTCTGATAGCAATGTGACGTCAAGTAAGCCTGCTTCCTGAAAATCCGTTTCAGTTCCGAGGGGCGAATGGGCAGAGTTTGCCGGATCTGGACCATGGAGTTCTACATAGACAAAGGCTGCGGGGGGCATGGCCTGTCCTTTCATAATGAGAGAGAAATGAGTGAATGGAAGGCCTTATTCAGCTTCGATCAGTTCGATCCTGTAGCCATCGGGGTCTTCGATAAATGCGATGATCTCGCGGTGGCCTGTTTCGTCAGGGGCCATCTTCATGGGACCGGGCGCACGCACGATGTTGACGCCTAAATCAACAAGGTGACTACAGGTTGCCTCAATGTCGCTGACCTCAAGCGCAATGTGCCCGTAACCAGATCCATGTGAATAGCCATCATCATCCCAATTATGGGTCAGTTCGATCAGCGCATTACCATCGTCATATCCAATGAACACCAAAGTAAAACGCGCGTCGGTAAAGGTTTCCCGGCGAAGTTCACGCATCCCCAAAGCCTCGTGGTAAAAGCGCAAGGATCGGTCCAGATCACCAACCCGGATCATTGTGTACAGGATGCGGCTGGGCAATATTTTGCTGTGAAGTGTCATCTTGAAATCTCCTGATGGGAGGGACCTCAGCCCCAGTTTTCCGGAGCTGAGGTGTTCCAATGGATCAGTTGGTGGCTGTCTGGGATGGGATCAGGCGGAATGAAATCACCTTGGCGGGAACTTCGGTTGAGGCGTTTCTGACCTTGGTTCCAGATACACTTTCCGGCAGCGAGAAGCTCTGCCCTGCCACAATGCGCTGCGTCTCAACGCCTGAGGTTTCGATAACAACAACCCCCTCGGCAACAATGCCCACTGTTGCGACATCACTCTCGAAAACAATGGTGTCGGCTGCGGGAATGTTAGCTTCGTGAACATCGACCTGATTGATGTCGGTGTCTTTGATATCAAAAGTTGGCAGAGTGCGGCGGTCGATGGCTTCGGTGGGCGCTTCCTCAAATACGATGAAGGGTTCTCCTTCCTGTTCCAGGTTGAAGTCAATAAAGATCGCTTCTTCGCTGGCCGATGCGTTATCGAAACGCAGGATCCGCTGATCAACGGGTTCAAAGAAGGCATCACCTTCGTTCAGAACCTGCGGCTTTTCACCTTCGACCTGATAGATGATCGAACCTTTGGCAACATATCCAACCGCAGGTGCGTCATGGGTGTGAACAGGAGCAACCTGGCCAGGAGCAAAGTGGAAGTCACCTGCTTCTACCTGGACAACGTGGCGTGTCTCAAAGTTGGCTCTCAGCAATTTAACCGAGCTGGCTTGTGTTTCAGCCGACGGTGCAGTGGCGAGAATCGTTGCAGCAACAAGAGCAGAAATGGCGGTGACGGTGCGAGATGTAGTGAAGAAAGTGTTCATTTTCATAATCCTATTGGGTCGCTCAGGAGAATTCCCGAAGCACATGTTTCTTGGATCAGAGAGAATACCTCTCTGAGCGGGATCGACTTACGTTGTTGGTTTTTCCGAAGGTGGCCCGATCGTCGAGCGTCTCCGGACAGGCAGTTAATTAGCTTGCATTTTACAAGGTGTAACTCTTCCTAACTTTACACCTTGTGTTTTGCAAGATGTTTTTTTAAAAAGTTCACATGACGAAAAATAAAGCAAAAATCAGACAGACAGGGTGCCCCGTCGCTTTTGGTCTGGATATCTTTGGTGACCGGTGGACGCTGCTGGTCATTCGCGAAATCATGCTGCGCGGTAAGCGGACCTACAGCGAGTTCATGGAGATGGAAGAAGAAATTGCCACCAATATCCTGATCGACAGGCTGAAGTCTCTGGAAGCTGAAGGACTGGTGAATAAGGAACGTGATCCAGAAAACCGTCGGAGTTTTCTGTATTCACTGACCAAGAAAGGCCGCGACCTGGCGCCAATCCTACTGGAGATCATCATCTGGAGTGGTGAACACGACAAGCGTTCATTTGCTTTAACCGAGGTCCTCAAGAAAATTGAAGCGGACCGCGAAGGATTTGAAAGTGGGCTCAGATTAGAAAAGGGGTGCTGAAACATGCTTGGAACGGATGTCCCATTCGGGCGTACCGATCCGGGCTCGCGCCATAATACGTCCACCGACTTATTGAAGCATTGTATCCACCGCCATTCAGGCAGTGTGTAAGCTTTAGTGTTCCTCTCAGCCACTCTCCTGCATGATGGACCAGTCGCGGTTTGATGCCGCTCCTTTGATAGCAATTATTGCATCATGTCAGGAAGTACTGGCCGGAGTGGTGGGAAAACCAGCGGGGTGATCCCTTTCATCGGCTTAGTCAGTGTAACCTCGGAAATGGGGTATTTCTGGGGGCCTTTTCCTCGAAACTAGAGTGAGACCTACGGGAAGTACTGGTGGATCCTGGACTGGGGTTGGTGCTGCTGTCGGGATGCAGAGGCACTGTACTAGGGGTCTACTATAAGGGACGGATACCTGCCGGACGGCAAGAAATTCGGGCCAAAGCATGAGACGACCCTAATACAAGCTCATCATGCGGGGGGAAAGCATTTTTCTTTTGGAATGGTAGCTGAGTTCACGACTGAACAGTCCTGACATTGTGCCCGGAAATAGACTGGTTCTCCGAATAAGGTCGAAATTTGCCAAAATCCCCCCAGTCGTCTAAACTATTAGTCCTAGATGACATGGTAGTTGGTTTTAACGCAGAGGGGATTGCTCATGCGTGTCTCATTGGTTCTTTTTCTATTTTCTACGACAGCTTTACTTGGTGGGTGCCCGCCGATTGAAAACTATGAGGTGAATTCAGACCCGGCACCGGCCTCTCCAGAAGTATCCAACAGCGTCCCAAGTAGTGGATCCGGCGGCTCTGGCTCTTCCGGTGGCTCTTCTGGTGGTGACAACGGCGGCGGTGATAGCGGTGGCGGTGGCGGCGACGGTGGTGACAGCGACGGTGGAGGCGGCGGCGGTGGAGGTGGTGGAGGCAGTTGGGGATGACTCGTCGGCCCAACCAATCCACATTTGCAGCACTCAATCTGGCAATTATAACATTAGCAATATCGCCTCAGGGTCTTGCAGCAACGACTGACACCACCGCGCCTGCCCTCTCAACAACGGCTTTTGAAAAGCCAAAATCAACTGGTGCGACGGAAATTGCCGTCGTTGTTGGAATCCAAAACTATACTCATGTAACCGACCTGACCAACACACTGAACGACGCACAGGCAATGTCTGCCATGCTCAAATCCTTCGGCTACACGGTTTACGAAGGCTATGACTTGGACAAACGCGGCTTTGAAACGCTGCTGCGCCAGGCCGCGCTAAACATCCGGGTTGGTGGACAGGTGTTTTTCTATTATGCCGGACACGGCATTCAGCTGGGGCGGCGCAATTATCTGCTTACCAGTGATGCTGCGCTGACCGACATTCACGATCTGCCGTTCCAGTCGATCACTCTGGACCGGGTGTCAGCCATTCTGGGAGGCAAAGCCAACAGTCAGATCCTGATGCTGGATTCCTGCCGAGACAACCCGGTGCCGGATATTAAAGTCACCGCAGATATCGGGGCTGAGCTGTTTGAGGCCCGCGAGGGATTTGATGTCTTTCGCCCGCCGCTGAACACGTTAGTGGCCTTCTCAACCTCTCCCGGTGCCACCGCGCTGGATGGTGAGCCGGGTTTCAACAGCCCCTACACCGCCTCCGTCATCCGGCAGTTTCCCGCGCGTCCCCAGGACGATGCAATCACAATTCTGTCGGCTGTACGCGGAGAAGTATACAAGCTGACCGACAGCACACAGGTCACTTGGGAAAGCTCGACTTTGACTGAAAAGCTGTTTGTGCGCCCCAGCACTCAAGCAATTGATATTCAGCCAAATGACGGTGTTAACCGTGGCTTGTCCTTGGTTGAAACTCCCCAATTCATGACGATTTCCGCACCACTGGGACGGTCCTTGGAGCTGGCCCCGGAAATCCTGCCTTTCTTGTCACCCGGAACGGAAGTGTCGATAACGACGCGCCCGCAATCCGGAGTCTCCTCAATTGAGCAATCTACCGGTAAGGCGCTCAGCCTAAGCTACACTCCAAAACTGGACGAAATCGCATCAAACAACACCCCGAATGTGAACCGTGTGGACAGTATGGTTTTGCGATTGGCACAGGGCGAAGACGAAAGAAATATTACCTTGAATCTGGAAATGGTTGCATCCCCCTGCGATCTGGAGGCCGGAGATCTGTTGGATCTGCAAGGCGTCGGGCTGTACCGGTTTCCAAATGAAATCGATGTAGCAGCAGCAGAAACCGCCTGCCGCGAGGCCACTGTGAAAGCCCCTGAAATTGGCAGGTTTCATTATCAACTGGGCCGGGCCCTTCAGGGTCAGGGGCGGTTGACCGAGGCCTTTGCCGCATTTCAAACTGCCGCCGATCTGGACCATGTGCGTGCCTATAACGCCTTGGCCTATCTCATGATTGCACCCAACCTTGACCGCAACGTCGTTGCCATTCCGTTTGACCAGCAGTCGGCCAACGAATTGTGGGACAAGGGTATCACTGCGGGCGACCCATTTTCGATGCACGCACGCGGAAAGCGGCTGTTGCACAGCTCCACCAGCCTGGATGACCACAGACGCGGGTTCGAATTGCTCAGCCGCGCGGTTGAATTGGGTCATACCTATTCTCTGAACGAATTGGGTGTTTTCTATTTGTGGGGGCCAAAAGAACTGACCCAACCAAAACGCGGGTTATCTTACCTTAACGCCTCGGCCGAACGCGGCGACATCTACGGCATGGCAAATCTGGGTTATGTGTATCGTGATGGTATCGCTGGTCTGAGCAAAGATCCCGCTGCGGCCAGAGATCTCTGGGCTCAGGCCGCCGAACTGGGCCACCCTACTGCGCCTGCCGAGATCGCCCGAATGATCATGCAGGGCGATCTGCCCGACAGCGATGCGGTAGAGGCGCTGTCTTGGAATGACATGGGACTGCAGCGGGGTGATGCCTGGGCCGGAGCCAATGGAGCATGGATTGCCCTCAATAAACTGTCCTCACGTATTCCAACCCACTCTGTGGTTTCCCGCGCGGGTAAGGTTCTTGCGCTCAATAACCCAGAGGCGGGTGCTGCGGCCCAAAAATTGCTGGGCGAATTGACTGACAGTGATATCAATGCCGGAACCCAGGCAATATTGCAGAGCCTAGGAAGCAATGTCACCCGAGACGGGCAATTTGGACCCGCCTCACGCCGGGCTTTAAACAACGCTGCGATCAAAGCAGGACTGCCACCCAAGTCACCGGAGAATGCCATTGACCGGCTTAGGTTTGCGGCTCAGATTCATTGGGCACTGAACCCCATACGTCAGGATCTGTTCTGAACGCTAGTTGACCCTGAGCCCACACTGCTTAACGGTGGCTTTAGGCGGCGAAAATGGCCGGGCGGTCATATGCTTTGGCCCGGACATCTTGTCTCTCGATAGGTACCCGTCCCAGATCCAATCACATAGTTGAGCCTGCAGAGGATGGTCCGAGCAGCTATGGACGTCGATTGGGCGGGAGCGCCAGCGGCTCTCAATATCCCCACGACTTCCCTTTGTTCTGATTAGGAAGGAAGAACCTGGGTCTTCGCCCTCCGCCTTCTATTCACTAATTATACTTACTCCCCAACACCTTAGCCTGCCCCTCGAGCGTTCAAAGGGGTTCGGGTAGCAGAGGCCCAATTTCATAACCGCTAAAGGCTACACCACGAGCAAGAATTTTGATTAGAGAGCGCGCTTGAGGTAGACTAGAAAGGGTTCCAGTTCAGGACCGTTTGCGTTCTCTGGATATCGCGGAATGTAAGAGAACCCGAATTTCTCATACATTGATAACATCGGTGTGTTTCCCTTGACGGTATCCGCGTAAAGGGTGGCGCACCCCATACGCCGCGCTTCTTCCACCCTGTACTCAAACAAAAGCCGCCCAAGGCCGAGGCCTCGCGCTTTGGGGCGGACATACATGCGTTTGAACTCTGCTGCGTCCGGTCGAACTTGCCTTATGACCCCGCAACCGAGCAATTCTCCGCTAGAGGCTGTCGCCAACAATAAACGCCCGTGTGGTGGAGCCATATAATCCAGATTTGCCATCGTGTCCGCAGTCAAATCGTGGGCTGTGTACTTCGGGCCGCCTGCACCTATCAACAGTCCGGACATATGATGCCAATACTCAGTCATCATAACTTCGAACGCTGCCGGATCGGGCAATGAAGAGACAAATTCGAAACTGGTTTCCATTTTAGTGTGGTCTCCTACCTAAGAATGGAAAGCCGCCAATGGCGGCGCCTGCGCCAAAACGGGTCTGCGCGTCGTCAGACTTCGGCGCGCTTCTGCTGTCTGTCCGAGTTTCAGCAGGACATTCGCGTAGGTCAATTCCAAAAGGTCACGCTGAGCACGGCTCCCTCCAAGACGTTCTGTAGATCCCATGACCTGGACGAGTTCAGTGAGAGCAGTGCCCCAATCCTGACGCGCAATCGCCCGCCAAGCACATGCGACAGGTCGCACAAGGTCGCCGGCAAACCCTTTGGCAGTGTCGGAAATATGCGCCAAGTGATCTCCATTCCCAGCCATGGCATGCGCCAAGGCAGCATGAAGATCCGCGAAGCTTTGCCCAGTCTCAGGAAAAAAGCGTCGGGCATAATCACTCAATTCCGCCCATCTTTCTGGGGCCACTGAAACACCGGCAAGTTCGGCGCGATATAAGATTGCAGCGGTGTCGGTCAAAACATTGATAGGCAGCCCTTTTGCTGCACCCGGTCCAACGCCTGAATCTATTGCACTCCACATTGCAATTTCGTCACTTTCGTGGAGGGCCCAAAGGGCAGCATGCCAACTCAAATGCCCATGCAAGACTGCACGATCGTCATAATCAGTAAGCCAACTGGTCAGATAGCTGCGACCTGCTGCCGTTTCACCGGCCTCATATTGGGCATGGGATTTGAAATGCGCAGCATTTGCATTGCGCGCATTCAAAGCAAGAGATTTGTCCATCAGAATACTTGAAGCCGCGATCTGTCCTGTTTCACACAGCGAAAGAGCGTGCATCGACATCATCCACCAGTCATCACCGTAGTAAGGCAGCAACGCTGATGTGTAGGCAAGCAATTCTGCTTCCCGCCCAACTTCACCTGAAAATCCAATCAGTCCAAATACATTTGAGCAGAGTTGCGCAACAAGCGCATCGCGGGGGTAATCCTGGACGTGACGCTTAACCAACGCACGCGCCTTGTGCGGTTGCCCGGAAAAAAGCAGCGCAAAACATTCGATGTGCTGACGTTGGCGGGTGTTTAGTTTGAGCGAGAGGTCTTGAGCACGGCTGATCGCAGCCTTTGCCTGCGGCATTTGACCAGACATCATCAGTGCCCTTGCTAAAGCCACGTGTCCAAGCGCAAATCCGCTGTCCAAATCAATTGAAGATTGAAATGCTGCAGTGGCGCCGAAGTTTGCCCCTAAAAACAAGCGAATACCAATATCGTATTGGTCCAACGCCGCTTGGGATGCCACAGAAGTCTCATTGCCGTAATTATCTCGAAGCATGAATTTGAACCTTCGTATCACTTTGTGCGGTTGGAGATGGATGGTTAGTTGGAACTTTACGCACTAAAATTTGAATTGTCTGCCTTGCGCTTTGCTGAGAGGCAAACAACTTGGTTGTGACAGCCGCTCCATCGCTTCCAAAACGCTCGTCCGAGGTGCCTTGGCGGTTTGGCCAGCCCCCTTCTAAAATCGCCCATTTCGTTTGTCTGGGATGATTGCTTCAGCGCCTCGCTGGATGATGGCGGTGCGGCAGGGGTTTTGGACAGCCAATGTCTTCTGTATGCAGCTTAGTGTTGAATAGTCGGACAAGCCAGTCAAAGTTAGCGAACGTAACACAAGGGACACAAACCCATTTCTCCAAATGCTTCAGTGACCCCTTATTACTCTATTCACTTAATTATCAACATGTTAGTTAAAATTTCCACCACCCCAACCAGTGTTTTCTAACATCAAGCAGAAACCGATTGCTGGCCTTCAGTGGCTCAGAGTACCCCTGCATTTAGTGGCCCTACACGCAAAGGGTGTGATGATTTCAGCGCGCAAATTGAAGTGTCGAAACGAAATGCCTAGGCTGTGATTTCGAAGCCCATTCGGAACTCATTCAGGAAAATGTCGGTTCCAAGATATGACTTGTTGCCAACTTCGGGCATATGGGAAAATGTCTGCTGAAACTGGATCGGAGATTTATACGTGGCATTGCTTTTGGGCGTAGATACTGGCGGCACCTATACGGATGCGGTCTTGATCCGCGATGAACAGACCGTGGTGGCCTCGGCCAAGGCCCTGACAACACGACAGGATCTGGCTATGGGTATCAGCGAAGCTATTCGGATCGTGCTGCAGCAATCCGCCACCTCCCCTCATGACGTGTCGATGGCCGCCTTGTCGACCACATTGGCCACCAATGCACTGGTCGAGGGTCAAGGTGGCCGAGTGGCGCTGATCTATATTGGTTTTAAAGATAGCGATCTGGATCGGCATGGGTTGTCCGAGGCATTAAAAGGCGATCCGGCTTTGATCCTAGCCGGGGGGCACGACCATGCAGGGGTTGAAGGCGCGGCATTGGATGTCGAGGCTCTGGAGGATTTCCTCTCAAAAGAAGCGGAAGGGGTAACTGGTTTTGCGGTGGCAGGCTTGTTCGCCACCCGAAATCCGGCCCATGAGTTGGAAGTGGCTAAAATTATCAAGGCGCGCACTGGTGCTCCGGTGACCTGCTCTCATCAGTTGTCAGCCAAACTGAACGGCCCAAAGCGGGCGTTAACAGCCGTGCTCAATGCGCGGCTGATCGGCATGATCGACAGGCTGATCGGGCGGGCGCAGGACAGCCTGGTGGATCTCGGCATCTCTGCGCCGATGATGGTGGTACGTGGCGACGGCGCGCTGATGTCAGCCGGACAGGCGCGGGAACGGCCGATAGAAACGATCCTGTCCGGACCGGCGTCGTCGATTGTGGGTGCGCGCTGGCTGACCGGGGTCGACGACGCGCTGGTGTCAGACATTGGTGGAACCACCACCGATGTGGCAGTGTTGCGCGGTGGAAAGCCAGCAATCGATCCGAGCGGCGCACGGGTTGGAGGTTTTCGGACCATGGTCGAGGCGGTGGCCATGCGAACGACAGGGCTCGGTGGAGACAGCCAGGTCCACGTCGATACTGAAGGGTTGACTGGTGGACTGGTGCTGGGCCCGCGCCGGGTGCTGCCTGTTTCTCTAATTGCAGTTGACGCTGCAGAGGTGGTGCATACAGCCCTGGACAAACAATTGAAAGCATCGGTGCCCAGCGAACATGATGGGCGGTTTGTGTTTGCGCAGAAGGGGATTGACGCCACTGGCCTGACCGACCGTGAACAACAGATGTTACATCGTATTGAGGGTCAGGTGCATCCGATTGGTGATGTGTTGCGCAATAGGATGGAACAAGGGGCACTGAACCGGCTATGGGATCGCGGGATGGTACAAGTAGCCGGGATCACGCCTTCGGACGCAAGCCATGTGTTACGACGGCTGGAGTGCTGGGACCGGGACGCTGCTAAAAAAGCGTTGACGCTATTGGCGCGCCGTCGGATTGGCAGTGGAGAGGTGGTGGCATCTGGACCGCACCGCTTGGCGCAAATGATTATCGACCAGTTGACCAGGCAAACGGCTTTGACCTTGTTAGAGACCGCAATTGAGGAAGACGCAGAGGATTTTGGTCTGCCATCTGCGCAGCTTGCACGTCACATTTTGATGCAACGTGGTTTGGCAGGGCATCGCGGGTTACTTGCCTTGGATGCGGCGCTGAACATTGATGTGGTTGGGCTGGGTGCCTCGGCGCCGGGTTATTACCCGGCAGTAGGCGAGCACCTGCGTTGCCGGATGATCTTGCCGCAGCATGCGGGTGTGGCCAATGCCATTGGGGCCGTTGTTGGCCGCATCTCTATGCGGCGCAGCGGCACTGTCAGTTCGCCAGCCGAAGGGCGGTTTCGGGTATTCCTGGAAAATGGGCCCGAAGATTTTAACGACGCTGATTCAGCCTTGGACATGCTGGAACAGGTATTGTCAAAACAGGCCCAGGAAGCCGCCGGAGAGGCCGGAGCCGAGGATATCCATGTGCATGTGGAACGCGACATCCGCACGGCATCCATCGAATCCCGGCAGGTGTTTGTCGAGGCTGTATTGACCGTCGAAGCCAGTGGTCGCCCGCGGGTCGCTTTGGGCTAAGGCACATAGACCTGTACCACAGACTGACCCAACCCCGCCTGCAGACGCGGGTAATTTTTCAGCCACCGGGATGGCCTGCACCAAGTGATTTTCACCTGGTGCAGGCAGGGTTTCAGACGAATTCCACACCATTCTCTGCCATGGGCAGGTGGGTGACGCGTGGGCCTGATGCTGCGATAGCATTGGCTAAAGCTGGTGCCGATGGCGGCGTACCCGGCTCGCCTACGCCAGTGGGGGCCTCGGTCGACGGAACAATGTGAACCTCGATTGCGCCAATATCGCTGATCCGCAGTGGCGCGTAATCTGGGAAATTGGACTGATCCACGATGCCTTCGGTCAATGTGACCGCGTCGCGCATCGCGTGGCCAACACCATAGCCAATCCCGCCTTCCATCTGGGCCTTGATGACATCCGGATTCACCGCAATACCGCAATCCACTGCGCAGGTGACTTTCTCGATCTTGATCCCTCTTTCTGCATCACCCGAAATCTCGACCACCTCGGCCACATAGCTGCCAAAGCTTTTATGCACCGCAATGCCCTGGCTGTGACCCTCGCGGACCTGTCCCCAGTTGCCCGTCTGTGCGGCCAGTTTCAGTGTGTTGGCTGTGCGGAGCTGATCAACGTCGCCCCCCTCCAGCAGGGCCAGCCGGAATTCGACCGGGTCGCGGCCCGCCGCTTTGGCGGCCACATCCATCATGCTTTCCATCACATAGGCAGTGTGGGTATGGCCAACCGACCGCCACCAAAGAACGGTTGTTGCTTTGGCCACATCCGTCAGGCCAACAAACTGGCCGGGAATTTGATAGGGTCCGTCGGCCACACCTTCCACTGAACTGTGGTCAACCCCATCATGAACCGAGAAGTTTTCGAAGGCAGTTCCCTTCATGATCGACTGCGCCGCCACACGGTGATCCCAGCCGGTGATCGCCCCGGTCGCATCCAGACCTACACGCACCCGGTGCGCCACGGCTGGGCGATAGTAGCCCCCAGTGATGTCATCCTCACGGGACCAGACAAGTTTCACGGGACGGCTGCGGTCGGTGATCACAAAGGCCAGCGCAGCCTCGACCTGGTAATCTGCTGACGGTGTCGCGCGCCGCCCAAAGGAGCCACCAGCAAACATGGTGTTGATGCGGATCTTTTCCATCGGCAGGTCAAAGATCTGGGCCATCGCCATGTGTGGGCCAGTTGGGAACTGACAGCCGTCATGCAGCAGGATACCTCCGTCCGCGGTGGCTTCGATGGTGCAGGTCAGTGGTTCCATCGGGGCATGGGCCAGCAGTGGAAAGTAGAAGGTATGTTCCACAATCTTATCAGACCCGTCGATCAGAGCAGCAACTGTCGGCAAATCCGCGCTATTGACCACATATTCTGGATCAGCATTGACCGCAGCAATCAACTGGTCACGGATCTGGTCCGAGCTGCGCATCTCAGCTGCCGAGAAATCCCATTCAATCGACAAAGCTCCACGGGCCTGAAAGGCGGCCCAGGTTTGCTCGGCATAAACCGCGACACCCGCTCGGTTTGGCAGGACAGCGGCGCGGATAAACCCTTTGATCCCTTTGGCTTGCGTGTCGTCAAACCCCGCTACAAGCCCCCCCATGCGCGGGCTGCGGGCAATAACCACCACTATCTGGTTTGGCAGATGAACATCCATGGCATATTTGGCAGTCCCGTTGGTTTTCGGCCGGGAATCCTTGCGGCGGATCGATGCGTCTCCGATCACCCGGAACCCGCTGGGATCTTTCAAACGCGGTTCGGACGGGGCCGCCATCTGCGCGGCGGCAGCAACGAATTCAGCGATCGGTGCCGACTGACCTGCGCCGGAAATCACACCATTGTCCAACCTAAGCGTTTGCGGATCCACCCCCCATGCCTGCGCCGCTGCATTGATCAACATGTCACGCGCCGCAGCACCTGCCTGGCGATACTGCATGAACGAATTTGCCATCGCAGTGGACCCACCGGTTCCCTGCATCTGACCAAAGAACAGGTTGTTGTACCTGCTGGCATCAGAGGGGGCGAATTCGTACTGAATATCATCCATGCTCACGCCAAGTTCCTCAGCGATCAAAGTCGACAAACCGGTCGCAGGGCCCTGCCCGGTCTCAAAATGTTTGATGATGGCCGTGACGGTGCCATCTGCATCAATCCGGACAAATGGGTTCAACTGGGCAGGTTCTGATCCGGCGGCCATGGCGCCATCGACACCTGTCCCGACATATAAGACCGCAGCAGCGGCGGCAGCACTTTTCAGGAACCCGCGGCGAGACGTATTCATAGTCATATCAGACCTCCAGGATTTCGGATGCGCGCTGGATAGCGGCGCGGATGCGTTGGTAGGTGGCACAGCGGCAGGCGTTGCCATTCATGTAGTCGTCGATCTCTGCCACCGAAGGTTTGGGGGTTTCGCTAAGCAATCCCACGGCCGACATGATCTGACCCGACTGGCAGTACCCGCATTGCACAACGTCCAGTTCAATCCAGGCCGCTTGCACCGCAGCAGAGACCGCAGAGTTCACGCCTTCAATTGTGGTGATTTCAGATCCTTCGACATCTTCTATAAAGGTCTGGCACGAGCGAACCGGTTCCCCATCCAATTGCACTGTGCAGGCCCCGCAGGACGCAACGCCGCAGCCAAATTTTGTGCCGGTTAGCTTTAATTCATCCCGGATCACCCACAGCAATGGGGTTCCCGGTTCAGCGTCCACCTCGTGGGTTTGGCCGTTTAGATTTAGTGTAATTGCCATGGCTTGGGGGCCTCCCGTTGGCTTGGTCAGTTTTTTGGTATTGCGCTTTAGATAGCAACGCCCGCCCCATTCTCCCTGCCTCATCCTCCGAGAAACCTGCCTATTCCTCCGGCATCCCGGCTTTTCTATTCTGCGACCTGGGACAAGGCCCTATATGTACGCAAAGCAGAAAGGCAGGATTCGATGGTATCAAATGAACTGATTTCCGAGGTTTTTGACCATGTTCAGCGCCACGACGCCTTTGGTACGGGCTGCCCGACAGGTGTCGATTGCCTCTTTGCATTGAGCAAACCAAATACAACCGCTTATGAAGCCACACTTTATGAACCCATCATGTGCCTGGTTCTTCAAGGCGTGAAAGAGGCCCACCTTGGAGAAAAACATGTCCGATATGGCCAGGGTGACTCGTTGATCGTAAGCCACACAATGCCAGCGATTTCTGGGGTCATTCAGGCCTCGGCTGCGAAACCCTATGTGTCGCTGGCCATTCGCCTGGACCTGGCATTAGCCCGCAGCCTGTATGATGAAATTGGCGAACCTGACGTCTCAGCCGGAGATTTACAGTCCATGAGCGTTGCCAAAACAGACGCGGGTCTTGTGGACGCAATGACCCGACTGTTTCGGCTATCTCACAACCCGGTAGAGGTACGCGCTCTGGCGCCGCTGGTTGTGAAAGAGATCCATTTTCGCCTACTCCGGGCTCAACACGGAGGGATGCTGCGGCAACTGCTCTTGCATGACAGTCCGGCCAGCCGGGTTTCCAAGGCGATCGCACGCATTCGCTCTGACTACAATCTGCAGATCCCAGTTGCTGAACTTGCGGCCACTGCCGGTATGAGCCAGTCCACCTTTCATGAACATTTCAAAACGGTGACCTCGTCAACGCCCCTGCAGTACCAAAAAGAGCTGCGTCTTCTGGAGGCACAGCGCCTATTGAGAGCTGAGGCCAAGCCGGTCTCCAGTGTAGCCTTTGAGGTTGGTTACGAAAGCCCGACCCAATTCAGCAGGGAGTACACCCGGAAATTCGGCGTCACACCACGGCAGGAAAAATCTTCGGTAACGGCATGACGCACCTGTCACTCGGCAACATACTTGTATCGCTTGTTGCAATTATTCACGCTGATTGTCGGCCTGCTTCTCAAACCACGGTCCCAACGAAAAGTTGATTGACGCGATTATTGCTCCGAAGAGCAGGCTGTTTCGTGGAGTTTTGTCGCCAAATGCGACACAAATGCTTCGATACGGGCGGCCCGAACCGAACGGGGGTTCATAAGGGCAACCACATCAGCGTCCGGCAGTCTCCAGTTTGGCAAGACGGGCAGTAACCGGCCTTCCCGCAAGTCATCACAGATGCTCCATTCTGACCGTTCGATGATGCCAAGACCGTCCAGAGCCCAGCCTCTGATGACTTCACCATCGTTACTGTCAAAGCTTGGGTGAATGCGGACCGCTTTGATGTCACCCTTTGGACTAACCAACGACCAGAGCGTAACGTCAGCTTGATCTTCCCTCACCACACCGATGCGATGCGCGGACAGATTATCTGGCGTTTCAGGCAGGCCATGCCGGGAAGCATAACTCGGAGCTGCACAAAGAAAGCGACGGTTCGAGGCAAGTTTTTTCTGCACCAGGCCCAAATCTGGCAATCGTCCGACATGAATGAGTACGTCCCAAAGGTCAGTTCGCATTGCGCCACGTGGATCCTCGGTCAGGGTCAGAGACGGCGCAAGTTCGGGATGCTCTAGGGCAAACGCGGCCAAGAAAGGTGCGATCTTCAATCGCCCATACCCAAAGGGCGCTATGACCCGAAGGGGGCCTGCTATTGCCCCGCGGCGCTCTGCCAACTGATCCGCCAATCCATCGAGGTCGGTCAAAATGACAGCGCCACGTTCGGCCAGCAGCCCGCCTTCGGCCGTCAACCGTAAGCCTGCGGGTCCGCGTTCGGCCAGCTTGAGTTGCAATTTTTGTTCAATTTGGGCCAAGCGTTGTGTCACCGCTGGTGGCGTGACATTCAGCACCCGTGCAGCTGCCGCAAGCGAGGGAGCCGCCGCAACGGCCTGAAAGAAACGAAGATCGGTTATGCTAAGCATTAACCAACAACTTAATGTGATTGTTAGAAAGGGTAAATGTGCAATCACTCTTACAGTCGATAGCCTTGGCAGAATAGCTACCAGGAGACCCTACCCATGACCGCAGATTCCCGTTTTGCCGATATGACAACGCCGTCCTTGCTCTTGGATGAAGCGAAAATGATGCGGAATATCGACCGGCTTGCCGATCATGCAAGGGCGCTGGGGGTGTCACTACGACCGCATTTGAAGACTGCCAAATCTATTGATGTGGCGCGCCGACTTTTGCCCGGCGGGGATGGCCCGGCCACTGTCTCTACACTGGCCGAGGCCGAGGCCTTCTTTGCTGCAGGTGTATCCGATATTCTCTACGCGGTCGGGATCGCCCCGCAGAAACTGCCACGTGTGTTGGCGCTTCGGGCCTCTGGCTGTGATCTAAGTGTTATTCTGGACAATGCGGCCCAGGCCAAGGAAGTGGCCAAGGCTTCGCGTGAGACGGGAGACCCCGTTCCGGTGCTAATCGAGATCGACAGCGACGGTCATCGTGGCGGCCTGCGGCCCGATGATCCGCTTCTGATCCACATTGGGCGTATCCTTCATGAAGGTGGGGCAGAGCTGCGAGGGGTGATGACCCATGCTGGCGAGAGTTATACAGTCGCAGGCAACGAGGCACATGCAAAATTTGCCGAGATTGAGCGCGCGGCGGCCGTCGCTGGTGCAGAGGCCCTCCGAGAGGCTAATCTGCCGTGCCCTGTGGTTAGTGTAGGCTCTACTCCGACCGCTCATGCGGCCCGTGATTTGACCGGGGTGACCGAATTGCGTGCGGGGGTCTATGTCTTTTTTGATCTGGTGATGGCTGGGATTGGCGTCTGCCGACAGGATGATATCGCGCTATCGGTATTGACCACTGTCATCGGGCACCAGAATGACCGGGGCTGGATCCTGGTGGATGCCGGATGGATGGCGATGTCGCGCGACAGGGGCACCTCAAGCCAAGCCGTGGATCAAGGATATGGGGTCGTCTGCGATGATGCCGGGAATATTTTGCAGGACTTGATCTTGTCGTCAGCCAATCAGGAACATGGGATCATCACACGTCGTTCCGGCGCGCCCGCATCCATGCCCGACCTGCCTGTGGGCACCCACCTGCGCATTCTGCCAAACCATGCTTGTGCCACAGCTGCTCAACATGCCCATTTCACTGTCATACCAGCCAAGCCCGACAACGCCATAGTGGAATGGCCACGTTTCGGCGGCTGGTAAGGAGACACGACATGATCCATATAACCGAAGCACAATCCGGCGCCGCAATATCCCATGAACTGGCCTTCAAAGCGGTGCGGAGCGCGTTGATCGCCGCCACCTCTTCGGCGGCCGCTACCTTTCCAGTGGTGCATGGCACCGCCAGTGACCCGCAGAACAAGTTTACTGTCAAATCCGCTGCCGATGGCAGCCTGACAGGGTTGAAGGTCGGATCCTATTTCCCAACCAATGACGCTGCGGGTCTGCCGCGGCACAACTCGATTATCCTGCTGTTTGATCAGGCCAAGGGCAGGATCGGTGCCATTGTCGAAGGGGGCAAGCTGAATGCCTATCGCACAGCAGCTGCCGATGCCGTTGCAACTGATGCTTTGGCGCGTGCTGATGCCCAGGTGCTTGGCCTGTTCGGCACCGGCCACCAAGCGGCCTATGAAGCACAGGCCATTGCCCGTATTCGACCGCTCACCAAAATCATGGTAGTGGGCCGAAATGCAGACCGGACTCGCGCTTTTGTAAGCCAATTGCGACAGAAGGGCCTCCCTGCTGAAGCGTCACAGGCTGAAACCGCCTGCCGCGCCGCTGATATTATAGCGACGGCCACAACCGCAACAAAGCCATTGTTTCAGGTCGATTGGGTTCGCCCGGGCACCCATATATCCAGCATGGGATCGGATGCTATTGGCAAGCAAGAACTGCCGCCTGAGGTATTTGCTGAAAACCGGCTGTTTTGCGACCTGCCAGAACAATCGGCCCGTATTGGCGAATTCCAACACGCGGATAGCGAAACACCTTTGACGGCGATCGGGGCCGTCCTGACCGATCCCGCCAAGGGACGCCAAACAACTGAGGAAACGACGATCTTCGACAGCTCTGGCATAGCGCTGCAGGATCTGTACATCGCAGAGGCCATTATTGCGGCCGCGGCCTCTTGACGGTGATCAAGTTGGCGGAGGGGCGCCGGTTTCGGGCTGCACCGCAATGTTTTCAGCCAAACCATCGCCCTAGGCGCATCAAGAGATCACATCAACCATTGTTAGCTGTCAAAAATTAGATATCCTTCATCAAACGCAAGGCGTCAAAAATCGCTGCATGTGTGTTACGGGCCGAGACCGCATCACCAATGCGGAACAGCTGGAACTGCCCGCCTGTGTTGCGCGTAACCGTTTGCGGATTGCCAACGATAAGCGCCTCGTGATCCACGGCACCTTGGTTCGTTGATAGCGGCTTGAGATCAAAGTAAAGATCGTCCAACGGCAAGGTGCCATAGTTGACGGCAACCTGCTCAAACGTCGCCTCATATGTGTGGTCACTGTAGTCTGTGCCCACAGTCGCAATCAGCCTGTTACCATCGCGTTTCACATCAAGCAGGCGACGGGCGACGGTGAACGTCACATCCTTGTCTTGGAGTGATCGCATGTAGGGCACCAGGTTCATTGCCATCACATCAGGTGCAAAGGTGCGGTCGGGTGTCATAATTTCAACGGCAGCCCCAGCATTGGCCGCAACTTCTGCCGCTTGCAACGCCGGGTGATCGCCGCTTTCATCATAGATCAGGACATTGCCCGAAGGTTTCACGTCACCCGAAATGATGTCCCAGGTTGTCACTACATTGGCTTGGTCACCGACCTGTTCAAACAGCGCGGTGTTGGGCATCCCCCCGGTCGCTACAATCACCACATCGGGATCAAGCGCAGTGATGTCTTCGACTTCGGCCCAGATGTTAAACTGAAATGTAACATCGCGGGCCGCACATTGTGACATGCGCCAGTCGATGATCGAAATCATCTCGCGTCGTCGTGGGTTCTGCGCAGTCAGACGAATTTGTCCTCCAGGATCGGCAGCGGCCTCAAAAACCGTAACATCATGCCCACGTTCCGATGCGACGCGGGCCGCCTCCAATCCGGCCGGACCCGCACCGACAATCACAACCTTTTTCTTATTATCGGCCCGCGCAATCTCATGCGGCATGGATAGCTCGCGACCGGTGGCTGCGTTGTGGATGCAAAGTGCGTCGCCAGCCTGATAGATCCGATCAAGACAATAAGTAGCGCCAACACAGGGGCGGATTTCCTCCTCTCGGCCCTCAATTATTTTGCGCACGATATGAGGATCCGCCATATGTGCACGGGTCATTCCGACCATATCCAGCAACCCGGCCTGCACCGCATGACGGGCCGTGGCAACATCGGGGATCTTGGCCGCATGAAACGTCGGCATGCCAGTTGCCTTCTTCACGTCGCCTGCAAAATCAAGATGCGGTGCGTTTTTCATCCCCTGTACCGGGATCACATCGGTCATGGCAGGATCAGTGTGGATGCGGCCCCGGATCACATTGAGAAAGTCAATCTTACCGGTGGCGGCCAGCCGTTTGGAAATCTCCAATCCCTCTTCGGGGGAAATGCCGCCCTTTTGCGCTTCATCGGCCGTGTAGCGCAGGCCCACGATGAACTCAGCGCCCACCCGCTTGCGAATAGCATCTAAAACATCCATCGGAAACCGCATGCGGTTTTCCAGAGTGTCAGCGCCATAGGGCCCAGTCAGATCGTTGGTCAGCGGCGACCAGAATTGATCCAGCAGGTGACCGTAGACCTGCAATTCAATGCCATCCATTCCGCCTGCCTGCATGCGCTCTGCCGCGTCAGCAAAATCACTAATGATCCGCTCGATATCCCAGTCTTCGATCAATTTCGGAAAGGCGCGGTGTGCCGGTTCACGATGTCTGGAGGAGGATACAGAGGGCAGCCAATGCCCTTTGTTCCAGGTGGTGCGGCGACCGAGGTGGGTCAGCTGTATCATCGCAGCGCAACCATGCTCATGCACTGCATCCGTCAGGTTCTGAATCCAAGCCACCACGTCGTCGCGATAGGCAAGGATATTGTTGAAAACCGGCGGGCTGTCTTTGCTAACCGCCGCTGACCCTGCCGTCATAACCAATGCCACGCCAGCTTTGGCGCGTTCTGCATGATAGGCCGCATAGCGCTCCTTGGGCATCCCGTCTTCAGGATAGGCGGGTTCATGGCTGGTTGTCATGATCCGGTTGCGCAGGGTTAGATGCTTGAGTTGGAATGGCTGAAGCAAAGGGTCATTTGACATAGGGCATCCTTGGGACGTTACCAGAAACACAGAACCTGACATATGTGTCAGTTCATGCTTTCTGGAATTGACACTTGTGTCAAGAATAATAGAGTCATGCCATGGAAACCGCCCCACACACCCGCGCACGCGCGACCCGAAGCATCTGGCTTGACGCGGCATATGATCTGTTTGTGCAAGATGGCATAGAGGCCGTCAAAATCATGCCACTTGCGAAGAAGCTGAATCTAACCAGAACCGGGTTTTACTGGCATTTCAAAGACCTGGCAGAGTTGCTCAGTGGGCTTGTTGATCTTTGGCAATCGCGCAACACCGGCAGTATACTTGAGCGATGCGCTCTTCCGGCGGACAGTCTGTGTTCCGCCCTGTTTAATCTGACAGATTGCTGGATAGATCCTGACCTTTTTGATGCTCCGTTGGATCTGGCAATCCACAATTGGGCCCGAAACGATGCAAAACTGCAAAAATTGGTGGATGCTTCGGATCAGGCCCGGTTGGACGCGGTCCGCGGCATATTCCTACGTTTTGGCAAACCGCCTGAGGCCGCGCATTATCGGGCACTGACAACTATTCTGACGCAAAGTGGTTACTACACGAAGCAAGTCATCGAGACCCGGATGGACCGCGCACTTGCAGGGTGTCACTATGTTGAGGTTTTTGCCGGCGAAAGTCCAACACAACAGGAGATCGACGCATTTCTAAGTCGTCATTGCGGGGGGGAATTCGGATAATCAACGCCAAGAAAAGATGGCCAACTTGAATATACCGGGAAGGTCGGCAGCAGTATTGGTTTGACGGGCGGGCAAAACGCAACCGCTCTATGTGCTCTGCATGTATTGACCCATGCAAACGGAGCATCGAAGCTGCTGTTGGACGTGTTTGGCGAGGTCAGCGGGGTCCAGCCTCGCATGGCGATTGGAACAGAAAATATGCCCTTTAATGCAACGGAAGAGGTCAAAGCAGAGTTTTGGACCGAAGTCTGGCATTTTCTTTGATAACAGTTGATTGTTGCCGCTGAAATTGACGCCGTTACCCGGTGATCAGGGCGGTGATGAGTACTTTCTAGTCTCAACGTTCAAGTCATTCCAATGGTGGCCTGCCCCGCAAGACTCTCTGAAATATAGAGAAATTTTGCGGGCTTGATTAGACCTGCACCTGACTACATCTCTGCCAGATAGATTCATTTACAGGAATACATCCGTTCAATAGGCTCAGCGCAATTGAGGGATTAGCGTTATGAGTTTGTTTTTTCGCCTCTTCGTTTTTATGCTGTCAGTTTCATTGCTGCCCGTGCCTGATGCACGTGCTCAGCAATATCCATTCCTTGCCGAATGGCAGACAAGCTTGGCCAACCTGTCCTGCGATGGGCAGGCACCAACCTCATTCGATCTTGATACAGTGATTGCCTTAAGCGCGGCGTTTGCCCGGCGGGATGTTCCTACCATGGCCGAAGCTGCCAATTTCTCGCTTACCGAATACATCCTAAACGGCAACCGGATCCGCGATGCCGATCAAGGTGACATTCACGCCGAGCGGTTTCTGGCGGCCAATTCCGACAGCGGTGATGCGCTGCGCGCAGCCATCGAAACCCACCAGCAAGCGCTGTGCCCTGTGCTGGAGTACATTGCAGGCAAGGGCCTGTTTGAAATTTTAGAAACTCAGGTCAATGTCCGGAGCTATTATCAACCACAATCTGAACTGGCGCAGTTTCTGCTTAATATGCATGGCTGCGACGCCGGTCAAATGGACGGGTTGTTTGGTCCCGGTAGCAGAATGGCCTGGAATCTAGCGGCCGCGAACTCTGATCGGGTGCGCAGCCTGCGCGATCGCGAAGTTCCGGGCCCTGCTGATGTTGTTGCGCTGGCGCATGCTCCGGCGACCCCCGGACTATGTAAGAATTCACCCGAAAACCTGGCACAGTTTCTATCAACTTTGTCGGCTTGCAAATCCGGGGCAAAGCCGCTGAAAGATCCTGCCAGTCTGGGCAAGAAACTGGCGAACATAACGGGCCCGGACAAGCGCTGGCGCAGTGATGCATTCGAGCGGATATTGTCGCCATTCTGGCAGACCTGCGAAGGCAAACTCCAATCTGGTCCGGATACCTTTTTCAAAGACGCCTCTTATGCTGGAGAGGTCCTATTGCTGGCCTTTATTGGCGCACATGATCCCGTTCCGGTTACAGTTGCTGAACTTGACAAGACGGCACGTGCCTTGCTGCGTGCGATTTCAGACCCCACCGTTGGCAATTGGGAAAAACCACGCGACAGCGCCGATATATTGCGCGAAGTAGGCGTCGCGCTTGTGCTCGGTCAAAATATCGCTCCACAACCGGAATTTGGTCTTTGGCTTATTGCCGTCTCGTCGAACCAAGGTGATTTTCTACGCGGCTCGCCAACAACGATCGCCAGTGCCTATCTTGACGGTATTCTGCCGGTAGACATGTCGCCATCCGTAGCCCCTGCGCTTAAACGCCTGCTTAGCCCAGTGTTTTCACCAAATGAACTTTCGGAGCTTGAATACACCGACCCGGGCGCCCAAGACAGCATATCGGCCTTTCCCGACGCCGCAGCCGAAACACCACCTTGGTGGCTGCCGGAAGGTCATGCGATACCAACCTTTGCCACCATCGGATTGGACTTTAACACCCCGTTGTCCGAAATACATGACGCTGTCAGCCAGGCCCGACGCGCCGCAGAAGATCCCACCTGGGCTGACCTCATCCGGGTGCATGGCAGTGCCGCGCAGAATGCCCGGATAGCAACGTTACTGATCGAAGGATTCGTCTCTGGCGGCAAACAGGTTGATCTGGCCCTGCTCCATTTCCAGTCAGCCGCTGACAAGGGCAACAGCTATGCGATGCTTCGACTGGCGCAGATGCATGAGCAGGGCTATGGCGTGACACGCAATCCCGATAAAGCCATTTTGTTTTATCAGCAAGCCGCTGACGCAGGACAACCCGCTGCGATGTTGGCGCTTGCTGAAGCCTATGAAACTGGCCACAAAGTGGCACAGGATTGGGATAAGGCACTGGATCTGTACCAGCGCGGACTGGGCTTGGCCAGTAATCCCGCATCGCCTATTCAGGGTGTTGAGATTGCCATTGGCCGCCGTCTCATGGCGGGCAGCCGCTTTTTCAATGACGGGCTAGGACGCGATCTGCTGGACGACTTGTTGGCAGCATCGGGCAACACCGAGCCGAGCTATCTGCCGTGGTCGGGGGATGTGGGGCTTGCCATGGGTGACATGTTTGCAGGCCTGCGACAAAGCCATTCGATTGACCTGCAGCGCGCAGCGGATTGGTATCGGGCGTCCACTTCAATAGAGGCAGAACAACGGCTCCTACGTCTGCTATGGGCCCGGCCAAATCTCGCCCGAACCACGCGGGAACTGCGCGACCTGGCCGAGGGTCACCTTCTTGCGCTTTGGCTTGACAACCCGGACCCACAAGGCTTTCGCGCCGCGTTGTCAGGGCGCTGTAAATTCACCGACCCTGATTACACGGACTGTGCCGAATTCCTGCGTCAGGCCGCCATTGGCAGTTTTGATACCGCCTTGATATCCCCGGCCTATGACTGGCTGGTTCAAGAGGCAGCCGCAGCCCAAAGATATCGCTCCCTGGTCGCAACTGATCCCTATAGTGACGAGAGTTACATCTTGAACAGCAATCAAAGCGCGCTGCCAGCCAACGCGGCGTTGGTCGACGTTCTGGCGTTCTACGGCGATTTCGACGGCGCGCGGTCCGCCCTGCTGCCCCTCAAATCCCTAATGACTTCTGATGGCTCCACCGCATCTGCCGCCAGGGATATCGCCCTGCGTCAATCCCTTCGCAGGTATCTTGAAAACGGCGACGCCGAGGCATGGCGCCCTGTTGCCCGTCTTTTGCGGGCGCTTGCCGAACGGGGCGACAGCACCGCCAGAGAATTCCAGTCGCTCGCCGCTAGCTCTACCGGAATACTACAGCCTGTTCGACTGGATCTGGACACTGCAAGAACCCGGTTTGATAAGGTCGAAGAACGGGGCGCAGCAACGCCTTCGTTCAGTTTCTCGGCCCGTCGCGTGTCACAGCTTGAAGGCACAGCAGGCAACATCGAGCGCGCGGTCGAACTGGAATTGATTGCGATGCGAGGTGACTTTTCTCGGCACAGCGTCGCACAGGTCTGGCTGGGGCCTGTCCCATCGGCACTGGCACGGGTCTGCACCCTGTCTCGCGGCTCGGAACGACTGTTCGAACTGGACCAAAAGCCTCTTGCCCTTGCCTTGGCCAAACAGGCCGTTAACGAGCTACAGGCGTTGCGCGCCGACCTTATCGAATTACCGGAACACCTGCAGTTGTGTTTCCGGGATCATATGAGCAACCACTACCGATGGCTGGCCGATCTGTTCATCCGGCAGAACCGCCCGTCTGAGGCCGCCGCTGTGCTCAACATGCTGAAATCTTTCGAGACATTCGAATATGTCGGCCGCGACACCGATTATGGGCAAGCTGGATTTAAGGTGCTGGCACTTATCCCCGAAGAAAACGCGCTGATCGAGGCGGCGACCCAGGTGGCTGCCCTGGCCGCCAATAGTTTGCAGCAGCGGCGTGAATTAAATTTGCGGCAATCGGTTGCCAATATCACTAACGAAGAGACATTACGCCGTGAGCAGCTGAATGTGGAACTTGAACACTCCCGCCGTAGAGCACTTGAAAATATGCAGCGGTCCACAGCACAGGTCCGGGCCCTGGACACGGCGGCAGGCATTGAACCAGACCTGACAATCCGCCGTCAATTGCGCGAAACTGTCTACGGTCAAAGTGCAATGGTTCTGCAATATTTGGTGTTGCCGGACCGTCTTGGAATCGTTTTGACAACTAAGGACAGCCAGCGATCCTTTGTGCGGGATCATCTGCCTAACGGACAGCCGTTTTCAGAGGTTGCGTTGAACGCCAAAATCAATGCCTTTCGCGGATCTCTCAGCCATCAGGACGGCGACCCCGACCCACTGGGGGCCGCGCTCTTTGAGATCCTGTTCCCACCAGAGCTGACCGAAGAAATTCAAAAAGCCGGCGGTGATACCCTGGTTCTGTCCCTGGATGGTCAATTGCGCTTTCTGCCTTTCGCGGCTCTGCGCGATGACAACGGCTATCTGATCGAGCGTTTCACACTGACACATTCCACTGAAGCCCGGCTTGCTGGGTCGATTGATGGCGACATGGGGCGGATTTCTGCTTTTTGAGCAACCCGCAACTGGGAAAACCTTGGCGCATTGCCAGGGGTCGCTATTGAGCTCGACCGGCTTGTCATCTCGGAAGAGGGCGACAATGGGGTGGTGCCCGGTGACACCTTTTTTGACGACGACTTTACCCGCACCAGCTTTGCCAACGCGCTGTCCGCGCCGGACCGCAAGAAAACGGATCTGGGCATCGTGCATCTTGCGTCTCATTTCGTACTTGGCCCCACACAGGACGAGTCGTTTCTGATGATGGGAGACGGTACCAATCTGTCTGTATCCGAGATCAGGCAGGGGCTTGGCATCGGGTTGAATTTCAATGGTGTTGGTCTTTTGACCTTGTCGGCCTGTAACACGGCCTTTGGCGGTACCGACAATGATGGTCGTGAGCTGGAAAGCTTTGCCGCCGTTGCTCAGCAAAAAGGTGCGGGTGCCGTTGTGGCAACCCTTTGGCAAGTCGGCGACATCTCAAATGCTCTGCTCATGGAACGTATGTACGACCATCTGATCAACAAGCAAACCACCCCAGCGCAGGCCCTCGCTTCAGCGCAGCGCGCCTTTTTAGCTGGCGGTGATATCCTAAGAGGTGGCGCAGATTCAAACGAACGCTACTCTGGCGCCTCCCATCCTTATTACTGGGCTCCAATCGTGGTTCTGGAAGGAGCAGAATAATGCGAAACGCCATTATTTTATCGAGTTTCTTCTCTGCCAGCGCCACTTGGGGGCTGGCGCAAGAGCCGGCATGTTATGCCCTTGAAACGCCATCTGAAACGCACGGGGTCAATACCCTGACCCTTAGTGACGATGGCGAGGTCAATTACACGCTGATCGGCAGCCCTTATGTGACTTACGAATTTTCCTGCGCCTTTTTTGACGACAATACTGTGGCCTATTGCCCGGTCGATTGCGACGGTGGCGCGCTGACCCTGATCCGCTTTCCTGAAACTGTGCTGGCAGACTTCAGCCACTTGCGCGTGGAAAGCGCCCGAATCGAAAGCATCGCAACACAGATTGGCGCAATGGAGGCTGATGGAGAAGTGATAAGCGGGCTATTTCAACTCACCCCCGCTGCCGCCACAGTATGTAAAGCCGCCGCAGACCAGCGCCAGCCGCTTTTGCTTGAACCCGGAGATCTTTACCCGGCTGTTGAACGCCTGGAGAGATACCTTTTTGAAGGAGGTTACTTCAATGATGTGGCCGATTGGTATTACACCGAGGAAACGGCCCAGGCGGTACGAGTGTTTCAGGCAGAATATGGTGACCCGGCTACGGGATTGGCCGATTGGGCCCTGCTGCAGAAAATTGGCATTTATGCATCATATAGCTTTGGCGGCTGCTGAATGACCAAGGGAAGCGTTCAGCCAGTGCGACACTGACAGCGACCAGTCAGGTGTCGGTACATCCTAGGTCTGTGATGACAAGGCGCTCTTAACTCCAACAACGCCCTATGGGGATATCTGGCGCCGGGCTACACTGTCCTGACGTCACTCGTCTTTAACGCCACTTTGGTCACCGTTATCATTGACGAAGCGGCCCAATCTGATCACAGAAACTGTGTAGGCCGAAATGTAAAAAACACTCCCGGGGCTGAAACATCACCTTCTGGCGTTAAAGACAAGGATGCGCACATGCAGCAGGCAGAAGATTTCCGGGCAGAGAGCCTTGCGCTGGCAGGTATACTAGAGGACCTACCCGAAGCTGAGTTTCACCAGCCAACTCTGTTTAAGGAGTGGTCGATTGATCATATTTTGGGCCACCTGCACCTCTTTAATGTCGCCGCAGTCGCATCGCTCAAAGGGCCTGACTCTTTTGCCAACTTCATAAGTCCGGTCGTCACAGACATGCAAATGGGCAAATCCATTTTGGACTGTCAGTTCCCCTGGCTGGCTGGACTGTCCGGGTGGGCCCTGTTTGAGGCGTGGCGCAATGGGGCCGAAGTCTGTGCAGACTCGTTCGCCCAGGCCGACCCAAAAGACCGCGTAAAATGGATCGGGCCAGATATGAGCACGCTTAGCTCTATCACCGCCAGGCAAATGGAGACCTGGGCACATGGGCAGGCAGTGTTTGATCTGTTGGGTTTGGAACGCAGGGATCAGGACCGTATCCGCAACATTGCCCATCTGGGGGTTGCGACCTTTGGATGGACATTTCTCAATCGCCAAGAAGAAGTGCCCGCCCCTGCCCCTTATGTTGAACTAACTGGGCCGTCCGGCGTGGTCTGGCAGTGGAATGAGCCGCAAAAGGATAATTTTGTGCGCGGCCAGGCGGTCGAGTTTGCACAAGTAGTGACCCAAACCCGAAGCATTGCCGATACGGCGTTACAAGCCAGTGGCGACGTTGCGCATCATTGGATGAACCACGCGCAATGCTTTGCCGGGCCGCCAGTCTCTCCCCCGGCCAAGGGTCAACGACACAAAGCAGACTGAACTACAGGTTTTCTCGATGATCGTCGCATCCCTGCTCGATCATCCACTCGCCACATCGATGTGGCGAGCAGGGTCCGGACCGCTATGAAAGCAATCCGGTTTTATCAGGCGATCGAAACCAGCTCGAGCGCAAATGTCAGATCTTTGCCCGCCAGCGGGTGGTTGGCGTCCAGTGTCACTGTTGCATCATCGACCTCAACCACGGTGACCGGCAGTGCATGCCCTTCTGGTGATTGCATCTGCAGCTGAGTGCCAATTTCCAGTGGGATATCATCGGGAATTCCCTCACGCGGGATAGCCTGACGTGCGCCTGGGTTGATCGGGCCATAGGCTTTGGCACAGGGGATCTCGATGGTCTTCTTCTCACCCACCGTCATGCCCGGCATCTCAGTGTCCATGCCTTCGATCACCTGACCGGCGCCCACTGTGAACTCCAGCGGATCACGGCCTTCTGAACTGTCGAACACGCTGCCGTCCAGCAGAGTTCCGGTGTAATGGATGCGAACGGTGTCGCCGGCTTTGACCTCGGTCATTGGGGGTCCAATCTGTCAGGGTTTTCAAACGGCGCTAAATTATACATTGACCTTAAAATGTAAAGCAGGACCAAACCCAGCCACCGCTTTGTGTGCCATACAATATCACGCTTCCCCCTTGCGCGGCCCTGTGCCACTGTTCCGGTAAGGGAGATCCGCATGCCAATCACAACCTGTATTTTCGACGCCTATGGCACTCTGTTCGACGTCGCTGCAGCGGCCAGACAGGCTGCCGCCGAACCAGAGTTTCCGCAATTGCGCGACAGCTGGGTTGAACTGGCAAATCACTGGCGTCTCAAGCAGCTCCAATACACCTGGCTGCGCGCAATCACGATCGCCCATACCGATTTCTGGGAGGTAACTCAGAACGGGCTGGATTGGGCGCTGGAAGCCACAGGTCTGGACGGCGACGCCAGGTTGCGCCAGCGATTATTGGACCTTTATTGGGAGCTACAGGCCTACCCTGAGGTTCCCGCGATGCTGCAGGCCTTGAAAGCGGCTGGGTTGAACACCGCCATCCTGTCGAATGGGTCGCCCGACATGTTGGACGGCGCGGTCCAATCTGCCGGTCTGGGCGATGTACTGGATGATGTGCTGTCCGTCGAGAGTGTTGGCATCTTTAAACCAGATGCCCGTGTCTACGATCTGGTTGGCGCCCGGTTCAATTGCCATCGCAACGAGGTGCTGTTTGTCTCGTCCAATGGCTGGGACGCGGCAGGGGCTGCGGGCTATGGCTTTGCCACGGCCTGGGTCAATCGCGCAGGCGAACCCATGGATCGCTTGCCCTGGACACCACAGCATGTGCTGACCGACCTGACACCCATTCCTGATCTCGCAGGCAATTGAACGCCAAAACCCATATACAGAAAGACCACCACATGACTTCGCTTGCCATGATCAACGCCGCCGCCCAGCGGCTGGATGGACACGCCCGGGTGACACCATTGTTGTCTTCCCCGTTTCTGGACGACATCGCCCAGTGCCGTATTCTGATCAAACCGGAGTGCTTGCAACACACTGGATCGTTCAAATTTCGCGGTGCCTGGTCGGCTCTGTCAGCCCTGGACCCATCCGCGCGCGCAAAAGGCGTGATCGCCTATTCCAGTGGCAATCATGCACAGGGCATTGCCCATGCCGCCACCCTGCACGGCGTACCCTCGGTGATCGTGATGCCCGCAGACGCCCCACAGCTGAAGATTGAAAACACCCGCGCATTGGGGGCCGAGGTGATCCTGTACGACCGCGCCAACGAGGACCGGGACGCCATTGGTCAGGCCATCGCAACTGAACGCGATCTGACATTGATAAAACCCTTTGACGAGCCGCAAGTGATCGCGGGGCAAGGCACGGTGGGGCTAGAGATCGCCACCCAGGCCGCAGATCTGGGTGTCACAACTGGCGAGGTCTTGGTCAATTGTGGCGGCGGCGGGTTGACCTCTGGCATCGCGCTGGCGTTGGAAGCCCAGGCCCCACAGATGCAGGTCAGGCCTTGTGAGCCAAAAGGCTTTGACGATGTGACACGCTCGCTGATCTCAGGACAGATAGAGCGCAATGACCAGACCTCGGGGTCCATCTGTGACGCCATCCTGACGCCGTCACCGGGGCAAATAACCTTTCCAATCCTGAAGCGGTTATGCGGCGCTGGCCTTGTGGTCAGTGAAGACGAAGCCCTGCACGCTATGGCATTGGCCTTTCTGCGGCTCAAAATCGTGCTGGAGCCTGGCGGTGCTGTGTCACTGGCGGCTGCGTTATTCCACGGGAATGCGCTGACCAGCGAGGTGGCAATCGTCGTCGCCACCGGTGGCAATGTCGATCCCGAGATCTTCCAGCAGGCCCTGCAGCGTTTCAGCTGACCGCGCGACTTAGATCAGGGGACATCTTTACCCCTGTGCGTCATCCCGGTTACAGAGGCAAAGCCCCAGCCCGAAAGGTAGACGATGCCGTTTGCAGACCTAGAAGATGTCCAGCTGCACTATCGGATCGATGGCGATCCGGATGGCCCTCCGGTGGTTTTTGCCAACGCGCTGGGCACGGATCTTCAGCTTTGGGACGCCATGCTGCCGCATCTTCCTGCCGGGTTGAAACTGATCCGCTATGACCTGCGCGGTCACGGGCTGTCCTCGGCCCCAGCTGCGCCCTACAGGATGGGCGTGCTGATCCGCGACGCCGAGCGGCTGCTGGAGCTGCTGGACATCCGCGACTGTATTTTTGTCGGCTTGTCGATCGGCGGCATGATCGCACAGGGGTTGGCTGTGAAACGGTTGGATCAAATCCGTGGACTGGTTCTGTCAAACACCGCCGCCAAGATCGGCACTGCTGCTAAATGGCAGCAACGCATTGAGACGGTGAACACCGCGGGCCTTGAATCCATCGCTGATGAGGTGATGCAGCGCTGGTTTTCGCGCGGCTTCCGCACCCTGCCCGAGATGACCCTTTGGCGGTCAAAGTTGGTGCAGCAGTCACCCGTCGGCTATACCGGTTGCTGTGCTGCCATTGCCGGGACGGATTTTTATACCCCCACCAGCGGGTTACGGCTGCCCACCCTGGGCATTGCCGGGTCCGAGGACGGCGACACGCCCCCTGATTTGGTGCGTGAAACCATTGACCTGATCCCCGGGTCTTCGTTCGCATTGATGCGCAAGGCGGGTCACCTGCCCTGCGTAGAACAGCCACGGGACTATGCGACCCTGCTCGACACCTTCCTGCGAAAGATCGGACACTATGGCTGATATACTCCTCGTTCACGGCTCTTGCCACGGAGCCTGGTGTTGGCGCGATCTGATCCCCGCCTTGCAGGCACAGGGTCACACTGCGCGCGCGATAGACCTGCCTGGTCATGGTGACGCACGCGATCTGGCCTCGGTGACGCTGGACCAGTCGGCAGATGCGATACTGGCTGCCACAACCCCGGACACCATAGTGTTGGGACATTCCTGGGCCGGCTACCCGATTTCAGCCGCCGCCGAGAAAGCACCCGACGCAATGCGCGGACTTATCTATCTCTGTGCCTATGTGCCAGTGTCGGGTCTGTCACTGATCGACATGCGCCGCAATGGCCCGCGCCAGACATTGACCGATGCCGTCATCAAAGACCCAGGTGGTGCCAGCTATAAAATCGACCCCAACCGCGCCCCCGACCTTTTCTATCACGACTGCCCGGCAGAGGCAGTGGACTATGCCTTGTCCCACCTTTGCCCTCAGCCCATCAGGCCACAAGACACGCCTTTGTTTGTGTCAGATCGTTGGCGTAAAGTGTCCAAGGCCTATATTCGCTGCGCAAACGATCGCGTCATTCCGCCCGAGTATCAAGCCGAGATGGTCGCCGACTGGCCGCGCAACCATGTTCATGACATGCCCCTCTCGCACTCGCCTTTCTTTGCCGACCCCAGCGGGTTGGCAGATGTCATCACCCGTATCGCAAGGGATATGTAATGGCCGCGTCGGTTTGCGACTGCCAACAGTATAGCGGTCGCGTCCCAGCGGCGATGCTGGGCGCTTGTGCACCGGTAACGCCGAAATACCGCCCCGGATCCAGGCTCGGCGTTTTGCTGCCGACGTTGCGGAACACCTGCGAAATCAGGCGATTTGTCCGCTTTCCCTTTTAAAACCCGGCAGCTACGGTGCAGGCGTTTTCAATCTGAGTGTCTATGTCTATGCGCCTTCCTATCCTCTTTATTCTGACCACCGTGATGATTGACGCCATGGGCATTGGACTGATCATGCCCATCATGCCGGGGCTCATCGTCGAGGTTCAGGGCGGCAGCCTGGCTGACGCAGCGCTTTGGGGTGGCATCCTTGCAACTGCCTTTGCGGTGATGCAGTTCCTGTTCAGCCCGGTGCTTGGCGGTCTGTCAGATGCCTATGGTCGCCGTCCCGTATTGCTGTTGTCATTGTTTATTATGGTGCTCGACTATCTGGTAATGGCCCTGGCCGGGTCGCTCTGGTTGCTGCTGCTGGGACGACTTGTCGGCGGCGTCACCGCCGCAACCCACGGCACGGCTGGCGCCTATATGGCGGACATCTCAAAATCGACTGAAAAGGCCGCCAATTTTGGCCTCCTCGGGGCGGCGTTTGGGGTTGGCTTTATTATGGGCCCCCTCATCGGCGGCTTGCTCGGAGAGCTGGGCACCAGGGCACCATTCTACGCTGCCGCAATTCTGTCGGCACTCAATTTCGGGCTGGGCTGGTTTGTAATGAAGGAAACCGTCACCGACGAAAACCGGCGGGCCTTTGACTGGCGTCGCGCCCATCCCTTTGGCGCCTTTCGCACCATGGCCCGCGTTCCGGGCATTCAGCGGCTGCTCTGGGTCTACTTCCTCTACTCGGTGGCGATCTACGTTTATCCGGCCATCTGGGCCTATTTCACCGAAGAGCGTTTCAACTGGTCGCCGCAGACAATTGGTGTGTCGCTGGCCGTCTTTGGCTTGACCATGGCCCTTGTTCAGGGTGGTGCCCTTCGCCATGTGGTTCGGCGATTTGGCGAGCGTAACACCGTGATTTACGGGCAGCTTTTCGACTTCTTTGGCTTTTCATTGTTAGCCTTTGTCACCAGCGGAACCCTTGCCCTGATCCTGACGCCAATTGCCGCCCTGGGTGGCGTGGTGACACCAGCACTACAGGCCATCATGTCCAAATCGGTGGCCGACAACCAACAGGGTGAGTTGCAGGGCGTCATGACATCGGTTCAGGCCTTATCGATGATTATTTCTCCGATGTTGATGGCCTCGGTCTTTGCCCAATTCAGCCGGGAGGACGCGCCTATTTATCTGCCTGGCGCCCCGTTCCTGGTTGCGCTGGGGCTGATGATTATCGGACTGGTAATATTCTTACGCACACGACATTCCGTCACGTAAAAACGACCCCTCATTGACGGTTTTCGGCTTGCAGCAATGATGTCTGACGGTCACCGTGAGGTCGGCAATACGGGGGAACTTCCATGCAAACCATTAAGGCAGCAGTCTGTCGCGAGTTCGGCGCACCATTGGTCATCGAGGATGTTCTGCTTGCAGATCCCCGCATGGGTGAAGTCGAAGTCACACTTGAGGCGGTCGCGATCTGCCACAGTGATATCTCCTATGCCGAGGGCGCCTGGGGCGGTCACCTCCCAGCAGTCTATGGCCACGAGGCCGCCGGGGTGATCACCAAACTGGGCGCTGGTGTTGCAGGCTTTACCGAGGGCGACTCGGTTGTGGTGACGCTGATCCGCACCTGTGGAAACTGCCCCAGTTGCGCGGGTGGCAAACCGACAACCTGCGAAACGCCCTATGACACCGTGAACGGCCCCCTTAAGGCTGCGGATGGCAGCCCTTTGCAGCAGGCCATGGCCTGTGGTGCCTTTGCCGAAAAAGTGGTGGTGGATCAGCGCCAAATCGTCAAAATTCCCGAAACCATCGCCAAAGATGTCGCCTCATTGGTATCCTGCGGCGTGATTACCGGCGTCGGCGCTGTCGTCAATGCAGCACAGCTGCGCGCGGGTCAGGATGTTGTGGTCATCGGCGCTGGCGGTGTCGGCCTTAATGCCATTCAAGGTGCCCGCATTGCCGGTGCACGCCGCATCGTTGCCGTCGACATGAGTGAGGAAAAGCTGGAAATCGCCAAAGAATTTGGCGCCACGCACGGGGTGCTGGCGACGCTCGATAAACCCTGGCGCGCTGCCTACAAGTCGCTTGGCGGACGCGGGGCGGATGCCGTGCTGATCACAGTTGGCGCCATTCCCGCCTACGAGCAGGCGCCGCGCTATCTGGCACCCGGCGGCAAAGCGATCATGATCGGCATGCCGCATTCTGGCGCCATGGCCAGCTACGAGCCCGTGATGCTGGCCGCTACAGGCCAGGGGCTTATCGGATCAAAAATGGGCGATGTGGTGATCCAACGTGACATTCCCTGGATGATTGATCTGTACAGCCAGGGCCGGTTGAAACTGGACGAACTGATTTCTGGTCGCTGGAGCCTGGAGCAAATCAACGAAGCCATCGCCGACACCAAAACCGGCAGTGCCAAACGCAATGTGATCCTGTTCCCACGTTGATCCCCCCGTCGTAGGGCGCGTGCTATCTCGCCCCATTTGCCGCAGCAATGCGTGACTGAACGCATCCACACAAACAAGAGATCACCCATGAAACTGCAAGACCTCGACGTGATCGTTACCGCCCCCCCAGCTCCCGGATGGGGCGGGCGCTATTGGATACTTGTCAAACTGACCACCGACACCGGTATAACCGGTTGGGGCGAATGCTATGCGGCCTCGGTCGGACCAGAGGCGATGACCCACGTTATTCGCGATGTGTTTGACCGGCATATGGCAGATGAGAACCCCGAGAACATCGAGCTGATGTTCCGGCGCGCATACTCTTCCGGCTTCACACAGCGGCCAGATTTAACGGCAATGGGCGCCTTTTCCGGGTTGGAAATCGCCTGCTGGGATATTCTGGGCAAAGACCGTGATCGCCCGGTTCACGCCCTGATCGGAGGCCGAATGAATGACCGCATTCGCGCCTATACCTACCTCTACCCGCTCGCCGAACACGACACCGAAAGCTTCTGGGCCTCGCCTGATATGGCCGCAGAAAGTGCCGCGCAGATGGTCAGGCAAGGCTACACAGCTGTCAAATTCGACCCTGCAGGCCCCTATACGTCTCGGGGCGGCCACATGCCTGCCATGAATGACATTTCAATCTCAGTGGCGTTTTGCAAAGCCATCCGCGAGGCCGTGGGCGACAAGGCAGACTTGCTGTTTGGAACTCACGGTCAATTCACCACAGCTGGGGCCATTCGCCTGGGCCAGGCCCTGGAACCCTACTCGCCGCTCTGGTTCGAAGAGCCGGTCCCGCCCGACAACACCGCCGAGATGGCCAAAGTTGCTCAGGCCGTTCGCATTCCTGTTGCCACAGGCGAAAGGCTGACAACCAAAAGCGAGTTTGCTGCCGCTCTGCAGGCCGGCGCTGCCACCATCCTGCAACCTGCTTTGGGTCGGTCCGGTGGCATTTGGGAGACCAAGAAAATCGCAGCAATCGCCGAAGTATACAACGCGCAGATGGCACCTCATTTGTACGCGGGGCCAATTGAATGGGCAGCGAATATCCAGCTTGCAGCCTCGATTCCCAATATTTTGATGGCCGAAACCATCGAGACACCGTTTCATGATGCGCTGATCAACGGGGCAATCCAGGTGGAAGACGGATTCGTAACGCCCCCTACGGCAGCCGGCCTTGGCATTGAGGTGAACGAGGCGCTGGCCCGTGCACATCCCTTTACCGGCAACGACTTGCACCTCAACATGCGGGACGCTCCTTGTGACTATGTAACGCCAAATGGCTTTGCCGGAGGGTCACCGCCGTTGAAGACGTCCGAATAGAGCCAGTGGTCAAATTTCGAGACTGACACAATTCGGCGGAGCCCTCCCGCGCCCGTGCGGTTCATCGGCGTTGCCGATCACCCTTGCGGTCTTGGGCGTGGCGCCGCGCCTTTGGCGCGGCGCCACGCCCAACCAGAGGCGGGCTTCCGTCAGGAAACCGCAAATGGGCGGGAGAGCCTTGTTTGGAATTGGGCCGCACGGCCGGTGCGCATCAATAATCAGTTGGATACGTAGCCGGCAACAACTTGCAACAGTTTAAACGCCGTTGCCGCATCGTTTTCTACCACCGCAAAAAACTCTTCCTCACCGATACGCAGGCAGGTCAATTCACTCTGCGCAATCATGCTAAGCGAGCGCGGTTCTTTCCGGATCAAGCCCAATTCACCGACCAGACGACCCTGCCCCACGCTGGCGATCAACTTGTCGTCCTGCCCATCAATGGGCAAGTACAGGCCAGCCTCACCTTCCAGGATCATATAGGCACCATCACTGGCTTCATCGTCTTTCAAAAAGACCACTTCACCGGCAGCGGCCTGATACCAACGGGCACTAAAAGCCAGCAGGCGCAATTGGCGACGATTCAACCCGGAAAACAGTTCCGTCTGTTCCAGCGCCCTGAGTTTGCGCGCCAGATCTGCACTGGCCGCTCCATCTTCGACCGCCACCTTTTGCGCCTCGTCACTGACAAGTCGTCCCTGTCGCAGCTCGTAGTAAACATCAAACACATCTGGGCTTTCAAAACTGTCGCCCAGATAAATCACCGTCGTATCCGGCAGCAGTTTTCGCAGATTTTTATGTACCGAAATGCTGGTTTCCAAATCATAACTGGCCATCGCCGTGTCCATGATCAGAATATCCGGCCGTTTGATTGTAGCGCGAGAAAAGGCCAATGGTTCAGCAAAGCTGGCGGCCAGACCCTGCCCGCCCAATGCAATTGGCAGTTCAAAGATCAACTCAACCACCAGATCACGAACCCCGTTTTGCACCAGCAACTCAGAGACCAGTTTGCGCAGTTCGTCTCCCTTGGCGCCGGCCAAGTCCGAAATCTTGCCAAACAGAGCATTCTCCAGAACCGTCAATCCCGGTGCAAAACTTTCGATACTCAGCGGCACAAACAGGTCACCCAAAGTGGCCATCAACCGGGTAGAATGGCTTTGCCTGAAGGCCAGAATGCGGCTTTGCATGTCCTCACTAAAGGCTGGGCCGATTTGTTCGGCTGAGATCCGGAACGGAACAATCAACAGCTCTGCTAACTCTTTGTGATCCAATACACCGGCGCCGTTGGACCGGGTCTTTTCAACCAGATCAAGCGCGACTTCGTATGCAGAGGGCTCCAGCCCCAGTTTGCGAAACAATGGGTGATCAGTGCCGTCGAGCCCAAAAATCTGGCGCAGCATATCCACCACGTCTTGGGTCAGCGCTACCAGGTCTTCGTCCAAGTTCAATTCTTTGATTAGGTCCAGAAACTCGGTCTGCTCTGCCAAAACGACTTCAGTGATCGGCTCATGTGGCGTCGCGTACAACAAGTTTTCTGCCACAGGCAATGCCGGATTATACTCATCCGTCTTCAAAAAGAACGCATGCTGACGAAGCCCGGCGTCGCGTACAGCCTGCTGCACCTGATCACGCAACTGCACCAGATGCGTTGCCAGAACAGGGTGAGTCTTCGGATCAAAATTCTGCTCCATACCGCGCCGAAACAAAGCGGTGTCCGAGCCGATGCCTTCGACCAGCTTCAGCCACCAATCACGCAAGTCATCCTTGTTCGAAAACCCGGCCACGGACGGGTCAAGCCAGGGTGCATCATGCGGGTCTGGGCTGTTGCCGGCCTTCAGGGCTTTTTCGAACTGATCGACGTCCCTGGCCTTTCCAGTGGGGCGCGGTCGCATCGGCATCATCACATTGTCGCCAAACGACCCCTGAAACAGCACGGGCCGCGATGTCGCATGACCAACCCGAGCGGCGATTACCGCCTGATGCAGCTTGGTCAAATCATGCCCCGCAATGGAAACACTGCCCGCCGAGGGCAACAACTCGCGGGTCAGAAGTTCAGCCATGGCGCGCCTGTCTTCTTCTGACGGGGCGGCGATCCCGACGACTTTGCCGGCAGGCAGGCGGGCACTCAGATCCTCCAGCACCAAATTCCCGTCAGCGTCCCGCACATTGACATTGGTCAAAATCACGTCGCCCTCAAGACGTACCAACTCCTTGGGTTCACCTTCCATCAAGGCCTCGTCGACCATACCAGTTGGCGCAAAACGCTCCATGATCACGTCCCAGCGCAGGCTCATGTCCTGGGTCTGGTTGTAATAGGCCAATAGCTCCTTCCACGGAGATGCGAGGTCCTTATAGGCTGCCAAAGCCGCCACAAGCGCGCCCAGTGAGACAGAGCCTTGCAGCACCAGATAGCCACCAATCGCATAAAACAAAAACGGCGTCAGCTGGGTGATGAAGTTATTGATAAACTTCATAAAGAACTTTTTCTGATAGATATCGAGGCGAATATCATACAGGCGCCCCAAGCGGGTCGTGATAACCGCCATGCGATAGCGCCAGCCGCCGTTGATCCGCAATGTCGAGGCGCCAACGGCGCTTTCCCCGATTTCAGCCGCAAGCGCGCGAACCTGCTTGATGCGCTTTTTGTTCAATAGGTTGATGCGCCGCTGCAACATCGGGATCAACCAACCCTGCAGAGGTATCAAAGCCACAGCCGCAATGCCAAACCAGACATTTTGCAGAAACAGGAAAGACAGAATGGTGATCATCTGCCCGGCTTGCAAAACTGGCTGGCTGATCGCATCGCCCATCAGGCCGCCCATCGGCTCGCTTTCAGCTGTGATCATCGACACCAGTTCACCCTGGCTGACCCGTTCAAAGTAGGGCTGTGGAAAGCGCAGCACCCGGGCTATCAACTGATAGCGAAACCGACGCAACATGCGTTCGGCGAGTATGCCTTTCATGGTGTTGATGCGCATTTTCATCAAGCCATGCGCTGTCACAGCCAACAAGAATCCCGAGCACAAAAGCCACAAGAACGTCAGCTGATCCACCGGGCGCCCCAGCACATCAATGGTCGAAGTCTGCGCGCCAATGGCATCGTTGATAATCCGCTTGGGCAGTTCAAGCGTCAGGAATAACAACGGGAATAGCGTGGTGGTGACCAGCAGCAGAATCAACTGATCCCGTTTGGAGTATTTCCAAATGAAGCGGAAAAGAGAGCGTTCGATGGAAGGCCTCCAAAATAGCAAGGACAAACAGGTACACCCCAATGCCTAGCGCGGTTCCACCATCACAGGCAATGCCTTAGCGTCAGATGTCCCGTTGCGGAAGATGTTTCGCTGACGATTGCCTGCGGCGAAAAAATCCGTAAGCTCCAGTAACGAGCGATTAACAGGAGTTCCCGTCTTGCCGGACTATGTCGGATCTATTTTGCTGCTGCTGGGCTTACTGCAGTTCAAGCACATGTTTGCCGACTTTTATATGCAGACGCAGAAAATGCTAAGTGGACGGGGAATATACTTTCACATGGGTCGGGCCCAACATGCCGGAGTACATGTAATAGGGTCCTTTCTGGTCTTCCTGATATTTCATACCCCGATGTGGTTCATACTGGTTATTTGCGCGCTTGAATGGTTTATCCATTTCAACATTGATTACTGCAAAGCCTGCTATTCCGAGTCAAAGCAGTTGATGCCGAACATGGCAGAATTCTGGCGTGCCATGGGGACAGATCAGGCGCTGCATCATTTCACCTATCTGGCTATGGTATGGGCCTGGATGGAATACACTGTAATTTAGGGCCTGCTACCAAATGGGTATACCTGGGTATACTTTCGTTTACCCCTTGGGGCTCTGCCCCAAACCCCGGGATATTTCTGGCCAGATGAAAATGGATCCGGATTAGGGAAGTACTGGTTTGTTTTGCTTTATCGTGCGCAGAACCATATTGGTCTGGGCGCTGGCAACGGCAGGTAAGCGAAACAAGAATTGCTCAAGAAAATTGTTGTAGGCGTCCAGATCCGGAGCCAGTACGCGCAGGTGATAATCGGCTTGCCCGGTTGTGGCATAACATTCCTGCACCAGTGTGTTTCCCTCGATTGCGCGAATGAATTCGACCAGTTTTTCAGGGTCATGGCGGGTCAGGTGTACATGAACAATCGCCTGGAACTCTAACCCCAGGACAGCCGGGTTCACGATGGCCCCATATCGCACGATCGCGCCCGCATCTTCCAATGCCCGGACCCGTCGCCACAGTGCGGAGGCCGACATTCCTATGGTTTCGGCCATGTCGGCATTAGACATCCGTGCATCTTGTTGCAACAGAGACAAGATGCTGCGGTCACGATCAGTGATTTTCATATTTCGGTCAAACTTTTCAAAAGTGTCGTAATTGTCGGTCAATTCACCCAACATTACACCGTATTGCAAGCGGTTTGACGAAAATTTTCACTCAACATGGTCTACTCTACCGCTTACAATACCGATCAAGCAAGAGATGCCAGCCATGACCCAGCAGACACATGATTTTCAGAAGTATCACCTGAGTGACCGGTACGACCTGACCAAGGGCCGGGTTTTTCTCACTGGCACTCAGGCGTTGGCGCGGATCATGCTGGATCAGGCGCGCCGCGATCAACAGGCAGGTCTGAACACTGCTGGTTTTGTATCCGGCTATCGTGGCTCGCCGCTGGGTGGGGTCGATTTGGAGTTCTGGCGATCCGCTGAACGGATGCGCGAGAATGGTATCAAATTCATGCCTGCAGTGAATGAAGACCTGGGGGCAACTGCGGTTTTGGGGGCGCAACAGGCCGTGCTGGATCCCCAGTGCCAGGTCGAGGGCGTATTTTCAATGTGGTACGGCAAAGGCCCCGGGGTGGATCGGTCAGGCGATGCTCTGAAACATGGCAATGCCTATGGGTCGTCGACCAAGGGCGGGGTTCTGGTGGTTGCGGGCGATGACCACGGCTGCGTCAGCTCGTCGATGCCACATCAATCCGACGCGGGTTTTCTGGCTTGGTTTATGCCCGTTCTAAATCCGGCCTCGGTCAGCGAATTCCTGAGTTTTGGCGAATACGGCTTTGCCCTGTCACGCTATTCCGGCGCCTGGGTTGGCTTCAAGGCCATCTCGGAAACGGTGGAAAGTGGCCGTTCTGTCGCCTTGCCGCCAGACCGGGAATTTATCTTGCCTGACCTGCCCCCCTACCCCGGCGGATTGCATGTGCGGCGCTCAGATTTGCCCAGCCCCGAGATCGAGGTTCGCATGCGGGCCAAGTTGAAAGCGGTGCGCGCCTTTGCCGAGGCGAACCCGATTGATCGGCGCATCTATGACTTGCCTGATGCCAGTTTTGGCTTTGTCACCACCGGAAAAGGCCATCTTGACCTGATGGAGGCACTGCGCCTGTTGGGGCTGGACGAAGCGGCCTGTCGTCGGCTGGGCATCGATATCTACAAGGTTGGAATGGTCTGGCCACTGGCCCGTCGCAGCGCCTTGCGGTTTGTGCATGGCAAAAAAGAGGTACTGGTGGTCGAGGAAAAGCGTGGCATTATCGAAAGCCAGTTCAAAGAGTATTTCTATGATTGGCCCGGCAACAAGCCCGAAAAGATGGTTGGCAAATACGACAGCCACGGTGAGCCGCTGATCCCCTGGACTGGAGAGTTAAGCCCGCTGCAACTGGTGCCTATCATAGCCCAGCGGCTTGATCCGTTTTTCCCTGAGGAAGGGTTATCGGCCAAGGCGCTGGCACTGACGGATACGCCGCCCATCCTGTTGAACATCGCTGGCGCCACTCGCACCCCCTATTTCTGTTCAGGCTGCCCGCATAACACCTCGACCAAACTGCCCGATGGAAGCAAGGCCAATTCAGGTATCGGCTGCCATGTGATGGCCAGCTGGATGGACCGCGAGACCGCTGGATATGCGCAAATGGGCGGCGAAGGTGTGCCCTGGGTTGCCACCTCCATGTTCAACGGCGGCAAACATGTGTTTCAGAACCTCGGCGAAGGAACCTGGTATCACTCTGGATCGCTGGCGATCCGTCAGGCCGTGGCGGCACAGACCAATATCACCTACAAGATCCTCTATAATGACGCCGTCGCCATGACCGGAGGGCAGCCGGTGGATGGGCCCGTTAGTGTGGTCGGAATTGCCCAGACTTGCCGGGCTGAAGGCGTTCAGAGAATTGCACTGGTGTCGGATGACATCACCAAGTTCATCCGATCAGACTTCCCCAGCGACACCACATTCCATGACCGCGCAGAACTGGACTGGGTCCAGCGCGAACTGCGCGATATCCCGGGTGTTTCCGTGCTGATCTATGAGCAGGCCTGCGCCACCGAAAAGCGCCGCCGTCGCAAACGCGGCACCCTGGACGACCCTAAGCGATTTGCAATCATCAATGATCTGGTCTGCGAGGGATGCGGCGACTGTTCGGTTGAATCGAACTGCCTAAGCGTGGAGCCCATTGAGACACCGCTGGGTCGCAAACGTAAAATCAACCTGTCCAGTTGCAATAAGGATTTTTCCTGCCTGAATGGATTTTGCCCCAGCTTTGTTACCGTCGAGGGCGCCACCCGACGTAAGAAACAGGCCCCGGGTCTGGACGCGGCGCAATTGGTGGCGGCCCTGCCCACCCCGAACATTGCCGCACTTGACACACCCTTTGATTTACTGGTCACCGGAGTTGGTGGCACCGGCGTGGTGACCATTGGCGCATTGATCACTATGGCCGCCCATCTTGAGGGTAAAGGTTCCAGCGTGTTGGATTTCACTGGATTTGCGCAGAAATTCGGGACCGTGCTCAGCTATATTCGGCTGTCGACTAACCCGGAAGACGTGAACCAGGTGCGCATTGACACAGGCGCGGCGGATGCGGTGATTGGCTGCGATGTTGTGGTCAGCTCAGCCCCCAAGGCCTCGGCACATTACGGGTCCAACACCCGGATCGTTCTAAACCGGGCAGAAATGCCCACCGGTGATCTGGTGCTGCAACGTGATGCTGATCTTAATGCAGGTCAGCGCGAGCAGGCGATAAGCAGTGTCGTCGGCGCCGAAAACTTAAGCGCGATGAATGCCAACGAAGTTGCCGAGGCAATCCTCGGCGATACGGTCCTGGCCAATATGATAATGCTTGGGTTTGCCTGGCAAAAAGGGCTTGTGCCAGTTTCAGCTGGTGCGCTGGACCAGGCCATTGAGCTTAACGCAGTGGCGGTAGAGCGAAACCGTCTGGCGTTTGCCATCGGGCGCGCACTGGCGGTGGATCCAGGTCTGGTAAGCGATTGGTACACGGAGACTACGGAAGCGCCGGAAACGCTGGAAGATGTGATAGAGCGGCGGGCAAGTTTTCTCACCGGATATCAAGATGTGGGGTATGCCAAACGATATACCGAAACACTGGCCCGTTTTCGCAACTCAGTTCCGGATGACAGTACCGAGGAACTGACCATTGCGGCCGCCAAATCGCTGTTCAAACTGATGGCTTATAAAGACGAATTCGAAGTGGCCCGTCTTTTGACCAGCGCCGCCTTCAAGCATCAAATAGAAGCCGAATTTGAGGGCGACTTCACGGTTCACCATCATCTTGCCCCACCACTGCTGAGCCGAGGAAAAGACGCCCGGGGTCGCCCGATGAAACGCGCCTTTGGGCCGTGGTTACGGCCCGTTCTGACCCTACTGACCAAAGGTAAACGCCTTCGCGGCAGCCGTTTCAACGTTTTTGGATATCACGCCGAGGCCCGGCTGCACCGTGATTTATTGGCATGGTACGAAGACGCCCTGAAGCAGGTCGAACGGCGCTATAACGCGGCCTGTCACGACAGCTGCCTCGCCATCCTGACCGCGCCGATGGAGATCCGCGGCTATGGTCCTGTCCGCCAGCTGGCAGCCGAAAAGATAAAATCCAACACCACGTCAATGCTTGCTGCTCTTTAGGAGGTCCAGAATTTCAAAGAATAGGTGGTGAACTCTTCCAGTTCTTCGGGGAGAGCTTCGCACCCTGTGAAGACTTTCAAATATTCTGCCGTCATCCTAAGTCGATAGTCACCACTTTCGTTCAGCCCTGCCATATCATAACCCAACTGCATGTAATATAATGCTTTGGCACGGGCCAGCGCCTCGACATCAGGGAAATCATAGCGCTGAAACATCTGCGTCAGCGCCTCAACCCGACGCGCGTCAGATTGATCTAACAGATGGCGCACAGGCCCAGACCGGCGGGCCCAGTCTCGCACCGCGAAATCCAATGCTGTGTTGAACAATTCCGGATCAGCAGTACAACGCCAAACATTCAACACTGCGGCAGTTATCGTCTCAGCAGCAACCGTTGCCTGGCCAACCATCCCCGCAGTGTTGGTCTGCTCCCATGTTTTCAGCAGAGCATCAAGAAGATCCTGGCGGGATTTGAAATACCAATAAAACGAAGACCTCGAGACGGCCATTCTCTCTGCCAGTGCCAGCACTTTGACCTGCTCGACCCCATGCGAGATCAACACGTCCATGGCCACATTCAGCCAATCTGCACGGGTCACTCTGACATTGCCGATTAACGGTTCAGCTTTTGGGTCATCGCGCTGCAGGATTGTTTTTTGGGTCATCTTTTTCGCCTTTGGTCAAACTGTCAAACACAGTTATGGCAATACAGGTTTTGACGGTCTTATAAAACAGCGCTCGGACGCGCCTTGATCCCAGCGTGCCAAGCCAAGGTGGCGTCGTTCGCATCTGGAATACGCATTTTTATCACCCGGGCAAACTCAACAAACACAAAAGCACTGATATCAGCGAGAGTGAAATCATTTGTGGCCAGATAGCGGCTGGCCTGCAATCGCTGTTCAAGCCGGTCAAAGAATTTCTCGGTGCGGTCCAGGCCGCGCAAAACCAATTCCGGTATCTGGCCATAATCCGATGGACCAGGGATCGCACGGTCTGCAAAGAACGGATGGCCATTGCGCAGAGCTTCAGCAATGGGCACTCCACCCTGCTGCTCGGCAATTGCGTTCCACATGAGAACCAGACCTTTTTCCTCAGCTGTCCGGCCCATCAAAGGAGGGTTTGGGTGGGTTGCCTCCAAATAGGCCGCGATGCCTAGGTTTTCTGTCAGAGCCGTCCCCTCGTCAGTGATCAACACTGGCACTGTGGCATGTGGGTTCACCGATTTAAACGCGTCGCCCAGCTGTTCCCCTTTGGCGATAGAAATGTCGTGGCATTCTAGTGCAAGTCCCTTTTCAGCAATGAACATCCGCGCCCGACGAGGGTTAGGAGCAGTAGAGCAGTCGTAAAAAATCATTGATCAAAGTATCCTGTCGCAAACGCCTTTGACGCAGCCTAGACGGCAGACCTACTGTCCATCAACCACAGATAAGCGCGTAAATAGCGGGTTGAGGCATCCAAGTCGCTCGGTGCACCAGAACATCAAATAACGCTCTCGCTTCCACATCTCTGATCAATCAACCCAAAGCACGGTATGCTCCCGCGCCCACGCGAATCATCGGCTAGTGCCGATGGTCCTTGCGGTCTTGGGCGTGGCGCCGCGCTTTGCGCGGCGCCACGCCCAACGGGCCGAGTATCTCTGTCAAGAGGACGAGGACGGGCGGGAGATCTGGTTAGCGAATATCCCCATCCCGACAGTAGATAAAGCACCGGCCCTCTACGGCCCCTTCTGGCAAGCTCAACTCTGTCAGGGAGTCAAAGTACATTCGGTCAGACGACACCATCAGTCCTCCCGGTGCCAATAGCGGCTCGACCAGCGGCGAGACAAACCGTGCAAACACGTCATTCTTCTCACGATTGTGACCTCCCAGATCCGCATGCACTAAACTGGCAGTCGGGCCAAACCGGTCCAATGATGCCGGGAGCGTTTGGCGTACATCCCCCAATATCACACGATCCTCGGGCGGCGTGCTGTCCGGGTGCGAGGCAACCGCGCGCTCAAAAACGTAGATGTCGCGATCTTCAACATAACTCCGCATGTGGTGATAGGTTCGGCCATTGCCCAACCCAAGTTCAAATACCGGACCAGTCATCGCTGCGGTTTGCGCAATCGCAAAATCCAGGCAGGCGCGCTGGGACACCATTCGGTCGATAAACAAATCAAGACGGGACAGCATAGATCAACTCCTTTTCGCCCAACAATCCACTCCGGGCTTTTACTAACCCGTGTGACAGAGATTGCAGTGAATGTGTAGCGCCCCTCAAAACAGTATGCTCACCTGTCTAACCAGCGATTTTACAACACTTCACACCCGATTTCCGACTTTTCGAGGTGCCTCAACGACTAAATGGGTTTGACTAGACAGGTCCGGTCACGCGATGGTGTCAAAAAATAAGGGAGAAAATGATGACAGCGGCACCAAAGCTGGTTGGGTGGACCTGAATGCGGCCTTTGCTGTCGGTGGACAACCTTAGCATTGGATTTGGCAATGGCACCCCAGTGGTCCGCAATGTCAGTTTTGAAGTGATGCCCGGTGAGACCCTTGCTCTGGTCGGCGAAAGTGGATCAGGCAAAACTGTTACCTGCCGGTCCGTCCTGCGCATCCTGCCGCGCGCTGCGCGTCTCCATTCGGGCACCATCCGATTGAACGGCAGCGCGGGTTCGCAAGACCTGACCGCGCTGACCGAGCGCCAAATGCGAAATGTCCGCGGCAATGCGATCTCTATGATTTTCCAAGAGCCTATGCACTCGCTGTCCCCGCTGCACCGGATCGGCAATCAAATCTCAGAAGTTTTATGGCTCCATGGGCGCACGCGCGAAGCCGCTGCCAAAAAAGATGTGCTGGAGTGTTTTGAGAGGGTTGGGTTTCCGGACCCTGACCGCGCCTATCGGTCTTATCCGTTTGAGCTGTCCGGTGGTATGCGTCAGCGGGCGATGATTGCAATGGCAATGGTCGCCAAGCCTGACCTGCTGATCGCGGATGAACCGACCACAGCACTGGATGTCACCACTCAGGCGCAGGTTCTGGGACTGATGAAAGAGCTCCAGCGCGACACTGGCATGGCCATGATCCTTGTCACCCATGATCTGGGGGTTGTGGCCAATATGGCCGAACAGGTGGTTGTTATGCACAAGGGTCAGGTCATGGAGGCCGGCGCCGCCGAGCCGCTGCTGCGCGCCCCGGCCCATGCCTATACCCAGCAGCTGTTTGATGCCGCGCCGGCCATTCCTGCCCACCCGCAGACAGCACCAGAACTGCCGCAGGATGATTTGATTTTAGAATTAAAATCCGTCTCCAAAACCTATACAATGCGGGCTGGAAAATCGTGGCAGCCAGAGTCCAAGATCCTTGCCTGCCGAGGCGTCGACTTTGCGCTACAACGTGGCAAAACACTTGCGATCGTTGGTGAAAGTGGCTCGGGCAAAACGACAGCGGCACGCATTGCGCTGGGGGCTGAATTGCCCGACGAGGGTGGCGAGGTGCTGTTTCGCACAACACCACAATCCGAGGCCATCGCGGTGCATCATATGTCACGCGCCGCCCGCACTGCGTTCCAGCGCGAGGCACAGATGGTGTTTCAGGATCCCTATTCCTCGTTATCGCCGAGAATGCGCATTCTGGATGCTCTGTGTGAACCGCTAGAGATCCACGGTATTGGCTCCAAACATGAACGCCGAGAGCAGGCGGAACAGATGTTGCGCCTGGTTGGATTGGGGCCAGATATGCTGCTGCGCTATCCGCATGCATTTTCCGGCGGTCAGCGTCAGCGCCTGTCGATTGCCCGCGCCTTGATGCTGGACCCCTCGCTCCTTGTTTGTGACGAGCCGACCTCGGCGCTGGATGTTTCGGTACAAGAACAAATCCTGCGCCTGCTGGAAGAGATCCAGGAGCGCGAGAACCTGTCCTATCTGTTCATCAGCCATGACCTCGCCGTTGTCGCACGAATTGCCGACGAAGTGGCGGTAATGCGCGCCGGTCTGGTCGTCGAACAGGCGCCGCCGGACACCCTATTTCACAACCCCAAACACCCTTACACCAAGGCATTGATTGCGGCTCAGCCAGAGCCAGATATCGACCGGCCGATCGATCTAAAGCTGGTCGCATCTGGCGCTGGCTCTCCGAGCAGCTGGCCCGAGGATTTTCGTTTCTCCGACTCCATGATACCGTCACTGGTGCAAGTGGAACCAGGACATAAGGTACGTTGCCATGTTTAAGACCCCAAAACATATATTATCACTGTCCATAGCACTGCTATTGACGCCCCTTGCGGCCTATTCATCTCCGACTGTGCAGGAAAGCACATTCTGGCAGGCAGAGGTTGAGGCAGGCAATTTACCACCCGCCGCCGAGCGCCTTCCCGATGTTCCGTTGACCGTGGATCTGACAGCCCGCGGCCGCGAGCCCGGAATACAGGGCGGCACCCTGAACACCATGATCACCCGTTCCAAGGACATCCGACAGATGGTCGTCTACGGCTACAGCCGGTTGATTGGATATAACGCGGACTACGAACTGCAACCTGACATTCTGATGTCGTTTGAAAATCAGGAAAACCGCCGTTTCACTTTGAACCTTCGGCCTGGGCATAGATGGTCAAATGGCGATCCTTTTACCTCGGACGACTTTAGATACTGGTGGGAAGACGTCGCCAACAACGAACTGCTAAACCCAACTGGCCCGCCCGATTTCCTGCGAGTCGACGGGGAATTGCCCGTCGTTAGTTTTCCAGACCCGCAAACCGTTATCTACGAATGGACAAAACCGAACGCCAGCTTCATGCAAAGTCTGGCCCAAGCGCGGCCACCATTCATCTTTCGTCCCGCCGAATTCCTGAAAAAATACCACATTAAATATAAGGGACTAAACCAACTTATAAAAAACAATGACATAATTTCATTTGATTTATATGACACTTTAATATACCGAGCATGTTCCAAACCAAAAGATGTTTATCAGATACTGGATTCTTACGCTAAAAATTATCTTAAACTTAAAATAGATTTATATTCTTTACGTATTGATATAGAAAATTATTTACAACAGTCGTATCCAAATTTTTTTTCACTTA